>Ga0209358_10000221_pt1 | contig 52309 bp, 83 predicted proteins | sample LauGreFa1BDMLBSN_2_FD_187574 | JGI IMG/M metagenome (GOLD analysis project Ga0209358, IMG submission 187574) | Freshwater lake microbial communities from Lake Michigan, USA - Fa13.BD.MLB.SN (SPAdes) (version 2) | ecosystem: Environmental > Aquatic > Freshwater > Lake | place: Lake Michigan, USA... | reverse complement strand
AGCATCGTCATTAAGAGCAGCAGCCAGCTCATTCAAAGTGTCTAAAGCAGCAGGAGCAGAGTCTACTAAGTTTGAAATGGATGTGTCTACATATGCTTTAGTAGCAGCATCATTTGCATTTGTTGGGCTAGTAAGATTGGTAATGGTGGCAGAAGTGCCAGCATTCATGTTCAATCCACCGTTTATAACAACATCGTTGAATGTTGAAGTGCCAGAAGACGCTGTGACATTACCAGTTACATTCCCTGTAACATTGCCTGTGACATTGCCTGTTAAGTTACCAGTTACATTACCTGTGACAGCACCAGTAAGACCACCAACAAAACCTGTGGTGGCAGTAACTGTAGTACCTGTAATGGCTTGTGCAGAACTAGCACCAATAACAGCACCATCAATAGTACCTGCATTAATGTCAGCAGAAGCAATGGTAGCTGCTGAGTTAACTGTTAAGTTTGTAACTGTAGCTGCTGCTGCTGAAGAAGCACCAATAACTGTTCCATCAATTGTGCCACCGTTAATGTCAGCACTGGTAATAACAACACCAGCAAATACAAAAGTACCTGCTGCATATCCATCTTTAAATCTAAAAGAACTAGATCCAAAGTCAATGTCATTGGTTGTTACTGGTAAGATTGCTCCATCAACAAAACGAATTTGTTCTACTGGACTACCACCAACTTCAACAAACACTCCGTGTCTATTATTGTTAGTGTCTACAGCAATCTTATTGTTAAAGTCTAAGTCACCAATGACAGGAACAGAAGTACCCTCAGCAGAAGTACCATCATGTCTGTGTCCTGTCGAAGCACTGAAAGCATCACGAATAGCATTCAGCTCGTTATTAATAGGCGTGGCTCTAATAACCTCAGTTGCTACAATATCTGCTGCTGATTGTCTTACATAACCTGTCAAGGTAGTTCTCCTTATCGCCTATCATTCATTGAATAATTCAGGACCAATCCCTGAATCGTATGACTAGCGTTCTGATCATTCGTAACATATTTAAAGGCAACGGAAAAACCCGAGCCTGTAAACGGTGTCTTCACTACTGGTGAAGGATTACCATCATAGATGGCTGTACTATCGTAAATGGCTTCGTTGTAATAGGAAGCTGAGCCAGTTGTATTGATGTTAAAGTTAGCTGGGTTATACACATTAATAGTGTCTTCAAAGTCATAAGAAACAGAGAACACAATGTTAGCTGTTCCTTCACTTCTTAAGAATGTATTAATGCTATAGAAGTTCTTACGAATTGTAGGATCTTGGAAATAATAGTAAGGTGTTTGATATACGCTCAGAATGTCTGAACCCCCAAAGGAAGTACCACTCTCCTGCTTATACACCTTACCTGTCTCATCTCCATGAATAACAATTTCTTCAGAACCAATATAACCGCTTGAAGCACATGTAACAATCATGTTATACAGCAAGCCATACTCATAAGTGATACCACCGTCTGTCTGTCTCAATCCACCAATAATTCCAAAGATACCTTCGCTTGGTGTCAACAATCTAAACTGAGATTTCTTTCTAAGCACAACAGCAGAGAGAGTCTCTGGGTCTGTATTACCAGAAGCCAAGTCAACTAACAAATCAGAAGCCACTGATTGAATCTTCTTAGAAACAGTTTCAAGCTCCACATCACCAATCTTAGCCGTACCAGCAATAGGACGGAATCCGTCTGGACCTAAGAATAACAATGTACCTGCCAGTTCTATCACACTATCTGGAACTAAGCAACCTAAGTTTGTTGTGATTTCAGAAACAACAAAGTCTGCAACATTTGTTCCTGTAAGAGCCTTAATTGAATTCTTACCGAAGATGTATAGGATGTCACGAAACTGCTTAACCTGAACAATCTCAAAGCCTACATTGATGACAGCAGCACCGTTAGCAGGATTGAAGTCTGTCTCTGCCAAAGGAGAAGAGATGTATAAGTTGTAGGGATCTGTAGGATCACCAGCTAAGAAGATGTGATTCTTATACGCTGCTGCATACTTAGGACTGTTAGGTGCATTAGTATGTGTTATCTGTGTATAAGTTGTTCCATCATAAGTAGCTGCTGGATTGATACCATCAGTGAGAATAACCTTAGGGCTACCCCAGTTGTAACGAAGAAACCTAACCTTCTTTACTCCCACCATAGTAATGGAACCGGGAGTTGTAACAGCAGACCAACTAGAACTACTAGCTACCCACTTATAAAAATAGTTTGTACCTGCTGAAGGCTTACGGCAAGCAAAGATATTGTCATTGATGGAATCTGCTACAGCTACACCTAGAACATCACCAATGCCTGTCACTGTTCCATAGGTATTAGCATATCCACTAATACGTCTATATCCACCAAAGATAGATGGCTCATAGTTAATAAGCTGGATAGCACTACCGGGTGCTGCCTCACTCTGAGACAACACATCCCTGTTAGTGTCTAGACCACCAGCGCAATTAACCTTGTAGCCATTAATTCTATCTGCCATTAAAACACTCTAGCTGAGAAAGAAGGAGCAACAATAATAGTTGAACGCATATACATAGGTTCATCTAACAAAAGCCTACGCATTGTTCTAATACCTAAATCAAACTTCTCTTTGTATAGAGTAGCACCTTGTTCATTAGATCTGAACATGAGCATATAGAACATAGCACCATCAATTAGTACACTGGTAAATCTATCTGGAACAATACAAACATCAGTAGCTGCAGATAAATCAGCAGGGAAAGACCAATACTTATACTCAATCTGATAAGCCTGATCTGGCAAAGGAGTCACACCAAACTTAGACTCTTGCGTCTGATAGATATATCTAGACACACCATAACCACCAGTACCATTCATGTCCTCTCTAGGACGATGATTGTCTAGGTAGTCAGTGTAGGTAAGTACAGGAAGATGTTGTGGATCGTTGTTGGCTGCTGTCAACTTCTTAAGGTAGAAGCTTTCCCAATCAACAACAGAAGTGTTGGAAGGAAAACTATATTGACCTTCACCAATGGTAAGTGTTTGAGTGTTTGTTGTTAGAGCAAAGGGCCACTCTTGAGCACCATGCATCAATTCTCTAACGGATGAATTGATAGCATTCTTAGCGAGAGCTTGAATGTTTCTAGCACCATCGAATTCGGTGGGGTCTAAAGTGACCTCACCCATTCTTCGTAGCAATTCATTCGTTAAAGAAATGTATGTAGACATATTTTTTAAACAATAAAAGGGAGAGGCGATTAAGCCCCTCCCTGCATCAACTAGCTATTAAGCCAGTTGCTCACGGTCCACTGAAGCAGCGGTGCGAGTACCTTGGTTCAAGTCAATGACCAAAGCCCACACACGACCAGCGATAGCACCGGGGCTACCAGAGATAGTGGTGACCACATCGATAGTGTCAGCAGCAGCAACCAAACCAGCAGTAGCGCCAGCCTTGATTGTCATTGCAGCAGTGTTATCGAAGTTCAAGTCATTTGAAAACACAGTAGTACCATCGGTAACATCCAAAGTGTATGTAGTGACATCAGGCACTGCAGTGTAGTTTTGGAAGCCAGCCAACAGCACATAAGTGCCAGCAGGAACAGAGAAACCAACGGTAGTACCGGAGGTAGCAGCCAATGTCACTTCTTTCTCAAGAAGGATTGGTTGAGGACGGATAGATTGAACGATAGACATACTTGTTCTCCTTAAGCAGCGTTGTATTTAGCAGTGACGATGCCTTCAGGACGCAAGATTTTGCGACCATACAAGTGCATACCACGCACGATGTCAGCGAAGCTGTCGGGATCACGATATGTTTCGGTCTTAGTGATTTGCTGAGCAGTTGCAACAGCAGAGTCATGACCACCAACAATCACACCATAGTTGGAGTTCTGGTTAGCAGTACCTGAAGTGCCAGCACCAGTACCAACTTTAGGCAGGTTGTTAGAAACATAGATACGGAAGCCATGCAAGTTGTTGATGACCAAGCCGTTCTGCAAACCAGAACCACCAAAGTCACCGTTCAACAAACGGCTGTCTTCGTCCTTCAACATTTCGATGAACACGGGATCGACCACCAACCAACGACCAGCGGAGTCAACAAACTGTTGATCCAACAAGCGACCCATACGAGCAACCACCATCAAAGGAGAAGCTACATCGGTAGGCAAAGCTGTTGCACCGGGGAGGCGAGGAGCCAAAGGAATGGAATGATCACCAGCAGATGCTGTAGTGATGTTACCGAAGCTACCCTTCTTCAACTTCATTGAAGGCAAGAGTTCGTCATTGCCAGCGGCAGTAACGGCCTTAGTGCCAGAAGCTGTAGTACGAGCTGTGTCAGCATTTGCATGCTTAGCAGACTGTTGGAAGCCAGTCAAGTAACCCAAAACATCTTGGTCATACTGATCACGCAAACGATACGCTGCACGATCAGAAGCCATCTGCATGAAGTTCACATGTGAGTGAGCTGCTTCGATGTCATCAATCTTGAAAGCGTAGTAGTTAGCTTGGTCAACAACCAATGTGAAGTCTTCATCATTCAGATCTTGAGCAGTGATCTGTGTACCACGAGCATAGCTCTGTACACTAACCTCCGGCTCTTTGATGATTTTGACGGAATCCCCCATATTAGCAATCTCACCGAAGTAGTCATTGTTTGTAATGTCTTCAACAGTAGATGCCTTGCGGAATGCAAGTTGTACGGATTTCGAATAGATAACTGGTGAAAAGTTACCATTCGGCAGGTTACCGTGGCCTGCTGCACTTGGAAAAGCCATTTTAATTCTCCTATAGATAAATGTATGGCATACATAACATACGCTCACAAAGTTCTACAGGGCCATTCATCTTAGGTGCATAAACAAAAGACTTCTAGAGGTCTGTTGTTTATGGGCTAGATCAATTGGGTTGTCTGCTTACTTACTGTTCTGCGTTACTAAATTACAAAAACTTAAGAAATGATTTTCATCAAATCGCTGTTTAATGTAGTTCACTATCGTGCAAACAAATTGCACATTGTCTTCTGTATATCCCTTAGAACTGTCTAGACGATCTAATGAGATGGTGTGCGAGTGGTTATCCTCAAATGTGAGGGGCACTCCAGAATATACACACACTCCTTGTTGTTTCTCCCATAACTTAAGAAGAAACTCCAAACTTAAATTCCATTCTATGTTTTTCTTCTTAGCTCTTTTTATGCCAAGTTGTATAACATATCTAAGTCTATGTTCTATAGACTTGTTGTACCACATTCCATTTACTTTTCTGTAGTCAGAATTTCTATTAACAATATGATCTTTATTCTTTTTATAGTAGAGAGATCTCCACTCTTTTTCACAAGATAGACATCTATTAGTATGCCCATCCTTACAACCTTTATTTACTACAAATGCTTGCAGTGGTTTAACCTGCTCACAGGTTTTACACTTCTTTTCCATAATATCCCTAACTAGATAGAAAGAGCTAGGCTGTGAGTTAGCACAGTCAGGGGAGCTACCCTCTTCGCTCTGTTAAAGTTATACCAGTTGTTTCAGGTTTGTCAATACTTAACGAGCGTTTCCGCTAATATCGTATACAAACTTACCTGATTGTAATGCTTTAGCAATAGCTTCTTGGTTCTTTTCATACTCAAAGGTAGACATTTTATTTACCTGTGACTCATAAAAGACACCATCTTTGCTTTCGCCAGTAGGTGCAGAACGACTACCACGAGTGTTTACGCTTTCAGCAGCACTCTTATCTGGGGTAGACTTCTTAGCCTTAATACCTTTATCAGCTTTGTACAAGTCGATGGCACGAGCAGCAGCCCTTGCATCACTATCATTATCATACAAAGCATCTTGTACCCACTTAGGTTGTTCATCAACCCAGTTGTGGAAATCATCATCATCACGGATGGAGTCAAAGTCTGGGTGCAGACGCATCAATTCAGCTTCTGCTTTCTCCTTAGCTGTCTGATGCTCACGCTCATCTAGCTGTTTGAATCTCTCATCCAATGCTTGGGTTTGTTCCTTAGCCTTTTTAATTGCAATGGTTTCAACAATCTTTGCAACATCAGGGTATTGGGTAGCCCACTCATTCAATTCTTCTTCAGTCTTAGGAAGCTTAATCTGCTTCTCTGTACTTTGCTGAAGCTGTGAGCGAAGCTCATCAATCTGTTTCTGCAAAGTTACTTGCTGTTGCTGAGAATGTCTACGCAGATCACCGTAACGCTTCTTAAAGCTTTTCTCTTCTGCGCTTAAGTTACTATCATCACCATTGTCTTGTGGATCTTGTGGTGGATTGTTCTTATCTTCAGCTAATCGTTTCAACTCAGCTTCTTCTTGTTCAATTCGATCTTTATTAGCATTACGCTTACCAAATGGAGAGAAAGCCTGAGCTTGGCTTTGCTGGTTAATAACCGCTTCTGTCATAACATACCTTTTAAGTTGGGGCTAACTGTAGCTGTCAATACAGGGAGATAGGTAGCCAATGATGGTGGGAAATTGTTGATACTCGCCAGCCCACCTCTGGCTTGAGTATGCTAATTATATAGTATTATTTCTTAGAGGCAATGCCTCTTTTTTGAGCAGGTGTTGCTTTTTTGGTACGCTTAGAAACTAAGCCTCCTTTAGCGTATGCAACAGAACTCCAGTCATCATAACTCTTACCGCCACCACCGCCTCCACCACCACCAAAGCCGCCAAATTCCATAGGACCAGCTACATCAAAACCACCTAAGCTTTCACGATAGGCGGCTTGTCTTTCCTCTGTTCCTAATACTTCTGTGCTAGATTGTTCGCCACTAGCAACATCAGCAGCAGCTACTCTACCTGCCTCAGCAGCATCGGCAGCATTACCGCCCCTTGTGATGACATCAGCAGCAGCTTGACTAGCTGCTCCAGCAGCAGCACCACTAAGCCCCAGACTTGTAGCAGCAGAAGCTGCATCAGAAGCAGCCTGTGCTGAAGAACCACCAGTGCCTGTTGGACCAGCCGTGGCAGCAGCAGTGCTTGTGTCAGTGTTAGCACCCATAGTGTCTGCAATAGATCTAGTAAAGTCTTTTGCCGAGCTAGTAGCTAGTGCATTATTAATTCGAGCAGCAATACCCAACATAGGGCTAACAATACCAGCAGCAGCAGTTAAGCCTTGATTAACTTTATTGGCTGTTACTGAGCCATCAGGATTTAAAGTGAAGCCACCAGCACCTGTGCTAACACTTCCATCAGTACCTGATGTAATACCACCACCATAAGAGTTGACACCCATACCTCCATCTGTTGTTGTTTCAGTACCACCCGGTGTAACCACCTTACCATCTTTACCTGTAATAGATACACCAGCCAAAGAAAGATCTGTCATGGATGAATTCATGCCACCACCAGTTGTGCCACCAGCAGTAGTTAGACCTGTGTTACCACTGTCTACACTAGCACTACCTTCTACATTTTGTTTAACAGTGCTTCCTGTTTTTGTTGTGTCTGTTAATCCAGTACCAGTCATTCTACTAGCTGGATTAGTATCTACTACAGAATAACCTGCAGGAATAGCACTACCGGGCTTTCCATTAAAGTAGGTCATATACAAAGAATCACCAGCAGCATTCTTTAAAAGTCTAACATCTAAAGCAGAGTTAGTGATGGATGTTCTTGGTATGTTGTATTTAGCAAGAATGTCTTTATCTGCTGGAGGAACAAAGACAGATCCTCCTACAGCAAATCTCTTCTCGCCCTTACTCTCCATATCCACTTCTTCCATGATGTCATTAATCTCAGAATCAAAGCCATCATCTTCACCATCATGCAAAGCTTCTGGGTTAGCAACTTCTTCAGCATTACCCATCTGACCAATCTCTGCCATACGAGCCAAGCCTTGCTTAGCTTCATCACGAAGCTTCATCAATCTCTCAAGACCAATATATCTAACAACATCAGCAGGAATAACAAACTCACCTTCACTGAGCTTAGCATCAATGTCATCTCTCACTTCTTTTTGCAAAGAACCCGGAGGCACATCGTTACCAGATACTGGATCTACCGTACCACCTTCATCATTCATGCCGCCTTCAGCAAACAGCTTAGCCATGTTATTTGTGTACATTCACTTCATCCTTAAGATATTTCAATCTGCGTAAAGCAGCAATGGCTCCTTGAGCCTTTCCAATCTCACGCATATCTGAAGCTTGTTCCAAATCTTTTTGCTTGCTTGCAATTTCTGCATCAAGCAAATCTTGGAACGCATCCCATGTCACATGAGTGTTAACGAAGCCTTTAAGCTTGGGGAGGTACGGCTTGGACATTACCAGCAAATCCTTGTTCACCCGGCACTGGTGCAGCACCAACGCCAATATTTCCACCACCGCCACCAGTCATATCAGAGACTGGAGGAGGACCACCTTCTGGACCACCAACAGGAGGAGCACCTTCTGCTGGGGCAGGAGCCGTTGCTTGTTGCATCAGCAAAGCTTGACGCATAGCCTCATCCATATTGTTAGTCACCTTGTCTGGATCTAAGTCCATACTCTTAGCAATTTCACGGATGATGTAAGGGAACTTAGCAAATGGCATCAATGCTGGAGAGCTAGCAATCTGCAAGAACTGCATCAATCTCTGGCTTCTCACCTCATTAGCCATCAAGCTTTCTGTACCTCTGGCAGTAACTTCTAAGTCACCTTTAATGCTTTGATCAAAATCAAACTGCATGTTGAAGCTGAAGAAAGCCTTACCCAAAGGAGCTAACAAATAATCATCCACATTCTTGATGATGGTTTTAACGCTACCAGATGCAGCATTCATCAACATAGAAATGCCAGAGGCTGTTCTACCTACACCACTAACACCAGTTTGACCGTGTGAGAATGAAGGCATGCCTGTAGATTCATCAGCAAGCTGTCGTGCTTTGTCAAACAGTTGTAGGTTCTCAGCAGCTACATTGGGAAACTTAGTTCCAAACAAGCTTTGACCGGGAGCACCACCCTGTCTTCTAAACACTTTACCCGGATAGACAGATAAGTCTTGACCGGGAACGAGGTTGGTTTCATCCACCTCGAATACAAGGTTGCCAGACAACACCGCATTATCTACAGCCATACGCATAAAACCATTCATGAGGGTCTGGGTGTCGTCCATGTTTTCGGCAACACCAATGCCAAATAGAGAGTAGGGGTTTAATTCGCAAGGAGCAGCGTAATACGGAATGTTGGCTGGCTTAAACGGATTCAATACTAAACGAATGATTTTGCCATTGCAGAACCACACATTAGCTTGAAGTTCCTTAGCTTCCAACAAAGCTTCAGGAATATCAATATCGTTGTCACTGAGCAACTCAACATCTACATTGCCCCAGTATTCCAACACTTCAAATCTATCTAGTCCCAAGTTGGGAGCATAGTCTCTTAAGTCATCTTCCCAATATTTCTTAACATAGGAAGTACCGCCTTCAATAACTTCTTCAATTACATTAGCTCTGAAGTGAGGACGATTCTTCAAAGCTCTAAGCTGTGTAGCACTCAGCTTGTGACGCTCAATAATATATTGAACCTCTTCCATGTTAGAGCCATCAGGATCAGGATAGAAGTTCCAGATGGATACATGTGATGTATCTGGTACTGTCTTCATCTCAGGCTTGTAGTTGCCTTCTTCATCCCAGTTAGGATATTCTTTGGTCTTAGCAAATGGACCTTTCATGATGCCTGTACCAAACAGAGCCATCTCAAAGGCAGTGGAACGCAGATGCTTGTTAGCACCACTCTCATCCAACTGGTCATGAATCTTCTTCTCCATCTTCTTAGCTGCAACCATTGCAGGATGGAATGTCAACGAAGAAGGAGTAACACCCGGACCTTCCTTCAATCCTTCTTGATCTTTAAGCTGGTTCTTCAAAGGACCAAGCTTGTCCATCAAAGAAGACAAGGTAGCACCGGGAGGCAAATCTTTACCATCACCTTTGTAACCAAACGGTGAAGCAATCTCAGCTTCTGCACCTTCTGGTGCTTTAGGATCGATATGTACTGTATCAACCACACCATCAGGCAAGACAGTGGGATCAACACTCAGAGGAAACTTGTTATTAGCAAATAACACATCAGTGATTTGACCATATGCTGCAAGCACCTTGGTCTTTGTCACTTTAATAAATACACGGCTCTTCTCTGTCTCAGTGAATTTAACATCAGGTCCATAGATACCACGATAGTTTCTATATGCCTTGAGCCAACGCTGTTCGTCTTGTCTACGGCTCTCTTCAGCCTTCGTATATCTCTCGTTTAGAAAATCCAAGAGGCTACTACCAGCAAACGGTATAGCCTCATTTTCTTGTGTGTCTTTTAAACCAATGGACTTGTCATCCATAAAATTGTTTGTCGCCATAAATACCCTTTAATACCCAAATGTGGGATCTGCCATCCTCATACCACTACCACCAGAGGTTAATGGATTGTAATCGAACAAGCTGCTTCTAGGTCTGCTCATTACACCGTAGCGAATGGCATCGTATAAGTGATCTTCAGCTTTAGTATCAATATCCTCTGGGTTCTTTTTATCCAAAGGTATGATGGGTAGCTGAGCAATCGTATTTACACAGTTGCTTGTTATAACTAGTCTTGGTTGTTCTGTAAAGGGGTCAAGTTGTAACCTTCGATGCAACTCATTTTTACCCGACACCCTACTACCAGCACTTCTATCCGCTGGCCTCCACCTACAACCCTCTGCAATCATCTGTTCTGCCAGTGATGGACCAGTGTCACCCCTCTTATGCCAGCAACTACTATCCAATACACCGTACCGAAGAGGACCATCGTTCTCTTCAGCCCTCAATATCATGTGAGCGAGGTCTTTGGCAAGTACCTTACTAACATATAGCTCACGATAGATAACCAATTGTTCACTTGGAGACACAGCAAACCACACCACAGCACTATAACTTCCGTATCCATAGTCACAAGCCCTAAATTTAGTCCAATTACTCGGAATGTGGAACGGTTCCACTACATGAATCTGCCTATTAAACTCAGGAAACGCTGCACCTTCAGCAATATCCCAGTTACCTTCAAGCAATTGCTTCCTCTGATGCTCAGGCAGAGACAACAACATCGTCTCATAGTCACCAGTCTGCATCAAGTAGGGGTTATCCGTCAACATAGCAGGGATAAACCTACGCTTAAACAGTGGCTGCCCCTCTTTGCTGTGTCCTTTTGGGTAGACTAGGGTTGTACCACTCTCAATATCAGTGGCATCAAAGGCTTTTCCTGCTGGAGAAGGGTCAATAAACATCTTCTTCACCCAAGCATGACCCGGACCACCCGGATTGGTAGTAGCTCTCATGAAGATTGGTAGGTCTGACGCTGCTGTACGCAAGCGAGAACGCATATAGTTCCACGGAAATGGAGTATGCCACTGCGTCAACTCATCAAAACCAATCCAACTAAACGCCAAACCCTGATATCTCAACACATCTTCGTCTCTATCAAGGTAAGACATCCATAGTCTTGCCCCTGAAGGTGCTTCCCACTGCATCTTTCTCTCACTCCACTTGATGCCGGGGTAAATCTTTGGATAAAGCTCTTGGCTTTTCCAGATAAGTTCTCGAAGTTCTTCTGTCGTGTGACGCAAAAGCAACCCAGAAAACTGTGGATGCACCATATACCTAAGTGGATCTGCAAGCATGGCATAACTTTTACCACCACCAGCAGCTCCACCATACAACACTTCCCTCTCTGATGATGCTAAGAAGAATGTTTGAGGCCCGGGGTTGGGCTTAAACAACACTTCTCTCTCATCAGCTATTGGTAGCGGTGTCTCCTCCGAGCTTGCTATCGATATATTGGGTAAGCTTGGTGTAGCTTTCTGACTCGAAGTATCCGGTTTGGTCTTCTTTGCCGAGCCTCTTTTCGTACCTTTGCGCTTGCTCAAGGGCTTTTTGGAGCCTTCGGGCAAGGTTGCGGTAAGTAGTGGATTTGTATCCGTGTTTTCGCTCACTCTTAATTCTCTTTAAAAGACCAACATGACTAATCTCTCTGCCACTCACCTTAGTCAACCAAGCAGCTACCTGCCTAGAAGGATATTGTTTTAGATGTTTCTTAGCTTTTTCTAACGCTTCAAGTTCCGCAGGTATTGGCTGCAGGAGGTCAGGATCTGTTTCATCTTGTCTGTAACCAAAAGGTATAGTTCTACCAATCTTTGGTATGGGTACATATGTTTCCTTATCTCTAGGTTGGGGCAATATCCAAGCCCCTAAGTCTCTCTCACTCACTCTTGTCTTTGGCTGGCAAAATCATAATTCCAGATGGAGCTTCAATCTGAACCTTATCAGTTTTTACCAAGCCAGCCCTGTCTAACAAATCCTTAGCAGCATTGAGCTTTTCTTTCAAACCCAGCTCTGTAGGATCAGCAATACCACTCACAACAGCCATAGCTGCACGAGGAGCATTCATAGCAATGTAAAGCTGTGTAGCTTCAATCACTTCTTCCTTGAGAGTGTCCATAATCATCTTGGTGGCATAGCCTTCGCTGTAGCCAGCAAGCTGTCTAGCCTTAGCTGGATTACCACCAGCCTCAGCAAATAACACCTCAATGAACTTCTTCTGCTGTTCGTTTAGTTCTCTCTTAGCCATAATTAAAATAGTCCTTGTTCATAAAATTCTTCTACAGATACAGTGGTAGACATGGTGCTACCAGCCTCTGGAGTCACTATGAGATAGTCTCCGGGATTAAGAACAAGATAGCTACCATCAAGCTTTAGATAACCGTTAGCAGATAAAACATAACCACCTACGATGTAGTAACTAGCACTAGCACTGGCATCATGCCATTGAATAGATACATTTTTATTATTGCCTCCATGATTGGAAACAAATAACAAATTCATCTTAGCAATGAAGTTGTCAGGACAGGTGTAGACAGTGTTGGCAGATCCTGCTGTCAGGTTTGTACCAACACTTCTAATCTTAGGTTCTTTGCTCATTTCTTCTTAGGCTTCACTTTAGCTTCAGACAAGGCAATGGCAATGGCTTGCTTGGGGTTTGTAACAACCTTACCGCCTTTGCCACTGTGTAAGCCCTTGTCTTTAAACTCACCCATCACCTTGGCAATCTTAGCTGTTTGCTTTTTAGTAGCCATTATTTCTTCTTAGCTTTCATTGGCTTACCAACACCAATCATAATAGCCACCATAGGCTTACCACCCTTGCCCTCTTTAGCCATACACTTACCAGCAGCTTTACACTTAGCTGGTGAGGGGCATCCCTCACAAGGTTTAAACGCTTTCTTAGTAGCCATCATTTACCTTTCTTAGCTGGAGCTTTCTTAACAGCACCACCCTTAGACATCATGGTTGTTTTAGCTGGCATAGCATAACCACCACCCATCATCTTCTTCTTTGCATTAGTGGCTGTACGACTACCTCTGACAGGCATACCACCCTTAGCCATCTTCTTCTCAGGAACCTTTGTAGCTTCATAAGCCTTACGCTCCAGCTCATTGGCCCTATCCAAATAGCTGTTTCTCACCTCTTGAGGAATGGAAGCGTCCTTAGCCTTCTCACGGTACATCTTAACTTTCTCTGCATCGGTAGCCATAGTTTCTCCTTTTAGTTACCACTTAACCTTGTCTGCCCAATAAGCAGCAGACATCTTACCCTTGTTAATGTTCTCAGCATGTCTAGCTTTGAAACTCTTTTGTCTAGCTTTCTCTTTCGGTGTAGATGGACTAGCTCCAGCACCACTAACACCCTGCTGTCCAAACCTAATTAGCTTCACTGTATCGCCCTCTTTGGCTAACACAGCATGACTCTTCGTAGGATGCTTAGGTGTAGCCTTAGGCTTGTTATACCCTGAAAACTCTTCACTGCCTCTTTTAATCATCTGAACTTGCTCACTTTCTTAGCAATGGCCTTAGGCTGTTTAACAAACTGCTTACCAGCTTTAGTACCCTCACGCTTGGCTTTAGTGGTGGCTGCATACTCAGCAGCACTTAAAGACTTAATGGCAGCCTCAGGTAGATAACGCTCTCCTGTTTTAGAAGAAGGCTTACCAGACTTTGTTGTCCACTTCTGTTCTGTCCAGTCTTTCAAGGACTTCTGTGAAGGCTTCATTTATAACCACCACCCTTAGCTTTATACAGCTTAGCAACAAGCTGAGCCTTCCTAGCAGACCATTCACCAGCATCACCACCCTTAGTGCCAGCCTTAACACTAGCTACCAAAGCCTTCCTCATCGTAGGCTTGGTGTAATTGCCAGCAGCATTAACTGTACTTTTCTTTGTTGCCATGTTGTTTCTTCTTTGGTAAGTGCCTATGTTCTTTCCATCCCTCAGCTCTCATGGCTTCTTCAACCTTGTCTAAAGGAAATACATACCCAGTGTTTTTCTCCAGTGCTGCTCTAACATAATAAACATCACTGTGAAACAAATGCATCTTGTCTACATATCCCCTGTGCAGAGCTAATGAAGCCTGTGTAAATACGCTGTAGGGATAGGTGTTGGTTAAGCCTCTGTCTTCTAAGTCTTGTCTGGTGTATAAGTTCATAATGCTTCATGCTAACACACTATTGAGTAATAACACAAGCATAGCCTAGCTAAGGTGGTATGTCAGCATTTATTGCTGAACATAACAACCTATCCCAATGTATGTCTATAAGTGTTGTTGACTGTTTATATCACATAGTGAAATACAACCAACTATACCTAATATCTAGAACATACACCTAGAAAGCCCATAAGGGATGTGTTCATCTATGGCTGTTGTTAGCCCACCCTTTTAGCAACAGCTTTTAACAAGTACCCACATCAAGTCTAGTCTGGTCAGTGTAAGGTGTCATCACTGCCAGTATTCAGAGCTAGAGAAACATTTATGCATCAATGCTTCTCCCCCCGAGTCTTTTCTCTTCAGCAGCCGATTGCAAGCTCATTTCTTTACCTGTAGCCGGAAGGTAGCCTATACTTTTTCTTCGTATCGCCTGTATGTCAAAGCATACATGGTGCAGGTGTCGGTAGTTTTACACACATTGAAAACAATGTCAAGCTTTTCTTTTGGAAAGAATGAAATATGTTGTACCTCCCTAGCTCAATGGTCCATATGGGGGGTGTAGTTATAGGTTGCTGTTTAAGTATCTAGTTGATACTCTTAAGTATATAGTTGCATGAAACTTTAATGAGAATGGTTATCATCTAGATAGGTCTGCCTAGCACTAGCGTGTACACATCTCTGGGTAGTTGACGGTGCAAATCGCTGCAGTTCATCTGTCCCCAATTAATTTAGAGCTGTGTGGGCGCTGCTGTAAACCAGCCTTGGTTAACAGGTCTATTTTTCCTGATTTTTGTACGAGGCCATATACAATAGCGCACGACCCCCCCGTGGCCCACGCCCGCCCCCGCCTTCAGCCCTGCGCCCGCTACGCAACGAAGTAGCGCATGCCGAATCTTTGAGTGAATCAAAGACAAAGAATGCATTCAACTCAAAAGAAAAGATTCTTTAATGATATCAATGACTTAGAAGACAATTGAGAACTGATTCAAAATCGGTTATCAAGGTCAAAAAACGCCAAAAAGCCTATGCTTTTTTTGCATAACCCCGATGAATGAAGGTCGGTATATCCATCACCCTAGATTATATCTAGCCTGTCCTGCTTAAAATTTAAGCAACTCTACCCCATCACCTCACCGATCTAGCAAAGTTATCCACAGCTCAATCTAGTCTTATCCACAGCACAATCAACCAAGCCAATAACAACCTGTGGAAAACTATCCTTTTGCTTTGTATTTTTATATACACAAAAGATATGACAGCTTTGCTGGCATCTTCTTTTGTTTAAAAATACAAAGATCTGCGTATGTATGCCCGATCCTATGTCTTTCATTTAACAAAGAAACTATCCTTTTCACTTTAGTGAGAAAAGGAAATAGTTTCTTTTCTTAGTTAAATGAAAGACATAAAGGACAAAAAATGATTGAAATGTTGCCCAAAATCGGTTTGATCATATCGTCAGTTTCCCTTGCTTTGTTATACAAAGATGAAGCTGTGTTAGCCTTGGCTAAGACATTCGGTTACAAAGTAACTGGTGTAGGCTTCAAAAAATCCCATTACACACTCAGCAAAGCTGAGGCATTGCAATGGATGGGTTGTTATGACGATGCCCTGTTGTTCAAGGGTAAAACCCTTGTAGGTTCTAGAAAATTTGGTGTATAATTAAAAGCATCACGGCAATGTTGCCACAAACTTACCGAAGGTAAACACAATGAAATTGCTCTCCGTATCCACTGATGCCAAAACCACCAAAGGTGAAGCCATTGGCTTTTTGACAGGTATTTTATACCTTGCTCCAGCTACTACCACCAAATGGAACACTTGTTCCATGGCAAAGATTGCCGAATGTGACAAGGCTTGCCTCTACACTGCAGGTCGTGGAGCTTTCAGCTCGGTTCAGCAAGCTAGGATTCGTAAAACCGAATGGTTTTTTACTGATCGTCAGAGCTTCATGCAACAACTTGTTGTTGATATTGACAAGCTGTTCTTCAAAGCTAAGCGAATGGGACTAACTCCGTTAGTTCGATTGAATGGTACTAGCGACATTCGATGGGAAAGTATTCCCATCAATGGATATAAAAATATCTTCGAAGCTTTTCCCGATGTGCAATTCTACGATTACACCAAAGATGTAAATCGTAAAGATTTACCTGCCAATTACGACTTAACTTTCAGTTATTCTGGTGTCGAAGGCTTTCAGCCTTTTGTTGCCAAGGCTTTGAAGAAGCAAATGAGAATCGCTGTGGTTTTCCGTAAGGAAAAAGATATCCCGATGACATTCATGGGAATTCCTGTTGTCTCTGGAGACAACTCTGATGTTCGTCACCTCGATGACAAAGTCATTGTCGGACTGTATGCCAAGGGTAAAGCGAAGCTTGATACCACTGGTTTTGTTGTTTGATGACCTTCCATGAAGGGTACTCTGTACCCTTTGTAGAGTGCCATTGAGTATTCTTTATAGGGTGAAGCCCTGCTGTGAAGCAAAGCTTCAGTCGAATGTTCTTTAAAAATTTAGACTAGTGTCGGTGAGGGTGCTTGCTGTTAGCAAGGTAAGCACCACTGCTATGGACTAGCCCAGCCTGTACAGGGTGAATGTGCAGGACATGCTTACATATCATGTTGATAATATGTGTGAGAGACATTTTCCACTGTGGCACTGGGGTCGGTGCTAGACAGTGGGTTTCTGAAGGAGGGCTAATGTAATTAGCCTTTCTTCTCAAGCAACTCTTCCTGAAAGGAATCACAATGGTATTAACTACTCCCGAACAAATCGAAGCTTTCCGTCTTCGTTCATTAAGACAAGGTCTTAAACTGGAGATGAAAGGTATGCGACTCACTGCCAAAGGTAAGACTTGCTATGCAATTCTTAAAGGTATGGGTTACAAAGGTACTCGTCAACAAGTGTTCGATGCTGTCACTATTGACAGTGACAACATGATGTTTGACATTCAAATTGCAAATGCTGAGGCAGCAAATTCCTAAAAGGAAACAACATGATTGGTATCAATGTGAGAAACACAAAGGATGAATCCTTTGCTGACCTAATCGTTGATGGTTTAAAAACCATTGAGACAAGAGAGAGCAAGAGCTTGCATCCTTATATGGGGCAACGAGTTGCTATCATCAGGACAGGGCAAGGCAAAGCTGTTGCCATTGGTGAGGTGACAATCCTAAAAGGATTCAGTTGGACTAACAGTAGATCAATATTCGATGCTCACTATGATGAGCACTTGGTTAAAAAGTATTCTACTTTTTACATTGATGAGAGCAAAGGAAAGTACATGTACTTTCTGACTGATCCTATCAGATATGACACTGAGATTCCTGTCAATACCCTTGGTATTGTGGCTCGAAAAGTTTATGGTTTAACTTCCTGAAAGGAAACAAGATGATTGATAAACAAATGCAAATGTATGGCTGTGACTTTCAAGCTTTCAAGGAAAGCGTGAAGGATTCTGTCACCTACAAATTGTCAGGTGGTGTGATGGTGCTTGCCGGACTGTTGTCCGATGCACAGGAACTGATGGCAATGGGTGACACTGAGACTGCTAGGCAGTATCTGAACAGAGCTAAGGCTCTGATGTTTGATATGACCTATACAGGGAAGCTGACATTCCTTCCGAAGGAAGGTGAGTGATGAAGACCCTTGAAGATCGTATCCACTTTGTGTTAGATAACACAATCCTTTTGTGTGAAGACATTGCTACCCTGCTTAACTGCCCTGTGACAGAGGTGCATAAGGTGGTAGAGGAACGATGGAAGAACATCACCGATGACAAAGACTTTATTAAAGGCTTTGAAGATGCGAAGGAAGAGTCATGGAGTATGTGATAGGCACTGTCTGCTTTGCAGCATTTGTCGCTGTAAAGTTTTGGTTATTAACTAAGCTTTCCTGAAAGGAAACACAATGAGAGTATTCGTTTACTTCAACCTTCACAAGAAATGCTTCAGCATTAAAGCCTTGGAAGGTGATCGTAAAGGTAGAGTGATTGCCCACAGTGATACTGTGGTGCTTGAGGGATGCAAGCTACTGGTGTCTGAGGCAGGGCGACAGCGAGTGCTTCGAGAGAAGCGTAAGAATGTACATGCTGGTGTTAGTGGCACTTGGATTAACTACTGCACCAACAGAGTTGATAACTACTTTGATTTCCTCAGCATGGTAGGTAGGCAAGTTACTTATAACCCTTATAAGTATGCAAGCTTTGTAGTGAAAGCCACTGAGCAACCTATAGGGTTGGCTGATGTGGTGGCAATGAAGGCGATGACCACTGCCGATGGGGTAAAGCGTGGTGTTATTTACACAAGGAACTTATCATGATTGATAGTAATCAATTGTCATCAGCACTGTGTGATATGTATGACATTCGGTCTGCATTATCCACTCGAATGAAGAACAAACCCAAGGATGATGAAGGCACTGAGATCACCATTGGTGATTGCCTTGATGATGTCATCCTATTCCTAGAATCACTGGAGGAAACACATGAGAAAAGTATTTGAGAAATACGGCTACGAAGTATGGGCTAAGTGGGACAAGGATGCCGAGGTCTACGAACTGTTCAACGACAGGGAGGATGGTGCATACATTGGATGTGCTGACACGATGGCTGAGGCTGTCAATGTAGCGAAGCTATTCATTGATGAACAAACATCGGAGGCTATATGGAACAGGTCATGAAAGCCAGATACAAAGGTATCTGTTGCAAGACTGGTGCAATCATTAATGTCGGTGACATTATTGTGTATGACAGTGTGGCTCGTAAGGCTTGGCTCACTGTTGATGATGATCGTTTGTTTGTTAACTTTTCCTGAAAGGAACTATTATGGGACTTGATATGTATGCTTACACGGTGGATACAACCACCGTAGGTGATGGTGTTACTGATGTGACACTGTGTGAGTCTGCTGTGCAGATCAGCTACTGGCGTAAGTTCAATGCTTTGCATGGTTGGATGGAGGATCTGTACCGCCTCAAGGGTGGTGCTAAAGAAGACTTCAACTGCACCACAGTGAGGCTCACTGCTAACGATCTTGATCGTTTAGAGATGGACACTGGCAACAACAAGCTAGTGCCTCGCAATGGTTTCTTCTTTGGGGATACGACTAGTATCCATCCCGAAGACTTAGAGAGTGTGGCTGACTTCGTCAAGCTTTCAAGGCAAGCAATTGCCGAAGGCAAGGCAGTGTTCTACGATTCATGGTGGTGATATGAAATATCAGTGGACAGTATGCTTCCCCAATAGCAGTACCCCTGTTGCTACTTTCAAGACATTGAAAGCAGCGAAAGCACACTCTGATCAACTAGTTGATGATCAGATGTTTCAATACCAATTCTTTGGTAACAAGGTATACATACCTTTCATTAAACGACAGCCACTCCTGAAAGGAAACACACAATGAGCAAGATCAGAATGCGTAGTGACTTAGCAGAGGAAGGCATGTCCGTCCCTGCAGGTAAGAGCTTCGAAGACTATGACACTTTGGTAGATGTTATCTACCTATCGGCTGATGACTTGGAGGATGCAGTGCAGGGCAATGACCCTGCTGATGCTGACGATCATCCCTATTGTTATGTGAAGCTTCGTGATGGACGATGCTTCTACATGGTGAGTGCTGACCTTGACTTCCCTGTGAAGATGAAGGTGAGTGAAAGGTTTGCACTGGAACAGTGGCTGTCCGATTACCCTGACACCATGTCCTATGCATCTGTTCTTCAGGTGATAGGGCTTGATTCTTTTTGCTCAGGGGATAACGGCATCATCCTGTGGGAAATGATTGAGAACTATCCCAATGATGACATCATTGACATCATTGAGGACACTCGCAAGTCTTTCGAGAGCAGTGCCGATGACCTAGTGTATGGTGTGGCACTGCATGATGTTATGGAAGGGGCATGTGATGACTACGAATAAACGATACAAGGTATGGGCTAAGAACATCACTTACTTCTATGCTTACATAGAAGCTGAGAACGATGAGGATGCAATGCAAATTGCAGAGGGTTTGGAGGGTAGCCAATTCACTAGTAGTGAACATGGTGACTGGGAAATTTACAGCACTGAAGAGGTGAGCAAATGAATCAAGTTATCAAAACAACCGAAGGTTACATGGTAGAGAAGGCCAATGGCGACTATGCCTGTGATGCTCAGGGTAACAACACATGGGACACATTCAATGAGGCGAGAGATGTTCTCTTCACCTTGGATGTAAGCAAGCAGGAAGAGACTGCTCATACCTTTGGTATGCACTATGCCTATGTCCACCCTAGCTACGCTAGAAACTGGGAGCGTAAGGAAATTGCAACCACCTTCTACACTCCGAAGTCTAAGGTTTGGTATGCATTCATCCGAGGCATGGAAAGGAATGAAAGATTCCCTGTCATTGCCAAGGGTGCTAAGGCTGACATTCGAGGTGTGCTTAAGCGACTGACTGAGTCTGCTGACAAGTACATTGATGATGGCAAGTGGATTGATGCACTGTCTAAAGACATTGCCGATGCTAAATATATTTTGGATAACAACCTATGACAGATAAGAAAACATTCACCATCACTGTATACACCGATGCAGGACATGGATGGGGCAAGGTGAAGCGTAAGGTGTTAGAGAACTTGGGCATTGCCCCTGATGTAAGCAGCTACAGCTACCAGTACAAGGACAATGTGTACCTTGAGGAAGACTGTGACTTGTCGCTGTTAGTACAGCGGTTATATGATGATAGTGTTTCCATCAAGTGGGTGACTAAGCACACCGATGGTGACAGCAAGATCAGATCTTATGAAAGGTATGCATATGTACAAGATACAAACCAGACTGCGTGACAAGTGGCACTGCCTAGAGTTTGATGTGACAGAGAGTGGCTACAAACCTAGACGCTATCACACATTGAAGGATGCGTCACTGGCACTGGAGCGTTACCTCGATGGGTTGTTCTTTGCCAACAGAGAACTAATAGACTTCGGCAACTTCCGTATTGTAAAGGACTAAGATGAAAACAAATGTATTAACTCATGTTCGCCAACTGTTCAACACTGATGGTGTTGACAAGCGTATCAACCGACACAACCAACGACAGTGGGTGCGAAGTGTTCGCTACCTTGGAGACAAGTGGTTGTTAGCTAAACAAGTACAACGAAAGGACTCAGCCAATGTTTAAGGAAACACCACCGCCATCACCAGTGTGGCCCTTCCCTGCACAGCCACTGCCCTCATCCATCCCACCAGTACCCAAGTATGACAAGTGACATTGCCTATCAGCTAGGCTTTGTTCATGGGGTTAGGGGCTTAGGCATCAGCTACCCTTGGTTGACCGCTGACTACCTTCGTGGTTACAATAAAGGCACTGAGATGAAACAACTACACCTACAACAGGAGGAAAATTATGTTAAGCGAAGTGGACATCAGGGACTTCGACAAACAGCCAGTGACACCGCTGTTTTCGGTGAAGCCTAAGAGCTACATACAGATGCCTAACACTGGCGTTGTCTTCTACTACGATCATCTCGATGGCATGTATAGCTACTGCCTAGATATGTTCGGAGACACTATTCATCTAGCCGCTTGGACAGATGTGATACCTCTGGTTAAAAAGCCTGAGTAAACTATAGGGGTATTGCACTGCCCCTAATTTTGTGGTTATAATTATTCGTCAGTTGCTGACACTCATTCACTCTTCCAAAGGAAACATCATGGCTAAACATGTCATCTTCTCTCGCAATGCAAACAACTCTGCTCTCACAGCAGAACGCATTCAACAACTTGCACCTGCTGCTTTCAGCACAACCAAGTCTGACAAACTCACTGATCGTTATGTGTCACTGAACACAAGCGACATCATCCCTGTGATGCAAGACTATGGATATGCTCCAGTGCAAGCGGCACAGAAGCGTAGCCGTAGCCTCAACCCTGCTCACTCTGCTCACATGTTAGCCTTCGCTAAGACATGGGACATTGACTTTGGCACTGGTGACATTCGTCCTGAAATTATTTTGTACAACTCTCACGATGGCTCAGGTTCTGTGAAGTTGTTTGCAGGTTGCTTCCGCTTCGTCTGCTCCAATGGCATTGTGGCAGGTGATGGATTCCAGTCTCGCATCTACCACAGCAAAGCACTCAACGGCTTTGAGGAAATGCTCCGCAACACTGTGGCTACATTGCCCACCATGATGGAGCGTCTTGAGAAGTTGCGTACTGTGACACTCGATCCACATCAGTCTGTGCTGATGGCTAAGCGTGGTGTTGAGACACGTTGGGACATGCTTGAACAGCAGACCAATGGTGTGTATGCCACACCTCAGACAGTGGCTGATGTGTTGCGTGTCTCTCGTTACGAAGACAACTACATGGATGCATTCACTGTGTTCAATCGTATTCAGGAAGGTGTTATCCGTGGCAATGCATTCGTTAAGAGCTTGTCTGATAAGCACCCCAATGGTGTGACTCGTAAGGCTCGTCCTGTTAGCAGTGTGAAAGAAAACATCCGCATCAACAGCGAACTGTGGAACATTGCCGAAGACATTGCCTTCGCTTAATTGAATCGGGGGGAAAGCGGTGTCGGACTCGGGGGGTTCTCCGTGATGATCAGCCGTAGCCGTTAGTACCCCCACCTATAAGGAGATACACATGGTAGCAGATACGACAAAGATAGTAGGCACATTTGAAGGTGGACACGAGGTTGTCACTGTCAACATTGGAATGCTTTGCACTAACGAAGCAGTGGAAAAAATCTGTGACATCTTACGCAATGAAGCTAACAGCTTAGGCGAAGCTCTTGCACTTACAGTCACACTTACTATGGAAGATATTTGATGCATCAAGATAAAGCAATTGGTATGTTCATGGGTCTGTTCATTGGTGATGCACTGGGTGCTCCTAATGAATTCCTCAGACCCTATGAAATTGTAGAGCCAGTCACTGACATGGTGGGTGGTGGTGTACACAACACAGCAGAGGGTGAGTGGACAGACGATGGTGCTATGGCTGTGGCTATTGCCGATGCATACATAAGCAGCAAACGCTTTGACCCTGAGAACATTGCTCTTAACTTCCGTATGTGGAGAAAGACTGGTCACTTTGGTACTCGCAATTATGTCTTTGACATAGGCCGTACCTGTGGTGAAGCCATTGACAGGATGACAGCAACACAGCCCTATGCAGGTAGCTGTAGCTATGATGCCAGTGGCAATGGATCTATCATGCGTCTTGCTCCCATTGTGTTAGCCAATCACAACAACATGCCCAATGCTGTGGCACAGAGTGTTGCTGTGTCATTGATGACACATGGCAATGCAGACACTGTGCATTACATTGCAGGGTTTGTGGCTGAGCTAATGTCAGGTAAGGCAGAGGATAGCTTCGACTATCTCAAGCACTATCGTGATCCATATGCCACAGGAACTGTGATGTATACATACAACATGGCATGGGAATGTGTGAGAGAAACCTCAAGCTTTGAGAAAGCTTTAGTCATGGCAGTGAACAAGGGCTATGACGCTGACACTGTAGGTGCTGTCACTGGTATGTTGGCAGGGCGTAAGTATGGACTCAAGGGTATTCCTACACGATGGATTGACAAGCTTGTGAAGAAGGACGAACTGATTGACATGGCAGAAAAGCTCTATGCACTGGGAGGTGAGGATGGCAATTGAATGTAACAAGGATGGAACTGTAGCTGTAGACACTGAGTACTTCTGGGAAGACATCGAGAGTTGTCCTCGCAGTAGGAAGGTGCAACTGCTAAGCAAGTATGGGGTGGCTGTGTATGGTGAATACTACGGACACAATGAAGACAATTTCTGGACACACTGGGCGGCACTGCCTAAGAAAAGGAAACAAGATGAGTGATAACAAGTTGATTACAGCGGCCTTCCCTGATCAATACCAGAATGGTATGGACTTGCGTGACTACTTCGCAGCTAAGGTTATGCAAGCTATGCTTGGTAGCAACTGGACTCTTAAGGATGAAGAGATCCCTGCAAGGGCGTACAAGATGGCTGACCTGATGATGAAGGCGAGGGAAGAATGAAACTGCCTCGCTATGTCACAGTGGTGAATGCTGCCGGAGGCATAACCAAATACAGGTACAACCCACCACAGGATGCAGTGGATGCGGGGGTGGTGGCTAGGCGTGTACTTGGTATTGACAAAGGTGAAGCCTTTGCCTTAGCTGCTGAACTAAATCTTATGCTAGACAACTGGCGTAAGGAACTTCGTTACCTCAAGCACATCTCTGAAGATACGAAGGTGGTTGACCTAGTCAAAGCGTATAAGAACAACATCACTTATACAAAGCTCAGTGCTAAAGCACAGCGTGACTACATCTACTACCTCCAAGGGTGGCAAGATAGCAAAGCTAACGGCATCCCTCTGTATCAATGCAAGCTTGGTAGCTTAGTCACACCACATTGCCAGAAGATATATGAGACACATGCTGAGCATAGTGTTAGCCTAGCTAACCACACCTTGGCTGTCTATCGTTTGCTATTCAACTTCGCTATTCGTCACGGCTACATCACACACAATCCATTCAGCAAGGTGCTACGAAGAGCAGACAAACCTCGCAGAACTGTATGGACTAGGGAAGATGTTAGAGCATTCATGAACACAGCTTACAGCACATTCAAGTGGAGGAATGTAGGGCTGATAGTGCAGATGGCATACGAATATGGACAGCGCATGGGTGACATGCGTAAGCTGCGATGGGATCAGGTAGATCTAGAGAAGGGTGTGTTGCACTTGGAACAAAGCAAGCGTAGGTCTAGGGTGACTATCCCCACAAGCCAAGGCTTACTAACCATGCTGAGACAACAACATGCTGAGTTTGGTTGGCAGCAATACATTGCACCATCTAATGTTCCTGATAGGAAGGGTGGTCTTGTTCCTTACAGCTTGTTCAATCTGTCTAGAGTGGCTAAGCAAATCATGACAGAGGCTGCTTTACCTAGTGACCTAGTGTTACAAGACTTACGAAGGACAGCAATCACAGAGATGATTGAGGTGGGTGTACCCATCACTAACATCATGTCGGTGTCAGGCCATGCTACCCCGCAGAGCCTAACACCATACATCAAAAACACTTTGCGTAGTGCAACAGTGACGCAGGAAATGAGGGGTCTTACATGAAGTACAGATGTTCTAGGTGTAGGCAAGTGTATGAAAGAGACAGTGACAAGGCTTGGATAAAAAGCTATTGCACTAAGATGGGTATGGAAGCTAAACTTATTAAGGAGAAACTTATGCAGTTAACTCAATTTGAACAAGAGGCAATTGTTATTGAACAATTGGAATGGCTACTCAACTGTGAACTCAAAGAAGCTGTGGACAGAGACGATGAACTTGTCAATGCTTTGGTTCGTGTGTTATTAGAATTTAAGGTGATCAAATGAGTGCTTGGCTTATTGCTATTGTTGGTGTAGTGTATGCAGTGGTGGCAGTGGATCTGCTGCTCAAGGGTAACACTGGGCTAGGCATTGCCTTCATTGGTTATGCACTGGGTAATGTTGGTTTGTATATGGAGGCTGCAAAATGACAGACGAAGAACGAGAGGTGATGCAGATGGCACTGGATGCTCTATCACCTGACCCATACAGATCTGAATGGCTTGTTGCAATAGACATGGATAAAGCTATTGTAGCAATACAGAAATGCTTAGCTAATGATGCACTGGATAAGAAGGCAGAAGATGCTAGAGAGTTGGGGCTTAGCTATGAGCCAGAGCAGAAACTAATTACCGCTGTTGATATTGAAAAGATTATCAAATTCAAGGAGCGAAACACATGACAGACGGAGAAGTTGAAAAGATCATCAGATCAAACATGAATCTGCAAATGAATCTTGCTGGCATCCGAGCAGACTTTGAAGAAAAGTTACAGCGCACATGGGTTGGGCTGACAGATGAGGAGATGCAAGACCTTTGGGATAGGTATGCCCACATGGAAATGATGAGAGCCATCGAATCAAAACTCAAGGAGAAGAACACATGAGCCACACACAACACTACCTATCCCTATGGATAGTTGGACTCATAGCTGGTATTGGTTCTTATCATGTTGGTTATGACATAGCAAGACAAGAGCATTATAAACCTGTCCACTTTAAATGCCATGAAGGTATTGTCTATCGTGGTGTGTACAACCATTGGGAAAGTACAGGACAGAAGTGTTTAACACCTGAACAAATGAAGGGCGTAGTATGAAACTACATGAACTAGAAGACCTCATCATGGCTGCTTGGATAACTAAGGAGGACATCAATTCCATCTTGTGGGTGTTGATGGACAGAGAGAAGCAGCCTGATGAAGATGAGCTTGCCAATTTATTAATTGGACTGCACAGCCTACACGATGCTAGAATGACGAAGCTGTTTCAAGCATACGACACAGTGTTAAAGACCAACAAAATAATTTACAAGGGCTATGACATTCCTAAAAACCCATCAACCTTGTGAGACATGTGGCAGTAGTGATGGTTTGTCCATCAATGAAGACATGTCCACCAAATGTTTTGTATGTGACACATACATTCCCTCAACGAACAACGAAAGACTTGAAGTGATTGATGTAGACGGTGATACAAAAGATACAAGCAGCTTTATTAAAAGCTACAACGAAGGACACAGTGTTAGTGTGTCTGATAGACGCATCAGCAAAGCAACAATGGAACGCTATGGCGTAGTTCGTAGCGAAGGCCATTACTTCTTTCCCTATTACGATAGCAACTCACAGCTTGTTGCAGCTAAGCGTAGGGAAGTGAAGGACAAGAAGTTTACGACAGTGGGTGGGTGGAGTAAGGGTACTCTGTTTGGACAGAACCTATACCCATCCAATGGCAAGTATCTCACCATCACTGAAGGTGAGTTTGATGCATTGGCAGCATACCAATTGACAGGCAGTAAGTATCCTGTGGTATCTATTCGCACAGGTGCAGGTAGTGCATTGAAGGATGCGAAAGCAAACTACGAATACATCAACAGCTTTGAAAACATTGTGCTGTGCTTCGATGGTGATGAGGCAGGACAGAAGGCAGCGAAGGAAGTTGCTGAATTGTTTGGCAGTAAGTGCAAGATATTTAAACCAGACCCTGCATACAAGGATGCATGCGAGTGGCTGTCAGATAACAAAGAAGCTGCATTCGTAGCTAGGTGGTGGGCAGCAGAGCCATTCGTGCCTGATGGTATTGTTAGTGGCACTGGGTTGTGGGAGCTTGTGTCTACACCAATGGAAGCAGCAGATTGTTTCTACCCTTGGAAGGGACTCAACGACATTACCTATGGCATCAGAGCAGGTGAACTGGTTACATTCACAGCAGGTAGTGGACTAGGTAAGAGCCAGACACTGAGGGAAATTGTTTGGCATCTGTTACAGAACAGCAACGACAACATTGGCTTGATGTTCTTGGAAGAGAGTGTGCGTAAGACTAGCCTGTCAATGATGAGCCTTGCTGCTGATGTACCTATGCACCTGCCTACATCTGAAGTGACAGAAGCTGTACGAAAGGACGCATTCGACAAGACACTAGGCACTGGTCGCCTCTACTTCTTCGATCACTTTGGATCGACAGCCATTGAGAACATTGTCAATCGTGTCAAGTATATGGCTAAGGGATTGGGATGTAAGTATGTATTCCTAGATCACCTGTCCATCATTGTGTCTAGTCAGGACAATGGTGATGAGCGTAAGGCCATTGACGAAATCATGACCAAGCTTCGCATGCTTGTGCAGGAAACTAGCATTGCTCTCATCATTGTTAGCCACCTCAAGCGTCCATCAGATAAGGGACATGAGGAAGGTGCAACCACTAGCCTAGCTCAGCTTCGAGGCAGTGCTGCCATTGCACAGCTTAGTGACATGGTGATATCGCTAGAGAGGAATGGTCAGGCTGATGATCCTGTTGAGCGTAACACCACCAAGGTGAGGGTGTTGAAGAACCGATACAGTGGACAGACTGGTCCTGCTTGCAGCTTGCTTTATAACAAAGACACTGGCAGAATGTTCGAGATTGATGCTGCAATGGAAGGACTTATGCTATGAAGAAGTGGGATGGGTTTGATAGTGCCATTGTAGGTACAGCTTCTGTATGGAATGGTAATGAGCGTGTTGATGTATTGGTCTACGATGTTGAGAAGATGGTTGAGACATTGATTGACAGAGATGGTATGTCTGGTGAGGATGCCATTGAATACATCGACTTTAATATTGAGAATGCTTACATAGGAAAGGACACACCTGTAATAGTGTGGAGTTATATCGATGAGTGATGGAGGAAAGGGACATACTCAGCGTCCCAAGTCAATAGCTGATGAAGAATGGGCTACTAGATGGAATGCCATCTTTGGCAAAGACTCAGTAGAAGATTACAAACAGTCGGTAGATGTAAACAATCTCCGACAAAATGATAAGGACAAGGGCAATGATCTTCTTAGACATAGAAACAAACCTGAAACATGACACCATTTGGTTGTGTGTTACTAAGCACAACACTACTGGTGAAGTAAGGCACTGGCGAGAAGCCGACACCTTGCAAGAATATTTAGATGGTGAGCAAGTGGTAGGCCACAACATCATCGGGTTTGATGCACCCATACTAAATAAGGTATGGGGTGTTGTCATTCCTGACAACAAGCTAGTGGATACACTGGTGATGTCTCGTCTGTACAAGCCTGACATTGACATTGTTATTCCTGAGCAGGGCAAAGCCCCTAGTCCACATAGCCTAGAGGCATGGGGATATCGCTTAGGCAATCACAAGATTGGCTACACTGCATTTGATGGTGGCTACACTGAGAGCATGGCTATCTACTGTGAGCAAGATGTATTGCTGCTTGAAGATCTGTACAACCATCTAACTAAAGCAATGGCAAAGGAAGGATTCTCTACACAAAGCATTCAGCTTGAGCATGATGTTGCAATCATCTGCCGTGGTATGGAAGACAATGGCTTCATGCTAGACATGGAGAAAGCTATGGTGTTGAATGCAACACTGAGTGGACGCATGTCCGATATTGAGGAGAGTATGCAGAAGGTGTTTCCTCCTATCGTGGAGCAGCGTATCTCAGAGAAGACAGGCAAGCAACTAAAGGACAAGATTACCGTTTTTAATCCCGGAAGTAGGCAGCAAATTGCTGAGCGATTGGCAGGGCTTGGTGTTGTCTTTACAAAGAAGACAGACAAAGGCAATGTCATTGTGGATGAGGCTGTGCTTGAGAAGATAGACTTGCCAGAAGCTAAGCTTGTGGCTGAATACTTAATGATACAAAAAAGAGTAGCTCAGATCAGCAGTTGGCTTGAGCTAGTAGGTGATGACGGTAGGGTACACGGTAGAGTCACTACTAATGGTGCTGTCACTGGCAGAGCTACACACAGTAGTCCCAACATGGCACAGGTTCCTGCGGTGGGTAGTCCCTTCGGTGCTGAGTGTAGAGAGATGTGGCGTGTGCCTGTTGGGTACAAGCAGGTTGGTGTTGACCTGTCAGGTATTGAGCTTCGCTGCTTAGGTCACTACCTAAAGGATCAGGAATGGATTGATGAGTTGCTTAAGGGTGACATCCACTGGTTTAATGCACAGAGCTTTGGCTTGGTGGAGAAGGGTACTGTCAAGGACGATAACAATCCTGAGCATAAGAAAGCTAGGAACACTACCAAGACCCTGACATATGGTGTGTTGTATGGGGCAGGTGCTGCCAAGGCAGGATCGATTGTTGGTGGTAACAGTAGCAAAGGCAAGAAACTTATTGATAGTTTTATCAATAACACACCCGGCCTAGCTGAGTTGAAGAAGAAGATATCTAAGCTGATGGCTAAGGGTCACCTCCCTGCATTGGATGGTCGCAGAGTGTGGGTTAGATCTGAGCATGCAGCCTTGAACACATTGCTGCAAAGTGCAGGTGCTATCATTGCTAAGCAGTGGCTTGTTGAATCAACAAAGCTGTTGCAAGAGAAGGGAATAGATGCTAAACTGTTGGCGTTTGTTCATGACGAAACACAATGGGAAGTGAAAGAAGATCAGGCAGAGGAAGCAGCTAAGCTCATCGAGCAAGCAGCAACCAAGGCAGGTGAAGCTTTAGCTTTCCGGTGTCCAGTAGATGCCGAAGGTAAGGTTGGCAACAACTGGCGTGAGTGCCACTGACGATACAAGTGGGTTTTCATATTGGAGATTATTATGAGTGAAGAAAAGAAAGCAATTAAATTGAAGGCTGATGTCTTCTGGTGTCAGCACAACAAGGTGAACGACATGTCTGGCAAGTTCCAGATTAACTTGTGCAACTTGTCTGATGCTGCTGTCGAAGCATTGGAAGAGATGGGCATCAGTGTTCAGACTGGCGAAGACAAGAAGTCTGACATGGGTCGTTACATCACATGCAAATCAGAGAAGCCTATCCGTGTCTTTGATACAGACAATGATGAGATTACCGAAGCCATTGGCAACGGTAGCAAGGCTAAGGCTTTGGTGTCTAGCTACTCTTGGACATACAAGAACAAGAAAGGTGTCAGCCCTTCGTTGAAGAAGCTGGTCATCACTGACTTGGTTGAGTATGCTGCAGGTAGTGGCATCAGTGCAGACGATGAGGATGTGCTGTAAATGAAAGCCTTGTTCGATAGCGACATCTTCGCTTATCGAGCAGCATCTGCATGTGAGGATGAGAACGAAGCAACGGCACAGCGAACACTGGATCGTTTAGTAGTTGATGTCCTCATGTGCGGTGTTGATAGCATCTATCCTGATTGTTTCGTAGATGAATGGCACATGTTCTTAACAGGTAAGAACAACTTCAGATATCAGATAGCTACCACCGTACCATACAAAGGTAACAGAGTGGACAAGCCTAAGCCAAAGCATCTAGCTTTTCTTAGAAACTATTTGGTAGAAGAATGGGGAGCCACCATCTCTGATGGTCAGGAAGCCGATGACGCAATTGCCATTGAAGCTACAAGGCTTGGTGACAATTGTGTCATTGTGTCTTTAGACAAAGACTTAGATCAGATTGTTGGTTGGCATTACAACTTTGTTAAACATCTAGGCTACTATATCAAACCAGAGGAAGCTTTGGTAAAGCTGTACACGCAGATGCTGACAGGTGATGCTGCTGATAACATCAAAGGATTGTTCCGTGTTGGTCCAGTGAAAGCAGCCAAGATACTTGGGGATACAACGGATGAACTTGAGCTATACAACAAAGTGTTGGAAGCTTACGAGGGTAATGCTGAGCGTGTGTTAGAGAATGCTCAGCTTCTTTTCTTACGCAGATATGAAGGACAGATATGGACTCCTCCACAAACATAAAACCAAATGACATTGCCCTCATCCTCCGTCCTACTATCGTAGACGGTGAATACACCAAGAGCTTTCAGGTGTTAGTCAGTGGCTTTGGTCCTCTCACCATTAGCCGTGATGACACAGACAATCTGATTGGCATGGCTATGATATTGGCAGCCACTGTCCAGTACATGGAAGAAGATGATAAGCTTGCAGATAAGCTTGTTGCTTATTGTGGCAAAGTGTTTGCCGATGTGGGTGACTTTGCTTATGACCCAGACCATGACAGCTTTAGCGATGGTAGCTTCACTGTGGATACAAAGACAGTTGGAGGTATGCAATGAATGTAGATGACACACTAGCACAGCGAGGCACTAGGTATGGCAACTACAAAGAAGATGTCTCCAGAGTTTCACAAGCTTTGAAAGACACCCTTCGTTCTGGTGCTGAATGGAATGCGATGGATGATGATATGAAGGAAAGCCTTGATCTCATCTGTAACAAAATCTCTCGCATTGTTAACGGTGATCCTTGGTATCATGACTCATGGCATGACATCATTGGCTATGCCAGATTGGTAGAAGAAAGATTGGAACAATTATGATTGCAGTTGACATCAACCTTAGGGTGTTCTTCAAACCTGAAGACCTGCCCAATGTCTACTTAAATGAAGAAGTGCTGAGTGAAGCCATCACTGAAAACTTAACTGCTTCGTTGGAACGAATGGATGCACAGGATGTCATCTTTCGTTTCGTAGATATTGAGGGACTAGAATGAAAGTTAATTCTGTAACCATCAGGGAGGCAAGCAATGGCTTTGTTGTTGAGCATGTGGCTGAAGGGGAGTACGATAAATACTTGTCTGAGTTTGTTGCTCTGGACATTGACGAAGCTTTAGCAATTGCTAGGGATTTATTTGTGCATTACGATGCTGCTGACATGTCGCATTTAGTAGATACACCAATTGGCAGATAACAAAAAAAGAAACGGTGGTGAGTGGACAGACGCTAGGTTCAGAAGCTTTGTCACCTCAGCACTGAGAGCTGCGTCTAGGCGTTGGCCTCCTAAGTTCAAGGCTTTGAAAGAAGCCTTCGTTGGTAGGAAGACTAACAAGAAGACAGGCAAACTGGCAATGCATTACAAGTGTGCTAAATGTAAGAAGCACTTTGTTGCTACCGATGTACAGGTAGATCATGTGTTGCCAGTGGTAGATCCTAAGGTGGGGTTCATTGGATGGGACTCATTCATTGACCGCATATTCTGTGAGATAGAGAATCTTCAAGTGTTATGTAAGCCTTGTCACAAGGTGAAGACAGAGGAAGAGAAAGCAGAAAGGAAAAAGAAATGAATGTAGAAATGATACAAGAGCATGAGGATGGAAGTGCTACCTTTACATTTGATTTAACAAATGAAGAGCGTAACATCCTACTTAGCTTAGGTATAATGACAGCTATTAAAAATGGTATTGAGGAAGGAAAGAAATATGTCGGTAACACTGATCTGGTCAACCCCGAATGCGGAACACCTGATAGCGTACATGGCGAGGGTAAGCAACCCTGAGAATCAGGACAATCCTGAGACAGCTCCTAAGCTGTTGAAGTATTTGATGAATAACAAACACTGGTCACCCTTCGAGATGGTCAATGTCTGTATGGAAATTGAAACTACTCGTGACATTGCTCGTCAGATCTTGCGTCACCGTAGCTTTAGCTTCCAAGAATTCTCACAACGCTATGCAATTTCCTCACGCTATGAAACCAGTGAGGCAAGGCTGCAGGATAATAAGAATAGACAGAACTCAATCCCTGTACAAGACCGTGAATTGATGGCGGTATGGGAAGAGCTACAGGCAGATGTGTTAGTGGCTTCTAGGCGGTCCTATGAGACTGCATTGTCTATGGGTATAGCTAAGGAGGTGGCTCGAAAGGTGTTGCCTGAAGGACTAACTACCAGTAGAATGTACATGAATGGTACACTTAGAAGTTGGATGCACTATGTTGATATTCGCTGTGACAAAGCAACACAGAAAGAACATCGTGATGTGGCAGACCAATGTAAGGTAGTACTTACAAACTTATTCCCTTCACTCTTTGAGACAAACCATGTGGCTTGATACATACCAGAAAGCAGCTATGGCATATCGCATGTCATCAGCTAACAAACAATACGCCTTCCTTAATCTGGCAGCAGAAGCAGGTGAGGTGGTGTCCTTGGAAGCTAAGCGTATCCGTGATTTAAACTACGATAGCGATGGCTTTAAAGCCTCCTTAGCCAAGGAACTAGGGGATGTGATGTGGATGGTAGCAGCCATTGCCACAGACCACGATCTCTACATGTCAGATATCTGTCAGGCAAACCTACAGAAACTAGAAGACAGAAAGTCTAGACAAGTTATTGGTGGCAGCGGTGACAACCGCTAATACCTAAGTAGTATTTTGCAAGCAGTAGCCAACTAAGGTATAACTACCTTTTCTTTTACGGGAGCTTCGGCTCCCTTTTTTCCCACCATAACAGGAGTATTTATATGGCAAAGTATAAGGTCAACATTGACCTGTCTCGTGATGCATTGTTCGATGAACTAGGCATTCAGAGATTAAGAGAAAGTTACATGAAAGAAGAAGAGGTTAGTCCACAAGAAAGATTTGCATATGTTTCTGAATCGTTTGCGTCCAATCAAGAACATGCTCAACGACTGTATGAATACAGCAGCAAGCATTGGCTTAGCTACTCTACTCCTATTCTATCTTTTGGTCGCTCTAAGCGTGGCCTCCCTATTAGCTGTTTCCTTAATTATATGGATGATAGTGCAGAAGGTTTGGTCGATAACCTATCAGAAACTAACTGGCTCTCTATGTTTGGAGGAGGCGTTGGTGTTCATGTTGGGATTCGTAACGGTGATGATAAGTCTACTGGCGTTATGCCTCACCTTAAAATCTATGACGCAAGCTCCTTGGCCTACCGTCAAGGTCGCACAAGACGAGGTAGCTATGCTGCTTATCTAGACATCCATCACCCTGACATCATCCAGTTCTTGGAGATGCGTAAGCCTACAGGTGACCAGAATGTACGCACACTAAACTTGCATCACGGCATCAACATCACTGATGAGTTCATGACCATCATTGAGAATGCTATGAAAGACCCAGACTTTGATGACAGCTTTGAGCTGAAGAATCCTGCCAATGGTAAAGTTGTTGATGTTGTGTCAGCTAAATATCTGTGGCAGAAAATCTTGGATCTGCGTATGCAAACAGGTGAGCCATACTTGGTGTTCATTGACACAGCTAACAAGGCTATGCCTAAATGGTTGAGTGAGAAAGGCTTGAAGATTAATGGCAGCAATCTATGTACAGAAATCTTCTTACCAACAAATGATAAACGAACAGCAGTGTGTTGCTTGTCTTCCCTCAACTTAGAATACTACGATGAGTGGAAGAAGGATGAGCAATTCATCTTGGATGTTATGGAGATGCTAGACAATGTGTTGCAATACTTTATTGATAGAGCACCTAAGACAATTGCTAGAGCTAAGTACAGTGCGATGATGGAGCGTAGCATCGGTATCGGTGCTCTCGGCTTCCACGCTTTTTTACAGAAGAAAGGTATTGCCATCGATGGAGTGATGGCTAAGAGTTACAACAATGAAATATTTAAGCATATACATGCTTCGTGTCTACGGGCTGATTCTGTCTTGGAGCAACAGCGTGGCAGTTGCATCGATGCTGGTCATGGTCTTGTTCGCAGAAGGTTTAGTCATCACACTGCTATTGCTCCTAATGCCAGTAGCAGTCTCATTATGGGCAATACTAGCCCTTCAGTCGAGCCGTACAGAGCGAATGTTTTTAGGCAGGACACACTTAGTGGAGCGTTCGTCTATAAGAATAGGTTCTTGAAGGCAGAGCTTGCTGCACTGGGTATGGATGATGATGACACATGGGCATCCATCATCAGCAACGAAGGATCTGTACAGCACCTAAACATTCCTGAGCAAGTGAAGGAAGTGTTTAAGACTGCTATGGAAATTGATCAGCGTTGGCTCATTGAACTAGCAGCAGACAGACAACAATACATTGACCAAGGCCAGAGCATTAACCTGTTCTTCCCTGCCAATGTATCCATTAAATATCTACATGCCATTCACTTCCTTGCTTGGAAGAGTGGACTGAAAAGCTTATACTATCTTCGTTCTGAGAAGGTGCGTAAGGCAGATAAAGTGGGTGCTCAGATTAAGCGTCAGCGTATTGAAGATGAGATTGATCTGAAGACGGTGGCAGATGGTGATACTTGTTTAGCATGTGAAGGTTGATATGGTAAAGACAAAATCAGATATCACGCAAGAGCGTACAACATTCAAGCCCTTCAAATATCCTTGGGCTTATGATGCTTGGTTGCAGCATGAGCAAAGCCATTGGCTTCATACAGAAGTACCAATGTCTGAGGATGTTAAAGACTACAAGAAGCTGAGCAAACAGGAACAAGAGTTCCTTACTAAAATCTTACGCTTCTTTGTGCAAGGTGACTTGGACATTGGCAGTGGTTATCATGACCACTACATCCCAGTGTTCAAACAGCCTGAGGTGAGGATGATGATGAGTGGCTTTGCAGGTAGGGAAGCCCTGCATGTAGCAGCCTATGCTCACCTCATTGAAACCTTGGGCTTACCTGAGTCTACCTACAATGAGTTCCTCCAGTACAAAGAGATGGTGGAGAAGCATGACTACATTAACAACTTGAACCAAGCACCGATGGCTGAGAAGATTGCTGCCATCTCTGCCTTTGGTGAGGGCATGCAGCTATTCTCTAGCTTTGTTATGTTGCTTAACTTTGCAAGGAATGGTAAACTCAAAGGACTAGGTCAGATCATTGCTTGGTCCATAGTGGATGAGACTCAGCATGCTGAAGGTATGATTAAGGTTTACCGTGAGTATGTTAAGCACCATCAGGATGAAACGACTTCGGATCGGATTAAAGAGATTGCAGATCAAATGGTGGGTCTGGAGGATCAGTTTGTGGATCTGGCTTTTTCGATGGTCGAAGTCGAGAAGCTTACGAAAGAAGAAGTGAAGCAATACATTCGATACATTGCAGATCGCAGACTCATCTCTATGGGGATGAAGGGCATCTACAAGATCAAGAAAAATCCTCTACCTTGGGTGGATGGTATGCTTGGTGTTAGCCACACCAACTTCTTTGAGCAGCGTGTAACAGACTATAGCAAGGGTGCTACCACTGGTACATGGGATGATGTATGGGGGAAAGCAGCATGATAGTTGTAGATATTAGACAAGGCATTGGACTTGATATTGAGTTCAATGAAACCATCTGTCACATCATCGATGATGGTAGTGATAATGATAAATTGTTTTCTTATAGTGGTATACTAATCAAGTTGCCTTTTCTTAGTATCTACATTGGTGAGTTTGAAGAGATAGGTGAACTCGTTAAAGGTAACAAACCTACAGGGGAATAACATGCAAGTCAAGTCTGAGCGATCTGCACCATTGCGTATTCAATTTGAACAGGGCTATAAAGCTTTCAGACACGGATGGATTGTGAATCAATACGATCCAGTATCCGTGGCAGGTAAAGAGTGGCAGCGGGGTTTTGACCGTGGCTACTTTGATAATCTTGAAAGACTTAATGGCTACCAAGCGGTTCGATAAAGAACTCCACGATACCTACGACAAATTTGGAAGAGATGTAGTTAAAAGCTATATCTCTTCTTTTTGGAATATGGAAGCTAAGGATAATCCCAATAGATATGGGGTTGACTTACATCTATACAAAGATGATTTGTTGGTTGGATATGCTGAGGTAGAAGTCAGACTGTCATGGAAAACTGTAGAGTTTCCCTATGAAGATTTGAATGTACCTGCTAGGAAGAAGAAGCTTTTAACACAAGAGCTACCTACATACTTCTTCTCTGTTAACAAAGATGGAACAGCCTTGTTTCATTGCGAAGCTGCTGCTGTGTTAGACTCAGAAGTTAAAGAGTCTAGAAATAAATATGTCTACCAAGGAGAACTCTTTTACAAGGTTCCTCTTGATAGACTATCTCACATATGCCTGTAGCTCAACTGGATAGAGCAACAGCCTTCTAAGCTGTAGGTCAGGGGTTCGAGTCCCTTCAGGCATACCATCACCTCCGGCTGGCTAGACCCCCTCTAGCTAAGCCGATTCTCTTTTTAGTTGCTTTATCTCTGTAGGTTCCACCTACCAAGTCTCTAATAGCATCTACTGCTTTAGTCTCGTCCTTAACGGCAGCAGACATCTCAGCATTGGGACTACTTGAATCCACATTGCTTTTACGCAGCACATTAAATTGTTGTTCTAAAACTCTTAGAGCCTCAGCTTTATCTTTACTTCCTACCTTTTCCAAAGTGGAAATAACATCAGGTATAAACTTACCTAAATCAAAGTTTCTTACGAACGATGGTTTAGCAAGTCTACTAAGCCTAGAGGCTGTAGATTGATTACTACTTACAATGGCTTTTAATCCAGCTTCACTAGTAGCTTTACCACCAGTCTCTCTAAACTCATTTCTAACAATGCCACGAATAAGACGATAGGCTTTCAATGCTTGTACTTCTTCACTACCTAAGCCGCCTTCTTTAACAGGCTTTAAAGATTCTGGAGATAAGAAACTTCTTTTAAGCTCTTGCAATCTATCCAAAGAGTTATTAAAGATATCTTCTTGTTGTTTAAACAAAGGAGTTTTCTTTTCTGTCTCATACATGTTTCTAGAGATAGCAAGCTTTTCACTCTCTGTAAAAGCGTCTTCAGACTCCTTCATACCAATAGATCTAGGAAGACCTAAAGGACGAGCTACTGTAGGAGATCCTGTAATAGATCTTGCAATGGTGTTCATGTCTCCCATATCATCTATTCCTACTTTTTTCTTATACTGATCTCTAGACATATTGATTCGTCTAAATTCATAGTCAGCATATGGGATAGTTGTTTGAACAATGTTCTCAGGATCTGTTCCACCAAAACTTGTGTTGGCGTAATTGAAACGAGCATCAGAAGTAAAGGATGTTGCCCCTATTTTTAATTCTCTCTGTCCAGCAACATCTTCTGAAAGTGTTTGAGGATCAAAGAAACCTTTAGCTACTCTCTCTTCTGCGTTATATGGTGTACCATGATAGAGCACCTTAGGAGGTCTGTCTTTATATTTGACACGCAGATCATCCAGCTTCTTTTGTAAAGGCATAGAGAAAGAAACAAAATCTTCTACAGACTTTGGATCATTAACATCCACTTCCTTACCCTTAGCTGCTCTGTATTCACCTTGAGCTACAGCAATAACATCATCCTCAATCTTACCTGCCACATTAGGCATCTCAATCAGCTTATCAAAAGCATCTGTCCTTATTTGCTTAATAGCTGTCAATGTATTCTGTCTAACTTCAAAATCTGAAATGATGTCTGAATCTTTGCTGAAGCCATATTTGGATTTATTTAAATCACCCTCAGCTATGCCTTTCATGTAAGGAGACAAAGGAGCAGGAGTTTCCATAGGAAGCTCTGTCTTAATCTCAGGCAACGCCTCTGCTTCCACCTTAGGTGGTGGAGTGAATGTAGACTCCGCTTCTGTTACCAGCTTCTCCATCTCTGCATCAACAGGCTTAGGCTCAGACACAGCAGGACCATACTTGTTCTTAACATATGGCTTCTTAGCCATAGCTGTAGCAGGTGCAGCTAATACCTGTGCTGTTTGTTCTACAACAGGAGCAACAGAGTGTTTAGTTACAATGTCACCGAGAGACATAGCTCCCTTTTTAAGACCTGCTTCTACTACTTCACCCGCAATTTGCTTAGCAGCTATACCACCAACATTCATGTGTACAACACCACCGTGAGCATAGCCCGGCAAAGCTCTCATAGCTTCAGCATAGGCTAAGGCAGTGGCGTAGTCTTTAGTGGTGGCTAAGTCTTTACCTTGTTGCTGTTGATATGTTTCATTAACAACACGCTTGAGTTCAGGTGCAAGCTTAGAGTATTGAATCTCATACAGACGAGGTTGCTTACCAACAGCATAAGCTGCTGCTTCATCTTTGTTAGTAGCAATTTCTTTAGCTGTCTTCTGTGACCAGTTAATCAAATTCTGAAGAGCAATCTTCTGTAAGTCTTGGCTACCTTCTGCATAGAAGCTAGTCTTCTTAAGGTTATCAAACTGTTCAATAACCAAAGGAGCCATAATCTTACGAGCATCAGCATCAACAATCTTGTCACCAGTGCTTGTAAAGATTTTATTGCCGGGTACTTTCAGTCTAATAACTTCTTCTTCCAGCTCAGAAGGTTTACCTTTAACAGCAATACCAGAGAACATCTTCAATGGACCATTGTCATTGAAGGCTGCTGTCTCTCTCAGTGGTGGTTGATATACAGGCAACTCTTGTTTCAAGATTGGAGTACGCTTCATCAACTGCTGTGTAGCTGAGGATTTAAATCCTTCCTCACCTGCTGGAATCTGATAAGCATCTCTAGGCAATGTCTCATTACGATCAATTGCACCAACAAGATCACTGATCTGCTGGAAAGGAACAAGTGCTCTACCTAAATATTCACCAACCCACTCACCAAAGAATGTCTTAACTTTGTTATCTGCTGTGTCTTCGCCTGTTGCAGCGTTAGCCTGTGCCTCAGCAAACTTATCACCCAGCCATGAGTATGTACCTGCTGGTGCTTTGAAACCAGTCATAGCTTCTAAGAATTCCTTAGCCTTAAACTCATCTGTTCTACCTTTCTGAAACTTAACAAGGTAGTCACCCAATGCTAGGAAAGGAGCAGCAGGGAATAAAGCTCGTGCATCTACAGTGGAACCATCAGGATTCTTTGCGTTGTACCATTCAGTGTCTTGGTTTTCTTCTCTGTATTTATAAGCAGCATACAAAGCAGCAGTGCCTACAGCACCTTTAGAGAGGTTCTCCAGACCTAATGTGACTTGCTTAGTTCCCATGTCAGCTTCACCTGTAGCCATCTTTGTTAGGCCAGCAGCAATGTCTGTGCTACCAGATAACACACCAGTAGGCATATGCTTATATGTCCACTCCATAGCATTAGCCATAAAGCGAGGGAAAGGAATGACAGTAGAACCAATAGGACCAAGCTCTTCAATAAACTTCACAGCATGGAACATTGGGCCTTTGGTAGGCATCTTACTGAATGTACCAGAGAGGGCTTCATTAACAGCGTTCTGTAACACATCAAAAGGTACTTGCTTACCTTGTGCCAGTACATCATACATGTTAATACCCACACGGCTTAGCTGCTTCTCCACTGAGGAAGTGAACATAGCCTTGCGGAAGAAAGCATCTTGTGCCACATTGAATGTGTTAGCTAAACGGACAGGATAGGACAAGTCATTAGGACCAGCTTCACCTGTTGTCTTAACCATCTTCCTGTACAGAGCTGGAGTACCATTGAGTAATGCTTCTGTTACTTCAGCAGATAAATCTCTTTGGCCTAGATAGAAAGCAGATCTAACTGCATCATCATAGACACCTTTCAATCCACCAGTGAAACTACCAGTGACAGGCTTACCTGTAGCTAGCTCACCTGCTGTCTTACCCATGCGATATAGAGCAGACTCGATAGCCTCTGCTGCTGTACCAAAGGTAATAACAGAAACACCAGAGAAAGCGTTACGAATAGTGGTAGATAGTTGTGACACCATCAAACCCTTAAGCTCTCTATCAAGACGCATACCGAAGTCTCTGACTCCAGTGAAGGCTGAAGTGAGAGCACTCCTATCACCATACATCTTGTTTAGTTCTGATGCAGCAGCAGGATCAATACTCTTCAGTTTGTTTTGTAGACGAGCAACAACAGACAAGCTCTGTAAAGAACGAGCAGCATCACCTGCTGAAGTTCTAAACATCTTAGCAAATTCATCTGGTGTTACATCAGCAGCAGCCAGTGCTCTTTCAAACACAACATCATCAAATGTATCTACAGATTCAAGTGTTCGTTTAATAGCATCAGAAACTTTCTCTGTAGCTTGAGGAGCAAACTCAGGAATCTGTTTCCAAATGTCTTGAGCAATTAATGTAGCTCTCTTATTCAGATCGTTTCTAACTTCCATCTGTGCTACAGATGTTGGTTGTCCTTGAGCATCAAGAAGTTTTCTTCCTTCAAAGATATCGTAGGAATCTTCTAATGCTTTTTCTGTTGAGTCTTTAGCCGTTACTTCAACCTTAGGTGCAGGAGTTGTAGGTTCTCCGGCTGCAGGTTTCTTTCTAGCTTTAAGAATTTCATCTAGCTGACTAGTCTTTCCTTTACCTGCACCACGCAAGAAAGGTAACACTTCTGCTGTCTCAGTGATAGCACCAATAGCACCAGCTAAGGCAACTCTCTTACCACTAACACCTTCTTGTAGTTTCTTTTCTCTGTCTTCGACATAAGTCTTAAGCAGTGCTTGACCAGTAGCATCCAATGTAGCAGGATCAATCTTCTTAGCTTCAGTTAATTCAGCTTGAGCTACATTCAATTCAATCTTCTGGCTAGTAGCATCCTGAGCAGCAGCAGTGGCTCCACCAACAGCAGGTGTTGCAGCAGCCATGCCAACACCTTTAGCAGAAGTAAGCGCAGCTTTAGTACCCTTCTCTGCTATAAGTTTTGTTAAACCACTACTAGCAACTTTACCTACACCCAGTGTCAATGCTGTGGAGGGACTACTAACAATACTAGAGATAGCGTCCATTACAGGACGGAATCCCTTTTGTCCTCTGTTCTGTTCATCGAATACACCAGCAGTGTTCTTAAACAAGTCATAAGCTGCACCAGCTTTTAAAACATCTTCTTGCTTGGCATTGTTTAAATACTGCAGTTCTCCTACACTATTCAACTCATTGCCAGTATCAAGCATACGCATGTGTGTAGCAAAACGATTGACAAACTGTTCCTTTGTCTCACCTGTTTTAAGCACACCTTCTTTACCAAACCTAGCAGAGGCATAGTCTTGAATGGTTTTAAAGTTCTTATCGTCTTTCCACAGAGCATCAAAAGGAATCTTCTCTGCTTCTTCTTTGCGGATGTTAGCTGCTCTTTCCTGTAGTGCTGTAGCTCTTTGACGAGGAGCAAGGAAAGCAGGTTTAGTTAAATCTTCTGGTGGCTTCTCAGCAGGTGCTGTAGCCTTCGCAACAACAGTGTCATTCACACCAAAAGAAACTGAGGGTGCTTCGACTACTTTGTCATTAACACCAAAACCAGTTGCTGGTGTTTCAACTACTTTGTCATTAATACCAAAAGCCATAATTACCCTTTAATTTTTTCTAAACCATCTGTATCTCTATACCTTGTTCCTTTAGGAATAGCATCATACTCAGCTTTTGTTGTAGGAGCTGGTATTGAACCAGCAGCAGGAGCTACTGGCTTAGGCTGAGTAGAACCACCACGAGGAGCTGGTGGCTCCACTGGTGTAGGTACAGCACCCATCAATACATTCTCAGGCTTAGCTGGCACTGCTCTACCTTCTTGATCAAACTGAACACCGATGGATACCAAGGCGTTTCTAGCTGTGACAGACTTAGGCTTACCATCAGGTGTAGTGAATTCATTGATGATGCCATTACGAGCCTGAGCATAAGCTGCCTTCATCTGAGGATCAGCAATACCTTTAGGTACAACAGTGATGTTACCTTGCATATCTGAAGAAGTAACAAACTTGCCGGGAGCCAATGACTCAACAGTGGATGCAAAACCTCTAGACGCAACAGTGATAAGGTTGGCTTGTGTGATCTTCTCTTCGTTAGCTTCCTTAGGATTGGACATCATCTTAATACGCTGTTGCAACAAGGCAGCAGCGATAGCTCTTTCTTGAGGAGACTTCGTAGGATCTTGAGCTTCATCAGCCAGCTTACTTCTCTTGTCTTCTTCAGTTGTCTTACCTGCAATCTTCATTGCTGCATCTGCTGTGTTCAACTTAACCAGTTTATCAGCAGCTACTTTCTGAGCTTCAGCATTAGGTGCATTGACATACTCAAGCTTGGCCTCGCTAACAACATCATCAAAGCCTTTAGTCTTAGCAAGCTTGCTATAGTCCATCTCACCCATCATGTTAGGTGCTCTCTTCGTATCCACAGATTGATAGCCTACCATCTGCTCTAAGGTCATGCCATACTTAGCAGCAGCTCTTTGTGCTTGTGCATATCCATTACCAGCAACCAAGCTGTCAACAATGCTGCCTTCTTTAGCAGCAGTGTTAAACAACTCTTTAGTTTGCTCAGTAGCCACTGCCTTAACTTTAAACAGTTGATCCATGTAGTCTGCAGCTTTAACACCAGTAGGTGCATTAGCAGCAGCTTTGAAAAAGTCTGGTGTAAGACGAGAAGACAACTCAGGATCATCACGCAAACGCTTAACAATATCCTTAGCCATCTCAGGATTGGAAGCCAAGGTGATTAATTGTTTATCGTCAAACTTAGCACCATCTTTAAATACAAAAGAACCAAGCTCACTCACAGTACCTCTGTACTGTTCTGCTTGCTTAGCCAGTTCTTTCTTTCTCTCTTGTACATTGTGGTACATGTTCTGAACACTAGCAGCGGTCATGGCTGCTTGTTCTTTTTCCTTCTCTGTGATTTGCTCTACCATTCCCTTAGCAAAACCACCAGCAAAACTTCCAAACCAACTAGCCATTATTTTTCTCCTTTAGCCATCAATCCTTTGCGAGGCTGTTCAACAACAGACTCAGGATTTGATTTAACTTTAGTCTTCATCTCTTCAATAAGCTGTTTAATAACTCTAGGATTTACTCGTTCAGTTTCAAACTGATCTTCATACGAGACAACATATGAAACATCATTAAGTTCTGCAATGGTCTTAATCATTTCAACTAAGATTGGTGTGACCAAGAAACCAAGATCTACTGTGTGATAACCCTTCATCAAAGAAGTTTTAGTGAGGGTATTAACAATAGTTAAAATAGGAATGTCTCTCTCAAGAGTATCCAGCAAATCTAAGATGACATCTGGATTATCAAACCTATCAGTGTAGAAACCAACAACTTCAGCTAAGGTTGTATATTGTGGAGGATTCTCCCAAGGCACACTGCCCGGCTCAACCGTTAGTGATTGACCGGGGACAGGTGCATCAAGGAATAAATTAGGATTTGCCATTCAAGATTTCCTCTTTTTGTTTGCGAATAGCTTTGATGTATTCAGCAACTTTACTATATACATCTTGACTAGTTGGTTTATCTTCAGGTGATTCTTTACTCTTAGAAAGAAGTCCCTTAGAAGGTATTTGTTTTGGCTTAGCTTTTGTAGCGTTAGCTATGGCATCTACTTTTTTATAGAAGTTATTAAAGTTTTTCATAATTAACCTGTTACCCAATCCCAGAAATTAGTTCCAGCTTTAACAATATCTGCTGCGCTAGTTCCACCAACAACCTTAGCAGCTAACGAACCAACAGCAGTGGCATTCGCTGCTGCAATGGTTGCATCAGCAATGGCAAGCTGTGCAGACTTAGCCACTTCAGCAGCAGCTAGTGTAGTAGATCTGTTAGCATCATTCTCTGAAGATTGCCAAGCATGCGTCACAGCATCACGATACATCTGTATCTCATTATTATATTCTGTAAGCGTCATCTGCTGTGCAAGCTGAGCATTGGACAGATTGATTGTATTGATAGCACCAGTGTTAATGGTAGCAATCTCTCTTTGCCATTGAGCATTTGATTGATCAATAACTAAACGCTGCTGTGCATTAAACTGTTCTCTTTGGTTTGTAACTTCAGCATTAAACTTAGCAATAGAGTTTGATTGATCAACTTTAAACTGCTCCATAGCATTGGTCTGTGCAGAATTAAACTGACTAACCTGTGAAGTTAAAGAAGCAAAGAACTGATTTGTTTGATTGGTACTAGCAGCATTGAATTGCTTAGCAGCATTCTCAGCAGCAGTGTCGCTTAACAAAGCCTGTGCTGTAAGTTGTGTTTTAATAACAGCAGCTTGTTGTTCGTTTGACATGTTAGTCAAATCAATTTGCAAAGCAGCCTGAGCATTAGCAACAGCAGCTTGCTGTCTGTTATTTAAATTAGCTGTTTCAAGAGTAGCTGTCTGTGCAAGCTCAGCCATGAAAGCAGCTTGTCTATTAGACAAGTTAGCTAAGTCAACAGTTTGAGCCAGTCTAGAATTCTCAATAGCAATCTGTTGATTGGCAGTGAAGTTTAAGTTGGCAATGTCTGCAACACGAGCAGCATTGATAACACGAGTCTGGAAGCTTTGATCAAACTCTTGACCTAAGAATGTAGCTCTTTGTTGTGCTGTAAGTACAGCAACCTGTTGTCTGTTAGACAGATTCTGTGCAGCCATCTGTTGATATACAGCAGCATCAGCAGAAGCAATAGGCAACGCTTTTTCTAAAGCAGCCTGTACCAAAGCAGCACCAGCCAAGCTAGAAGCACCTAAGCCACGAGCAGACATCTCTGCTGTCACTGTTCTCAATGCACCAGCAGCCCAAGGTGGTGGATTCTTAGCATCAAAATTGGCAGTGAGTTTAGCAAGCTGTCCCTGTACAGTCATGTCCTCAGTGACAACACCCTGTGCTGCCTCAGCCTTAGCCAACTCTGTATCCACTTTAGCCATGTCAACAGCAGGACCAGCCACTGTTTCTGCTTCAGTCATTGTACGAGCAGCAGGTGCTTCTACTTTTTGAGCAGTGGTAATTTGTTCAGCTTTATCAGCAGCACCAGCAATTGTAGTTGGACCTGCTTGAGCAGCTTGGACAGTAGCTGCTTCAGACAATGTGCCTGTTGCTGGAGTGAATCCAGCTAACACCTTAGCCATCTCAGGATATGCTGTAGAAGCTGTTACTTGTTCTGCTGTTAGCTTTGTTGGCATAGTAGCCAAAGCTGTTGCAGCAGGTGTTGTACCTGTAACAGTTGATGCTGCTCCTGCTCTATCTTCTGTAGAGATGTCTTGAGCAGTTGTATAAACAACCTTCTCTGGTGTTACCTTAGAAGCTGCTGCTGCTTGTGGCGTACCACCAACATCTGAATATGTAACATCACCACCACCAGTAACAGCACCAGTGTTACTTGTACCAGTAGCAAGCGGAGTAGATTTTACTAACGAAGCATATGCTGTATTAATCTGTTCGTCTGACAAGCCATATGTCTTTTTAGCATAAGCAGCTAAGTCATTTGGATTTGTATCAGGACGAGCAGCAATCTCATCTCTAAGGGCTTGGTTAATTACAGCTTGTGTATAACCACCAGTATTAAACTTAAGAACATCCCCACCCTGAGCAAACTTACGAAGTTTAATCAATCCACCTCTAGCCATACGCTCAGTGAACTTACCAGTGATGGCAGCATACTTAGCCTCTAAAGCAGGAGATGACGCAAGGAATTCATCGAAGCCTTGCATAGGGCCATCATAGCCCAGCTTTCTAGCAACGACTTCTTTCTGTTGTGCTGTAAAATCTTTCATATGTTTCTTGGTTTCTCTATAGCTTCAGTCAAATAAGAAAGCATATCTTTGTTATCTCTGAGGAGTGCTATCATTCCTACAGCCATACAATATACTTGTCTCTCCGACATGTTTAATTGGAAGCAGTCGTCTATAGCGTGAATACATTCATGTAGCAATGTATCTGCTTCCGCTAAGGGGTGCTGACCAGACTTAATTTTAATTACATATTCTTCGTAACTAAATTCACCTAATTGATTAGGTAGTTCCTCTACAACCTTTACAGGTACTACTCTACCTATAATACTAAGAGAGGAAGGCAGTGTCATTATAACTCTTTATACCTTGTCATACCACAAATAGATGGTCTAGTCAACCACCCAATACATGTAAGGCATGTGTAATATGCTTCTTACGGTCTTCAAGGCCAATAGTACCACCATTGATGCGCTTTGTCATGGTTAAAATATCACCGCTATCTGCATACTGATTGAGCTTATGGGTCTGCCAGAACCAGCCAGCAGTCATAGCAGCATACTTAGGTGTACGCACCAGCTCAGGCTGCATGATGAAGTCAGCACCCAGTGCCTGTCCCGCATGGTGAAAATTGCTCATGCCAGTTAGCTGGAGAAATCCGGATCCCCGAAAACGCCAGCCATCCCCAGAAGCCTCGTCTCTGTTGCCCATGCGATTACCGTAAATCCTATTGGCAATCTTCTGTGGCTGCTTCTCATAGGCTGCTGCTTCCTCAGGGGTGAAGCCCCATTGACGCTTAGGTGTCTTAGGGAAAAGCTTAAGAAGTGTAGGTGCTCTGTAGTTTAAGTTCTCTTCCAAGATACGGAAGTTGCCACACTCATGACCACATTGACCAATCCATGAAGCTTGCTGGGCTGGTGTAACAATACCAAACCTTTGGAAGGTTTCATTAAACGGATCTGCCAAAGCAGGATCGATATGAAGTTGTCTTAGTTGTTCAGGGCTTACCATTTACTAGTTCTCTCATTTCGTTATAGGCTGCGACACAGGCTGCGTGTTTGGTGATGGCTTTGTCTCCTTCGGCAACGATGTCGATAAGAGTGTTAATAGTCTGTCGCTCAAGTTCGCTTGGCTCGTCTCTGCTATCTCCAGTGGCAGGGGCGGCACTTGGGCTGGCTTGTACACAACTGGCGGTGGGGAGGCGCAACCTGCCAGTGTTAGCAAGCTCACGCATAGCAGACTGCTTCTTAGATATTTCATTGTTTGCCTTTCTCAATGCTGCTTCTTTATCAGCTAGTTTAGAAGTCATGTTCTTTTCTAGTTCACGAGCTTCTTCATTCTTCTTAGCAATTTCTATTTGCATCTCTTGGTCACGGTCTTCCCAACCGAAGTGATACCCACCACGGTATGTACCGAAGAGTGCAACTATTGCACCAATGATCAGCCAAGGAAGTGGAATAGGTAACATCAATCCACCTCTTTTCTAGCTGCTGCTATTTCCTCACGCTCATCATCAGGTTCTAAATGTTCTGGTGGTGTTGTTGGTGGAGGACCGGGAGTCCAGCTCTCATCCAGCTCTGGGTTCTTCCATACAGGCATAGCACCAAAAGGCTGTGAAGGTAGGCCATAGGCCGACTGTGGAGGAGCATAACTAGTGTTAGTCATACCATATCCACCAGCACAAGGCTGACCCATCATTGGTGGCTGTGGTGGTTTAAAAGCATTGGTAGCTGAGTTGACAGCTCTCTTACCAACAATGCCACCAATACCACCAACAATCAACAAGACAATGTCGTTCAGCATCTTGGTGTAGGCTTGGTCAATCGGAGCCATACTCTTGATAGGCTGTGTTACAAAGGTAACAGAATAGAGCAAGGCAAACACAATACCAAACAGGATGATGGTAATAGCCACCACCACAAAGCCCCAGATCCTTACTTCAATCTCTTCAGGGGTTAGCTTTGGTTTGGGCTGCGGGTTTGGTGTCAGCATTTTGATTAGCAGTTCTCTCAATTTGTTTCTCCAATATGGGGGCAACTAAATACTCAGGGCATGTCTGTGTGAATTGACATCTAGGTTTCTGACATTGCTCAGCATGAAAGTTGTCAGGGTTCTGACAGTAGTATCTGTACTTGTCTTCACAACCAGTGAGCAGCAATAACAATAATAAATATTTATACATATACATCCACAGAGTTTGCCTTCACCCACTGAGCTTTAATCTTCTCTTGAGTTTGGCGGTTTAGCTTCTCTAGTTCTTTCAAGTTTTGTTGATGAATAACTCTTTGATATTCACGAAGCATGTTGGCATTTTGTTGGTATGGTGTTACTTTCATAGCCCAATCTTTCCCAGTAAAAGTGCCACAATCTTGTTTGATAAATCATCTGGTAAGAACCTTAAGAAACCTAGAAACCACCAAGCAACACAACCATAGATAAATATCTTCAGAAACAGGTCAAATTGTTTCTGATACTGATTCATCTTCCACACCTTTTAGTGGTTTGACAAAAGTCCATCAACTCATTAACACCAACAAACACTAAGAACAATACAAAAGCACAACCAGCAATAATCATTGCTAGTTCATTCATCTCTTGTTCTTTTTGTTTAGCTTTCTTTTCTTCAGCTTTCAATGCTGCCATCTCTTTGGCATCATCTCTGTCCATCTCTGCTTGACGCTGTTTAATCTTATTCCAGACATCAATCTTTCCTGTCTGCATAAACAACATCTTTAGCTCTTCTTCAAAAGCTCTGGCCTGTTCAAGAGCCATTTCAATTTGAAGAGCAGTACCCATGTTGCTGCCCTTCTTATCTCTCTTAGCTTGGAGCATAGCCTTAGTAGCTGTGCTCTTAGCATCAAACATCTTGCCAATCATAGGAGCAAGAGAGCCTAAGTCATTGGCTACCTTGCTGGCCTTCTTGACCATACTAATAGCAGATTGAATACCTGCTAGTGCGGTGACGGGATCAATCATCGCTCAATCCTTTTCCATTCAATGCATACAACTTTCCTGTTATATACATCTCCGGTCCATGTCCATCGGACACACTTATACTTCTCCTCTTTGGACCCAATAGGGAAAGATAGTAATAATAAAAATATTAGTGATGCAGCTTGTTTTCGATAGCAAGCCATATAGCACCACAGAAAGCACCGATAACTAAGATGGGCTTCACTGCTCTAGCAACCCACTCAAGAACAACAAAGGCTCCTTGGGCTGCGTTGAAAGCTTTAACAACTTCTTCTGTGCTCTTATCCAGCTTATCAACTTTTTGTTCTACAGCTAATAGACGCTCATAGATCTGGGCATGGGTAACATCTTCTGTCATGGCTCACCTACAATAACAGGAGCAACAACAGCAATGAATTCTTCCATTGTTGTAGCAGCAGTGATAGCAGCTTCCTTAGCTGTACAGTCAGCAATAATCTGTGCTCGTTCAGCAACTACTTCAGTAGGAATAGCCACATCACGTTCTGCCTTGCGAATGACCATCCAGTCAGTCGATGCCAGTTGTGAGTTAGCAGCAGCCTTAACTTGAGCAATCCAAGTTGACTTCAAACCCTTAGTCGTGACAGGCTCAGTCTGACCTTCTGGCGTTTCTGTAACGTCCTCCAAAGCCTTTGGAGTGTTGACATAAGTTCGAGTAACCACACCATTGCTAACTTGGTAACTGTCAAAAGCCACCCAATAAAAGCGTTGGTCTTTTTGCTCACCTTCAACCACTTCCAATGCACCTTGCTCAACAGCAAAAGCATGGTTAGGGTTTGATGTGTCAGGAAAAAGAGTTGCTAGTTCACCAACTTGGGTGACTGCGTTGTTTTCAATGAGTGCGTACATATTGAGTCCTATCGTGCAAGGGAATATTTGAATGGGGCTTCTGCAAATGCCGCAAAGATATAGGTTTGACCGACATTGTTCACATACGAATTGTTATTTCTAACTTTGAATCCATTAGAAATAATGTCAAACGGGTAACTTGTGCCAATCGTTGCCTCATCGTAACTAGCATTAGCCAACAAATCTGCAATTGCGGCGTTGTAAGTGCTTCGTGCGGTATCAATGATGTGCCACCCAGAACCAGGGCCAATGTTCTCAGTAGAGCACTTAACCATGATGTAGCGAGGACGGAATCCGCAGTACACAAATGGCCCATCAGAAGAACCATTGCCTGTGTAAGAGCCAAACTTGCTATACCCTGCTACTTCTGCAAAGCAGTAGGCGACATAGGTGGAACTGTTGACGTTATTCTCGCTAACTGTGCCAAGTGTTAAAACAGAAGAACTAGGGGCTGTGTTGTTCCAGAATGTAGACCCTGTGTAAACCGAATCAGTCAAGTTTAAATATATGCCTTGTGTTGGGCCAAGCGATGCGTGATAGACAACCCAAGCCGCAGTAGTTGAGCGTCTTTTTATAATCATCATGCTAGGGGCAACACCTAATCCATGACCCACAGTAGAGCCACCAGTTCCATTGCCCGTATAAGTCACCACACTAAAACCACTCGTAGTGTTTGCGCTTACTGTTGAAGTAATAGAGCCTGCTGTGTTGGTTGAGCCAGAGCCGTTGGCTTTCCAGTTCCATGCGACAAAAGTTCCACCTGATGCGTTGCCGGTTGTTGCCCCGCCCATCGTGAAACCATCAGAATCAAACGATGTCAATCCTGAATATGTAAACTCAGCCGCAGTTTGATTTGAAATCAATGCCTTTGTTGAGCCACGAACAGCGTCATAAAGAGTGTGGTCATCCGCACCATTACGCTGTTTAATCCAAGTGAAATCAGGCTGAAAGCCAACACCAGTAATTGTGTTGGTTGATGGTCTGTTACCTGTGTACAAAACAGGATTGAAATACTTACCCGCTTGCGTAGCCGTAGTCGCACCAATGGTAGGCGTTGGCAAGTTCTGTGTGCAGAGTGCTTTGAAGCCACTTGGGGCTGTGTAGGCAAATGGGCGTTGACCGAAGTTGATTGTAAAGGTTCGTGCGCCATTGTGAATATAAGGCACTACATCTACTGTCGGAAAATTTGCGCCCGATAATGTTGTTCGCAATGAATTGTTAATGTAAAACTTAATTTCGGATAAGTTGTAATCTATTGTTACACCGCAAATTGTTCCGTTGCTGTCCCATGTTGCAACTGTCGTGACAATTGTGCCGTTCGCCCTGACATCACCATTATCTTGAAGAGTCCACGATCCAGTAGTTATATTAGTTCC
>Ga0209358_10000220_pt1 | contig 52327 bp, 58 predicted proteins | sample LauGreFa1BDMLBSN_2_FD_187574 | JGI IMG/M metagenome (GOLD analysis project Ga0209358, IMG submission 187574) | Freshwater lake microbial communities from Lake Michigan, USA - Fa13.BD.MLB.SN (SPAdes) (version 2) | ecosystem: Environmental > Aquatic > Freshwater > Lake | place: Lake Michigan, USA... | reverse complement strand
AGAATTTTCTTTCATTAAATATTTTACTAAATCAACATTTTCACTAGTGTCTTTTTCTGGTTCTATTTCTTCATTATTTTTAAAATTACATTTTTTTTTGTGTACTGATAAACTTTGTCTATGACTATATTCTTTTCCGCATTCACAATGGTAAGGGGTTTTTAGGCTTTTTTTGTCAACATTTATGTCAACATTTGTCAACATTTTATGTTTATGCGTTAAAATATGTCTGTTGTAATCCTTTTTATTAGAGCATTTAAAGTAACAAGGACAACATTCAAAATTCAATGGGCTTTTTGGGGTAAAATTTGTCAACATATGTCAATATATATATGTTGACATAAAAAACCCCTAAATACTTTACGAATTCAAATATAAATAAAAATAAAAAAATTATCGTCACAAATTTGAAAAACTTTTTTCAATGACCAGAGCTTAATTTTTTTTATGGTCACAACATTTTGTTTTTCCAACATTTATTTTCCTTTTTTGAAAAATGGACAAAAATAAATGTCCAAAAATGAAAATCGGAAAAAAGTCTTGGGAAAAAAATTCGATAAAATTAAATAATAAATTCGCAAAGTAACTTAAAGAACAAAAATTAAGTATTCTACAATTTACCATAAAAAAGCGGGTTTATAAAATAAATTGAAATACTTTATTAGTATTAATTTATGTCATAATAATTATTGTACACTATTTAAAATAAAATGACAATGGAAAATATGAAAGACGTGTTTGAGTTAATTGAATCGCCAATAAAAATGAATGAAGAACAATTTGAAGCATTATGGGCAAGAAAACCGGTTGAAGCCCAATATTGTCTTATGTTTGGAAAGACAATAGAAGTTCCGCGAAATTACGCGATTTATGGTACAAATTATAAGTTCGCAGGTCAACAAAATGGCGCGGATGATGTTCCGGATGAATTAAGAGAATATTTGGCATTTGGAAATTCGATATTGGTGAATTGGTATGAAAATGGGGATAAATACATAGGATACCATAGTGATGATGAGCGAGGAATAAGTGGGTGCATTTATGGTTTTTCATATGGATCGGAAAGAAGGTTCAAATTTATGGAGAAGGCGACAAAAGAAGTGACGACACTTATGCTACCAGATAATTCGCTATTAATAATGAAAGAGAATACACAAAAGCTATATAAGCATTCATTGCCAGTTATGAAGAAAGTTGGAAGACGTATAAGCGTAACAGTTAGGACATTATCAGTTTAGATTTTAGAAAATATTGATAAATTAGTATAGATTAGATTATTTAATTAACTTAATACGAAAAATAGGGTTCCCATAAGGACTGGTAAAACTTATCCCATAAGGGAAAGAGTTATCCCTTTTTTTATATAAGTTGACTTAATTATTTATGTTGGATTCCGGAGTAGGTATTGTGATTTTTAAAGGGTGGAAAAAATGAAATTATAAATTTTAAGTATTTTAAAAAATCTATGTATAAATAAAAAATTGAGATACTTTTTTATTTATAGTTTATGTTATAATTATTATAAAGCAACTTTAAGTTTTCAAACCAATTATTAAAAGCGAAACGTTTATTATTAATAACTTTAAATTGTAACCTTTATAGGAAAATGCCCTGCCAATTTTGCAAATCCGATGCCCATACACTCAAGAACTGCGATTCTCAAATTGCTCAAAATATGTTGTTGGATTTTATTTTGTTTCATATGGAGCATCCGTTTAACATTTCTCAACAAATAGCGTATCTTGGACGCTACACAAACCCTCAACTTGCCGTAATATGTAGTAAGCTTCAAACCTACATATCAGGATCAAAAAAACAGCTGATGTTTTATATTATTCAAAAGTTGTTTATCAGTCGAACTTTGCCAACCATGTTTTCAACGCTAACAGTTAACAATATGGCTGCCATTGATTTTGAGTATGACACTCTTTATCCTTTGTCAAGACAGAACGATTTGTTATACATTAGAATAATTCGCATGCTTGACTCTTTCTATTTTGATGCGTATGGTGTGCGACGAAATGGGTTATCGTCTAATGATTATGCTTATTTTGTTAGAGATAGGCTAGGCTTGGATTTTGCAGTGGATGAATCTAAAAATCATTTGAAGAAGCTGGATTTTAAGGTTGATATCGATGAGTCTCTACTTGTTCAAGATTGTATGATTTGTTGCGATGAAAAACCTAATGCTCGTTTAGGTTGTGGGCACGAATATTGTGTTGAATGTATTTTTGGGTCTGCTAAGGTAAGAACTAAAACATTTATTACTTGTGCTATGTGTAGGGCGGAAATCACGTCGGTTCAAGTTGGAGCAGATGAAATCAAGGCGAACTTTTTACAAAAAATATTAGATGTTTAAAATTATAGATTAGAATATAAATTAGAATATAAATTAGAATATAAATTATAGTTATATCTTTAGTACGTTATATAAGCTAGTTTATAAAAAAAAGGTTCCCATAAGGACTGGTAAAACTTATCCCATAAGGGAAAGAGTAATCCTTTTTTTATCAATTTAGATCAAAATTCTGAAAAATAATTAATAAAATTTTAAGTAAATTGTTTTAACTATTGAAAACTAGATAAAAGAAAAAAAAATGAAATACTTTTAACTATATAGTTAATACTAAGATTTATAAAAGAGAAACTAAAAGTTTTTAAAAGCGATTATTTATTATTATTTGAATTACAACCTTTATATAGAAAATGCCGTGTCAGTTATGCAAATCACCTGCTCATACCTTGAAGAATTGCAATTCAGCTGAGGGAATGGTAATGTTTCAAGCAGTAGATGCAATTATGAAAGCCAATAAGTTCAAAATTGTAGAGCAAATTGAGTGCTTGAAGCGTAGGTTAATTCCAGAGCTAAAATTCATCGCAAAACAGGTCGGTACATCCATGACAGGAACAAAATCTGAACTAATATATTCGATAATATGGAAGTATTTTGATGTACAAATGGATCGTTGCATAGTAGGAAGTGATGAATATCATTATTCGATTCTGACGGCGGATGATTTGGAGCAAATTAATGTCTCGTACACGCGAATATATCAATATTCAACGATGATTCCAGACCTCATGCCCTATCACCATGTTATAATAGAAATGGTATTAGGCAATCTTAGTTTGTTTTATAGGTGCAGATATGGTCCAGAACGTATAGGAGTACCACTAGATATATACTTAGGGTCATTAAACTATACAGCAACGCATTTTCCGATGAGACTTTCTCAATATGAGCGTATACAGCGTCTAGGACTAGATGGAGCTATAGCAGCAGAAAGAGCCGAATTTGAACGCATAAGAAGCGAAAACTATAATCGTTATAATCGTTTAGAAATGGCTATCCAGATGTTACGAGATGAATTATTAGTTCAACCACAGAAGCTGTCATTTCATGTAGAAATAGATGCGTCTCTAAATGAAGCAAAAGAGTGCTGTATATGCTATGAGGATATGTTTCCTGTAAAACTTGGTTGCTCACATGAGATGTGTCTAGGCTGCTTGTGTGGTGTAGCAAACGCAAAAAAAAAATCTAATTCAGTCATTACATGTGCGATGTGTCGAGCGGATATTGACATAGTATATGTACAAAGTGAGGAGATCAAGACGGAGCTAAAACAAAAAATAGAGATAGTATAGTTTGTAGTATAGTTTGTAGTATAGTTTGTAGTATAGTTTGTATAAAAAGGTTGCCATAAGGTATTGTAAAACTCATAATAGAAGAGTAAACCTTTTTTTATTTTGTAATTAAATATGTAATTAATTTTGTAGCTCAGTTTGTTACTCATTTATCGTTTTATTACTCATTTCTCGACCCTGCTACTAGAGGTAATATACTATAGTGCGCACACAGGGAATAAGTATTAGAAACACGTGTATTAAATTGTCACTCATTTCTCGTCCCTGCTACTAGATGTATTATACTATAGTGCCACAGGTTATAGAGTTTCTCTCTTTGATTCAATTCTAAAACAAAATTATAGAGGTTTAAGGTTCAATGAAACAGGTAATAGAGTGACATAGTAACAGAGTATTTTATGAAATATAAATTAATAAGTAAGTATTATGTAATTATTATTTATTGATTACAAAAACATTAAACAATATAAATAGATAACATTATATAGTTTATAAATGAGTAAATCATTAAACATTGTAGAGTTAATAGAAACAAATCCTATAACATGTTTGTCAAACACATATCAGAACAAACTATTAAACAAAATCAAAGAAAAATTTTCAGATAACGAACAACAAATATTTGTTGCAAGCTTTTATTGTTATTTAAATTATCATGATGAATTTATTATTGATTTAGATAACATATGGAAATGGTTAGGATTTCAATCTAAATTTAACTCAAAACGATTATTAGAAACGCAATTTATAATTAATAAAGACTATATATTGCTTAGCCCAAATGCGAAGCAATCAACCCACATCAAAGGAGGTCACAACAAAGAAACTTTTATGTTAAATATTAAGACCTTCAAAAAATATTGTTTAAAAGCTGGAACAAAAAAAGCCGATGAAATTCATGAATATTATATAAAATTAGAAGAAACACTTCAAGAAGTAATTCAAGAAGAAAGTAATGAACTCAAATTACAATTAGAACAAAAAGAACAACAACTAGAAAGTGTCACACAAGATAAACAAAAAATAAGAGAAAAAACATTATTAGAACAATTCTCAAATAATACACAATGTGTATATTATGGAACAATAGACAATTTAAGTAATAACAACGAAAAATTAATCAAATTTGGCAACTCAAATAATTTAAAAAATCGTGTAATAAAACATAAAGATACATATTCTAATTTTGTATTAATTAATGCTTTTAAAGTAGACAACAAATTACAAATAGAAAATGCTATAAAAGAAAATAATATATTCACTGAAAGACAACGTACTATAACAATAAAATATAAAAAATATATTGAATTATTAAATATAGAAGGTATAACTTTTACAGAATTAGATAAAATTATAAAAGATATTATAACTGGTATAGAGTATAGCCCAGAAAATTATATTAAAATATTGGAAGAAAATAAATTATTAAAATCACAATTATACAAAAAAAATGAAGCAAATAATACAACTGAAATAATACTATTAACAGAAGAGAATAAAAAATTAAAAACTAAAAATATTAAATTAATAAAAAAATATAATAAATTAATAAAAAGAACGAAATTAAGTAATACATATGATGAAATATATGATGATGATTTGGATATAGATAATAATAATGAGACAATAACACAAGAAGTAAGCCAAAATGAAATAAATAATTATGAAACAATTGTAAATACGATGCCAACAAAAATTATAAAAAATAAAAATGGAGTATATGATATTAATAATAAAATATATGAAAAATGTTTTGGTTCAAGAGAAGATGTATGGAATTGTAAAGCATACAAAACAACAGGTGGATTAATAAAAAATGATTTAATGATTAATACATGTGGAAAAATAGTCTCTAAAAAAAAGAGTATACACGAAACAATTATTAATAGATTTGAAAAATGTGGAATAAATAAAAATATGAATTAATTAATTAATTATAATTAAAGTTCTATCTATTATCTAAATTTAAATCAAAATATCTACAACACATTATTAATTTCTATATCTAAGTTCCATTGGAATATCATCTGGATAAAGCTATTTCTCTCTTTAATTGAATTCTAAAAGTAAAAATAACAACCATAATATTTATATTATATCAAAATAGAAACCATATTAGAAGTCAATATAATTTTTATCAAACCAAAAGTATTAATAAAATGGAGTCCGCATTTACACCATTGAAGATTTAAAAGGAGACGATTTTAATTAGCTAAAATTATATAAATTATTGAAATTGACAGCACAAATATTGAACCATTTATTATAATTAATTCATTTGGTATTTTTTTATATTCTAAAAATGAGTTATTAATTAATCCGAGTGATATAGAACATAAATAAAATGAACCGAACAAACAAGATGATTTAATAATAGACTCAAACATTTATTATTTAATATATAATATAATATTTAAGTAATTTTTTACATCTTCAAGAGTGTAAAAAAATATGACATATTTAGAAATGCGTTATATGATGGGATAAAAAAAGGATAACTCTTTCCCTTATGGGATAGAATTTTACCAGTCCTTATGGGAACCTTTTATAAAGCTAGCTAATCTATATAACCTAATTAATAATTATATAATCATTTATGTAATTATTTGAGTATCAACAACTAATATGTCATCCTCTTCATCTTCAATTGGATCTTCATCATAGTATTGATTGCCGTAACGACTATTATAAACAATTTGACCATCTTCTCCAATCCATGAAGTGTATTGACCACGTAACATAGGTCCTGGGGGAAGTAATAAATCTAAAACAACTTCTTCATCTTCAATTGGATCTTCATCATAATATTGATTTCCGTAACGACTATTATAAACAATTTGACCATCTTCTCCAATCCATGAAGTGTATTGACTACGTAACATAGGTGCTGGGGGAAGTAATAAACCTAAAACAACTTCTTCATCTTGTTCCTCTTCTTCAGGAAATAAACGCCGTGGCTCTAATGGGTCATTTTCATCCAAAATTTCTTCGTCATCACTATCACATATATCCATAGGTATAGGATCAGCTTGATATAAATCATAAATCTTTTGGCGCTTGTATTGCTGTACCATAACATAATTAATATTATCAAATATATTATTGAAATTCATTATTAATAAATTCAAATTGTAATAAGCGTTTTAAAAGCAAATATGTATATAATTATAATATTAATCTATAAATAAAAAACATTTCAATTTATTTTTATAGACTATATTATTAGGATTAAACTTAAATTTTATAAAAATAAAAAATAAAAAATATAAAATAAAAAATATAAAATAAAAAATAAAAAATATAAAATATAAAATAAAAAAAGGATAACTCTTTCCCTTATGGGATAGAATTTTACCAGTCCTTATGGGAACCTTTTTTATAAAGCTAGCTAATCTAAATCTATTTAAAACTATCTAATCTAATCTATTCTAATGTATTTTATAACGTAGTAAAGCTATCGGATAAATTATTTGTTACGAAAACGCATGGTTTACAAGGAGCTGGTTTATCCTAATATCTTTTTGTTTTTGCTCCTTTGACTTAATGACTCGGGGCTTCATCAGAGGCTTTTCAGCAGCAGCAGGTATTATTGCTCCATTGAGTAGGTATACATTTCGCGTTACTATTTGTAAGCTATTTTCTACTTCAGGACAATCCACTCTAATACTTTTACCTGTGTCGGAAACGCTTTCAATTCTTTTAACAATAGAATTGCCGTCATGCTTGAAGGTGATGAATTCTCCTATATATTGCGCTGCGTTTTCAGGCGTAATTTTTATTAAGGCTGGCTCAAAAGCTGTGAAATCTAAGGACTCTTGTTTTAATGCTACTGGCTCTTGTTTTATTGCTACTGGCTCTTGTTTTACTGCTACTGGCTCTGTAGTTTTAGGTTGTCTGCGATCTCTGAAGCCCTGATTGACGTCTTGTTTGCAGTATTTAGGGTCTGTTCTGCGCTCTTTATAAGGTCTGGTGTCTTCTGGTAATGCGGGAGCTATATTGTTAAAGTCGCCCTTTTTAGTTTTTTTGAAGCTCTCATTAGGTTTAGGCTTGTTGTCTTTATCTTTAGGTCTTTCGTAATTATTAGCTGGTCTGCGCTCTTCATAATAATTATTAGTGGGTCTGCGCTCTTCATAATAATTATTAGCTGGTCTGCGCTCTTCATAATAATTATTAGCTGGTCTGCGCTCTTCATAATAATTATTAGCTGGTCTGCGCTCTTCATAATAATTATTAGCGGGTCTGCGCTCTTCATAATAATTATTAGCTGGTCTGCGCTCTTCATAATAATTATTAGCTGGTCTGCGCTCTTCATAATGAGATTTGTTGTAAGCTGGTGCTGGTTTTTCTTCATCTGAGTCCTCAATAATAAGAGCAACCTTTGATTTTGTTTGTTTCTTCTCAGCAAGAGGTTTTTGACTAGGCTGTTTATAGGCGGAAACCTTCCAAAACCACGGATCATCATACATAATTTTAATATCCTTACCTTTTAGTAGCTTTTCACGCGCTACTTCTGCGTTTCCTTCAGTGTACCACATTTTGAAATGAACAAATACGCGGTTAAACTTCTCGCCTTTGTCGCTAGTTTTGTTGATAATATCAATGCGATCAAGCTCTCCAAGAGCTAACTCTTGAAATATTTTGCGGATACGATCTTCTGTAATATTTGGATACACCCTAGGAATACATAAACTTGGAAAATTATTAGACATAATATTATTAGTATTTGCGTTGTTGTTGTTATTGGAAGACATTTTGTAAGTAAATAAATTGCTTTTGATTAATCAGAGATCTTTATATAAATAATACTCTTCTATTTAGTTTTAAAAAGTATTTCAATTTTTTTTACTATTCAAATTAAAATAAAAGAAATACCCAAACACTTAAATTTTATAATTAAAAAAAATTGAAATGCTTTAAAAAGATAAATCTAATGTATTATTTTATAGCAAACATATTTAAATATTAAACGCATATTAGATACAATGAATACAAGTGTTCAAGAATTAAAAATTGATTTATCTGTTTTACCTCAGATTATGCCTCAGACCATACAAATAAGACGAGAAACATCATATAATGGACCTTTTAGAGAGCGGACATCAGAAGAAAAATATTGGCGTCAAGCAATTCAAATATATTGTGCTAATAGCAATGGTGAATTAGAAGATTCCGGATTTGTACAACTGAATGATTATACAGATATGTGTAAAATGATCCGGGTTTTGCCAAAACATAAAGTATTGCTTCATGCTTTTGACCAATGGAGACATTATGGTTCTAATTTCTTTAAAACAGAGAATTATAACATTAGAAACTTAACTACAGGTAATTTTGTTCAAGAATGTTGTGAAGTGCCTCCTGATATGGAAGACAATGATTTGAAAAAAGATGATGAATATCTTTATAGTAAAGTGCTTTTGGCAAAATTGGAAGAATATAGCGAATTAAATAAACCTGAAAAAGTAAAAGAACAACAAAAAATATATGATGAACTTGTAGCCGCAAGATTAAAAGAAAAAGTGTGTGATTGTAACCTATTTGAAAGATTAGATATTAATGATGAATTAAAAAGAGGTTTAATTAGTGAAGAAGAACAAGTACAAAAAATAAATAATTTAATTTGCGAATGTAAATTAATAAAGTCATTTGATCCAGAGCCAACAGAAGAGCAAAGAGAAAATTTTGAAATAAGAGCAAATGAAGAAATTTCCGAAATGTTTATTGTAAAGGCGATTCAAATGGCAGAAAAAATTTTGAAAACAAAATATATTAATATAACTAAAGAAGAATTACAACAAGTACTTGATGAACTAAAAAACAAATTTGTAGAGCAACAAAAAAGACAAGATGGTCCTGAAATAAAAAAAATGTTTATTGAAATAGAGATAGAGGAAATAACCTTAGATAGAATAATTTAATTATATAATTTTAGTTTTATACATAACTATAGTCTGTAAAAATAAAATTGAAATGCTTTTTAATTTTTTTTTGAATTATAATTTATATAGTAATTATTCTTTAAAGAACTAGAGCGATTGATTATTGAAAATTGTAAATGTCACAAGTTAATATAGAGCAAAATATGGCTCTATTTGATAAATATTTAGAGCGAAGTAATATGGATAAAAAAAAATATCAGTATGATGGAGTCAAATGGTGTTTGACTAATGAGTTATTAGGTAGTGCTCCATGTGGTATACGTGGTGGCTTTATTGCGGACGAAATGGGATTAGGTAAGACTATTATGATGATTGGTACTTTTATAGGAAACTATGTACAAAGAACGTTGATAGTATTGCCTCCTATTCTTATTGACCAGTGGTTTCTTCAAATATATCGCACTACTGGTCACAAGGCACTTATATATCATGGACAAAATAAAAAGAAGCTCACTTCGGATGTTATTGAAAAAGCTATTATTGTTATTACTAGCTATGGAGCCATTACCATGACAAAAAAAAAATTAAAAGCCGGAGAAACTACTACTTTACACAAAATTTATTGGTCGCGAATTGTGTTTGACGAGGCACATCACTTGAGAAATAAAAATACTTGTTATCATAGTGCTAAGCTACTTCAAGGTGAGATTCGTTGGCTTGTTTCAGGAACTCCAATTCAAAACCGAAAAAGTGATTTCTATAATTTGTGTTCTATTCTTGGATTACCAGCTAGCTTTTATACTAATCCAGATAATTTGATTTCATTGGCGCGTTCATTTATTTTAAAGCGAACTAAAAAGCAAGTTGGCATTGAGATTCCAGATGTTATTCTTGATAAAAATATTGTGGATTGGAATAATAAGAGAGAAATGGAATTGTCCGAGGAAATTCACTATGCTTTGGCTTTTAGCAATGTTTCTAGTTATAAAGGACGTGGTGCTATGGTGAGAATGCTTGGTGAAAAAGGAGTATTGTCTTTATTATTACGAGCACGTCAGTCTTGTATTTTACCCAAGTTATTAATACCAGCAATGAAAGAATTGTTTCAGCTTGGGATTCGGTTTGATTTTCAAAGATATAAAGAGGCATTAAATTACAGCAGCAAATTGGATTCAGTTGTTAATAAAATTTTAGAAAATAAAGACAACAATAATGGTAAGATAGTATTCTGTCATTTTAGAGAAGAAATAGATGAAATAGCGAATCGTTTACGTAGTGGTGGTATAAATAAAATTGCTATATTTGATGGCAGGATAAGTAACAGAAAAAGGAAAGATATTTTAAATGAAAAAAATGACGTGCTTATTTTACAGATTCAAACTGGCTGCGAAGGGCTAAATTTACAAGAAAATTATAGCGAGATTTATTTTGTTAGTCCGCATTGGAATCCTGCTATTGAAGAACAAGCGATTGCTAGATGCCACCGAATTGGACAGACAAAAGAAGTGATTGTTACCAGATTTGAAATGAGTAATTTTGTTAAAGATGAAGATCAAGAGGTTGAGACTAGGAATGTGGATAATTACGTTAATTTTGTACAAGATAATAAAAGAAAAATTATTGATAAAATTATTAGTATGTAGATTTGATTTACTGCGTTATAAGTTAGTTTATAGAATTAGGATGTAGAATAAATATTAATAATTATAATCTTAAGGTTATAGCCAAAAGGCATATAAAACCTCAAAGAGGTTATCCTTTTTTATTTTTTATTTTTATTTGTAAATTATAAATAAAAATAAATAAAATTAAATAAATAATTAAAAATTATGTGTTAAATATAAATATAACTATATTAACATGAACAAAACAATTTATTTAACATATAAAAAACAGGTTCCAGATATAGTATATTCAAGATGGAAAGAAACAAATCCAACTTTTAATATGGATTTTAGTTTAGATAATGATTGTATACAATTTTTACAAACACATTTTAATGAATATATTACAGAGTTGTTTAAAAGAATTCCAATCGGAATGTATAAAGCAGATTTATGGAGATTATGTAAATTATACATAAATGGTGGCATATATGCCGACGTAGATTTAGTCCCTTATTTAGATATAGATACATTAGATAAAGATGTCACATTTTATTCATGTTTATCCAAAGATAAAGGCTCTATTTTTCAAGCATTTATGGTAAACTTTTCAAAACCCAACAACCCTTTAATTTTACATTTTTTAATATCATTTTTAATAAATGCTCCATATAATTATGAGAATGGTCCAACATATGACATGTATAATTGTATTAAACATAATTTAAATACAGAAAACATTATGCCTGAAACAAAATATAATATTAATGAAATAAAAATTCCAATAAGTATTGGAATTAGTGAAACAAGTACAAAAACAATAAACTTATATTATTTTCCAGATAATATTGAATATGCTATAAAATTTAAACCAAATATGTATAAAAAAATAAAATTTAATTTTGAAATTAAAAATAACAATTTAATTGTTACGCGAATAGATAAAAAAATGGGTTGGAGTTTTGATCAATTAATTGAAATTGTGATAAAATCAAAGGAAACCATTTTTTTATTCCCTGAGCAACTAGGTAGTAATAATCATTGGAGTACAAGTTTTATAACATTTAAAAATAAAAAAATATTTGATTCGCGTGATATGAATTATTATAAAAATGGTAGATCATGGTAGAAAATAATAAAAAAATAATAAAAAAATAATAAATTATAAAACCAAAATATTATACTTATTTGGATTTATTAATCCATCTTTCTTTATAAGCTTCTAATCCATTTTGTGCTATAAACTGCATTTCTCTCATTGACCAAGCAATGGAACTACCAGAATGATCATTATAACCTAATTCAGAAATTTTATTATATATAATTTTTATTTCAGGATCTCTACCCCACATATATGTATTAATATCTTTTTTCATAAAATCCCACATTTCTGTTAATTGAATGGCTTGATATGCGTTTTGTAACATTGGTCTAGCCCATTCACTAACATAATTAAATAATTCTAGATTTTCTTGCTGACCTTCTATGCTCTCAATATTCTGTATGTTTTCCATTTTAATTAATATTAAATAGTATACATGTATTTGTTTAAGTTATTTACAAAATATATTATGTAGTTGATGTCATATTTATTAATTATAATAATTATAATTAATAAATAATTGATAAATAATTGATAAAATTAATATATTTAAAGATAAAAAAAGACACTAATAAAATGTCAAAATCTCAAAATATAGTACGTTTAAATGAAAATTTTATAAATATAATGGAACAATTAGCTAATATAATGTTAAAAAAAGGAGAAACCTTTCGCGCAAGAGCTTATCAAAAAGCACAAGAAACAATTATGTCATATCCTCATGATATAAAAAACCCAAACGATTTAAAAGATAAACCCAATATTGGTTGTACCATAATGGAAAAATTAACAGAATACTTTCAAACAGGAACTTTACAAATTATAGAAAGAGAGAAAAATAACCCTATAAATATTTTAAGCGAAGTATATGGTATTGGACCAAAAAAAGCAAAGGATTTAATTGATCAAGGGATAACAACTATTGAACAATTAAAAGTAAATCAAGATTTATTAAATGAAAATCAAAAAATAGGTGTAAAATATTATTATGATATTTTAAAACGTATACCACGTTCAGAAATAGAACAATACAAAGAAAGTTTTAATAGCGTATTTGAATCAGTTTGTATGTCTGATTCTAAATTTGAAATAGTCGGTTCTTATCGTCGTGGTGCAGAAAGTTCGGGTGATATTGATATTATTATTACATCTGAGAGTTTCTTGGTATTTAAAAATTTTGTTGATATTTTAATTTCTAAAAAAATTATTGTTGAAGTTCTCTCAAGAGGTTCATCCAAATGCCTTGTAGTAGCAAGAATATTGCCAATGGCAGTAGCAAGGCGAGTAGATTTTTTGTACACATCTAAAGAAGAATATCCATTTGCTATTTTATATTTCACAGGAAGTAAAATTTTCAACACAATTATGCGACAACATGCTTTATCATTAGGTTTAACTATGAATGAACATGGTCTTTATACTTTAGATAAAGATGAAAAAACAAAAGGAAATAAAGTTCAACATATTTTTAATAATGAAAAAGATATATTTGATTTTCTAAATTTAGAATATAAGACACCAGTGGAACGCGTGGATGGTCGAGATATTATTATTAAAAATAGTATTAAAAATCTACATGAACATGAAGTCAAAGTTTCAGTTAATGATGAATCAAATAAAATAATAAAAGCCCAAATAGATGATTTTAAAAAAAACGGCATTCAATTTCTGAATAAATTAAATGAAACACAATTAACATCTATGATAAATTTCGCAAATATACTTTATCGTAATGATCAACCTATTATGACGGATAATGAATTTGATATACTTGAAGAATATATTAAAACAAAATACCCTTTGAATACAGAAGTTCAAAAAATTGGTGCGCCTGTTGAAAAAAATAAGGTAATATTACCATATCAAATGGCTTCTATGGATAAAATAAAACCAGATACAAATGCTTTATCAAATTGGATGAAAAAATATACTGGTCCTTATGTATTATCGTGTAAGTTAGATGGAGTAAGTGGACTTTACACAACAGAAGGTAAAGTGCCAAAATTATATACAAGAGGGGATGGTATAATTGGACAAGATATAAGTCATTTAATACCTTATTTACGTCTTCCACAAAAAAAAGATATTGTTATTCGCGGTGAACTAATCATTCCAAAGTCTATTTTTGAAACTAAATACAAAACTAAATTTGCGAATCCAAGAAATATGGTTGCTGGTATTATTAATCATAAGAATGTGAATGAGATGATTAATGATGTTCATTTTGTCTCATATGAAGTAATCAAACCTCTTTTAAAACCTTCACAACAAATGTATTTTTTACAATTTGATTTAAAAACAGAATATGTATTTAATCGTCTTGAAAATACTATTTCAAATGAATTGTTATCACAATTGCTTATAGATAATAGAAGAATGTATGAATATGAAATTGATGGAATAATTGTAACAAATAATTTAATGTATCAAAGAAAAACAGGTAATCCTGAACACGCATTTGCCTTTAAAATGGTTTTATCTGAACAATTAGTGGAAGCAAATGTAGTGGACGTTATTTGGAGTCCTAGTAAAGATGGATATTTAAAACCACGGGTACAAATTTTACCAATACAATTGGGTGGTGTAAAAATAGAATATGCTACAGGATTTAATGCTGCTTTTATAAAAAATAACAATATTGGAATTGGAGCAGTAATTAAATTAGTTAGGAGTGGAGATGTAATCCCACATATTTTAAATGTAACTATTCCTGCTTCAGCGCCTAAAATGCCTGATGTACCTTATATATGGAATGATACGCAAGTTGATATTTTACTAAAAAATATTGATAGTGATGAAACAGTAAAAGAAAAAGTGATAACTGGTTTTTTTAAAGGAATCGGTGTAGAAGGACTTGGTTCTGGAAATGTTATCCGTATTATAGAAGCAGGATTTGATACCATTTCAAAAATTATCAAAATGAGTATAAATGATTTTTTATTAGTAGATGGATTTAAAGATAAAACAGCCAGTAAACTTTATAATGGAATAAATGAAAAAATAAATTCTGTTTCTCTAGTTACTTTGATGTCAGCATCTAATTTATTTGGTAGAGGTTTCAATGAAAAGAGATTAGAATTAATAATGGAATCATATCCAAATGTATTATTATCAAAAGAAAGCAACTCACAAAAAATAAATAAGATTTCTTCCATTAAGGGAATGGGTGAAAAGACATCAGAAGCATTTGTTCACGGGATATCTGATTTTATTAAATTCATATATGAGGCTGGATTAAATAGCAAATTATTACCAAGTAACTCTACAGAGAAAAAACCTATTGTAAATGAGTCACATCCTTTATTTGGAAAAACAATTGTTATGACTGGTTTTAGAGATACAAATATTCAAGACGCTTTAAAAAATGTGGGAGCAAAATTGGGGGCCAGTGTTTCCAAAAATACATTCCTAGTTTTAGTTAAAGATTTATCCGAGGACACTGGAAAAGCTGAAGATGCCAAAAAAAATGGTGTACCTTTAATGACACCAGAAGTATTTAAAGAAAAATATTTATACAAATAAAACAATATTATATTATAAAATCACAAAATATAAAACATAAAACATAAAATATGAAAATAATTTTAAAACTCGAACTCATATTCAATTAATGCTTTCATATCTGTTTTCATTTTATTATACATTGCTGATTTCATTTTATTTAATGTAGCATCCTGTTTAAATTCCGTTCCCATTATTTTTATAACCGCATTATCACACAATATGGAAAAGCTGTCATTTTCTCTTATTTTATCTATTTTTTTCTTTTTCCATTCTGAAAAACCCTTAGATATTTTCATTTGAATTTTATTTAAAAATCGTACAAGTTTATCTTTTGAAAGCTCTAGCCAAACAGGATTGCTATTTTCATTATTTTTATCATTTTTATCATTATTTTCATAAATATAAAATATATTTGTCTTTTGAGCAAAAGCAAATATAGGATTTTCAGTTTCACTTATATTATATATTGTTCTAGCAAAAATTTCATTTATTGTATCTAAAAAGCTATTTTGTAACAAAAACTCCATATCTGCCTCTACTATTTGAATTTTTTCCGGTAAATTTTCAAATATTAATTCAGGTATAATATTTGTATTTAACCATTCTAAAACATTAATTTTCTTTTTCTTTTTAATAACCCACTTATTTATTTCATCCACTTTTTCTTCTAATTTACTATATTTTTGTCCTAATTCTAACAACATTTGAAACATTTGTTTTTGTGATGGTAATTCAAGTTCATCATCATCCGTAATAGATATTCTTTTACTTTTATGTAGTAATTCACATAAAAGTAAATGTTTTTCCAAATTAATCCTTGTTTTATAACCCTTTCCACAATGAAGACAACATTGAGAAGTTTGTTTAGTATTATTATATATTTGATTCATTTACTATTATTTATTGTTATTTTGAGATTATTGTTAATAATTTAAATAAATCAATTTTTTATTTAAATATTATGATAAATATATTAATTTATAAGAACTTTATACGAAGTAAAAAAATAATATAATCCCAATTTATATAAAATGGCATCATTTGGTAAAACATCAATAGTATATAATAATCCTAGTAAATTAATTGGATTGCCTCCTTTTTATTACAGATGGAGAAATTGTGATACTAATTTAACTAGTAATACTCCTGCGAATCAATATCAGATACAAAAACTTATTCAAAAAACTGTGCGAGTAAACGCTTCACTTTATACATCAAATTTAGGACCATTGAACGCTTATAAAAATCCAACAGCTACTACATATGGTGTGTGTTGGAATCAAATGAGTGATAGACCAGTACCTAGTGTTCAAAGAGCAAGTATTCCAACAGGTTTTGCGAATAGCTTAAATAGTCGTCATCATTCTGTTACTTCTAGTCGTCCTGGTTGTCAAACACCTGGAGGTGCCGGTTGTGATATAAAACATAATTCTTATGATAGATATTTAAATAGATTAAAGGGAAAAGGACCATTAAGACGTGGACCAATTCCAGTCAATTTTGGAGCTCCTATTCCATTTAATCAAGCCTTTCCTGTTTACGGAGGAAAAACTATGAAAACTAATATTGTTAATGGATGTGATTGTCCGATTCAAAATAAAGAACTTAATTTAAAAGAATATGTTCGCATTTTCAAAAACCCTTATTATCAAGAAGAACCATCAGGAAATTACGCATTTCAAGTAGGGGATTATGTTTATGCCATTGAACCAAATACAAATTATTATTCAAAGGCAAAGGTTATTGTAGTAAATGGAGATATGTATACTATTGAATTTGCTGATGGAACTACAAGTGAACAAAATATTAATAAATTACTAGTATATTTTCCATGTAATTGTTCTTTACAAATGTCTGGAAATTATGATGATTATATTAAAAATAAATATGTTGCTTATTGTGTTGGAGAGAATATTAGAATTGCAAACAACCAATATTAATTTTTAAAACCACAAATTTTTTAATTTAGAAATACTTATTTAAAAAGTATTAAAATTTTATATTTACAAATAATATATGCCTGCTGTTATTAAAATGACTTTGGATAATGGAAATCCAACAATGAGACAATTAGCTGCTTTTTCATACAAAGCAAGTTTGGATGCTATTCCTAAATCACCTGCGCAATTAAATGCTCCTTTATCTTCTTCTATGATTAGTCGTATTCATAATGCCAAATCAGGATGTGGTTCTTGCGGTAGAAAATAATTATACTTTTATAATGAAATAAAAAAAGTATAAATATTAATTTTATGTACTAATATTATAATGTCATCTGCTACTTCTAATGTTACTTCTTATCCTCAAAATATATTAAATAGGTCTGGATATTTTAAAACTATGTTTGATACTACATTACTTCCTTATGGAAAAATGTACAATGGATGTTCAAGTAATTTATGTTATACAACTAGTAAGGGAACATTTATTTATAAGCCACATACAGATGTAGGTATGGTTGGCAGAAGTGCTGCTGGTTATTTAGCCCAAAGGAAACGAATGTAATTGACACCATTGGATATTTAATAATATTAATGTATTACATGGATAATACATTAGTACTATCATTAACCGCTATGTTGTTAGGTTTTGCTGGTATTGCTATAAAAATATGTTTTGCAAGTAAATGTACTAGTGTTGAAATAGGTTGTATTAAAATTAATCGCAATGTAGAAATAGAGCCAATACGTTATGATGATGATATAAAATTAGATTCTAAAAAAAATGATCATGTTAAAAAATTTAAAGAAGATGAATAATTAAAAGATTTAAAAGATTTAAATAAATATTTAAAAATAATTATTTAAAATATTATAATGACAGAAAAACGAGTTGAACAAATGATTAACATACATAAAGAATCTCTAGAGCTTTTTAAGAAAAAAAATATAGATTACGGAGATGCTTTTGCTAGTTATGGTCCTATTGGAGTTATTATTCGTATAGGAGATAAAATACAACGTCTTCTCTCTATTAGTAAAAAGGAAATTATTTTGGTTGATAATGAAAGTTTGAGAGATACATTAATTGACCTTCATAATTATGCAGCTATGGCTATTATGTTAATTGACGAAGAGTGTGTGTCAAAAAAATGTGATAACATGAACAATTACAATAATATAAATTACAATAATATAAATTACAATAATATAAATTACAATAATATAAATTACAATAATATAAATAATATTGTAACAAAAGTTATAGATAAGTATGAGATAACTGGTTTTGAATAATTATCTGTATTTTGTTAGTTTTAAACAAGTTCTTTAATTTTTTTGAATAATGGACTTTCATGAATAAAAAGCTCCCATTTTGCTGTAATTAATAAAATAAATCCAAATAAGTATAATAATATTTTAGTTTCATAATCTATCATGACACTTCGATCTGTTCTAGGGTTAAATAAATATATTAATATGGACGCCATTAATGCTATAAATATAAATTCAAGTCTTTCCTTCCAATATAATATTTTTTCATCTGTTTCAGAGTGATCCTTATGCTTTAATGTTAAATACAAATGAGCAACTGCTAAAATTACAAACCCTACTTTTATAAAAATAATAAAATTAATGTACATGTTATATTTGTTCATTGTTATATATATTTTATAATATTATTAATTATTAATAATATTATTATGAGTAATTCAAATACTTTCAAAATTGCATATAGCTCCTAATATAAAACCTGTAAATCCTATTTTGAGTAATTGTTTATAATCATTTATTCCAAATATAAAACTTATTACAAAAAAAGTTATATAATATATAGATGAGTGAATGATTAAATTAAATAAATTATAAAACATTATAGTGATATTCTATTTATTTATAAATATTTTTTAAATTATTTTATTTTAACATAATTTAAAAATAATATAATTATATAAATGGCGTGTACTATTTCGTGTATGATATCTGCTGTCTTTATTATAGGAATGATTTATTTTTACAATAGAACAAATAAAAGTGAAATAGTAAAACATTACAAAGACAAATTGCCAAGTGATTTACAAAAAAGATATAATATTATTTCCGAAGAGAGAATGAAAATTAGTGTATATGGATATGCTTTAGGCTTAATTATTTCTCTCTTCTTCATATTTTATAATCTAAAATTTAAAAGAGTTCGAATGAATAACACTTCATTAGTTTGTATTGTTATGGCAACATGTTTTTTAACCAATTATTTTTATTATATGTTGTCTCCTAAATCTGACTGGATGATAAATCATATTAGTAATTCTGAACAAGGGAAAGCTTGGTTGCTAATGTATAGAGAGATGTCTTATAATTATCACGCAGGGTTGGTTCTAGGTATTGTTGCAGTTGGTATATTCGCGTTTGCATTTCGATGCTAGATCAAACCTTATTTTATTTTTAAAACCATCTATATGGATTAAAATTATATTGAGACTCTACACCCAAATGAATTAATCCATGAATTCCAATGGCAATAGTAATAGTAGAGAGAAGCATTAATTTTTGATAGTAATATAAATTATTTATTTTTTTAATATTTTTTATAAAGATTATGAAAACAAATAAAAGTAAAATACCAGTAAAAAATAAAGAATTTAATGAAGGGGCTGTTAAATAATCCGAAAGCATTCTTTATAATTTATTATAATATTTAAAAACTATTTAAAGACATTTTGCATTTATAATATGTCAGGAAGACCATAAACCCGCATGGCGCAATTGGATAGCGCGTCAGACTTCTAATCTGAAGGCTATGAGTTCAAGTCTCATTGTGGGTGATATTTAGTTTCGTACAGCAATCCTTTTTTGGTTAAACATAATTTAAACTATTTTGAAACTAGCAATAAGGGAGGCTTGGGTTTTAAATTTTTTGGAGCTCGTATAGTGAAGTGGTTATCACAATTGTCTTATAAGCAGTTATCCCGGGTTCAATCCCCGGTATGAGCAAATTTAAATATTTTTTATTAAATAAAATATTTAAATACTTTTTTAACACTTCAAATGCTGATTTTCACGACATAAATAATTCAAACACAATTTGCTCCACTTCAGTTTTATTGAGATATTTTGGTTGATACGCAAATAAATACCGATTAGAACTTATTTTCAAGATTGAAAACACGTTTTCTTTACTCGGATCGAGAATATAATACACACAATTATAAGGTGACGATTTATAATTCGTCCAATTACTATGTTTGTAAAAAATCTGTTGTAATGATTTCAACGTATATGCACCACGCTCTTGTGAAAATACTGGTGTATCTTCCCAAAATAATGTCCACCCTTTTTGGGTTGGGAAATAAAATCTTTGGGGAAAATCTTGGTAATTAAAACTTTGCATTTGTGGTAAAACAAGGTCTCGTCGCAAAGAATACCATATTTTTTTCATTCTGCGATTTGTTTTCATATCAAACTCTTTTATTATATCAGGTTCATTATCATACGTAAATAATAAATGGGAATTTTCATCAGGTTCTAATTCATAATTCATATATTTTTTCACACTATTGAAAATAGTATCTGGAATAATAAATGTAAATACACCAAACTCCATATTCATAATAATATATTATGTGGTTTTATTTTTACATTCTTTTTATTATCATTAGCAGTTTTCCATAAATTCGGCATTTGAAATTTAAGCCATATCAATATTTATATATATTAAAAATAAAATTGAAATGCTTTTACATGTTTTAATTAAGAGTATTATTTATACAAAGCCTTCTTTAAGAAATCACTAATTGCGATAATGTATTCTAATGCTATTATGTCTATTGAGAAATTTAATTATGCTGATGCTCAGGCAAAGGCAAATGCATCCAATCCAAATACCGGTGTAAACAATCTGGATATTTATATCCCCCGAATTGATGGAAGATATACGGAAGACGACATCAAATTCACATTCAGAACTATCGGTGTTGGATTAGTTGCTTATGCGGATTTTGTTGCTACAAAGGACCCAGAGACAAAGGAAATCAAGTTTTACAGCGCTTTTATAAAACTTGCCGAATGGAACCCAAATGGATTTTGGTACAAACAATTTATCAAGGAAAGCCAAACAAGAGTGCAAATCTCAAGAACCGAGTACTGGATTGTTTTGCTTGCAAAGACGCCACTTGTCAGGTCAAAGGTTAATACTCATCAGTTAGCCGCATATACGGATGAGCTGTTTCAGAACTTTGAAAAACAAGCAAAGCAGATTGCAATTCAACAAGAAATGATTGACCTTCAAAGCAAAAATATTGAAGCCCTTTTGGGGAAAATAGAGGAACAATCTGCTGAAATTAAGGCAATCAAAACCCAGCTTTTAGGAGAAACGGATTCTTTACCTGAGCTTGTATCAAGTGACGACGAAAACTTGAAATGTGAATTTTGTGATACCGAGTACTATGACAGAATAAACTTAGCACACCATGAGCAAATATGTTCTGAGTCTGCTCCGCCTCCAGTTCGTAAAGAAGACAATCGCGTATTCTTTAGTCCTTCTCAAAGATGGAAACCATTAAATGCTGCTGCAGAGGCTTTGATGAAAAAACCGGCATCATCAGATATTATGTCAGGCACATTTGAGTATGATTTGTCTGATATTGCTAAAGACCTCAATATGTCAGAGAATGAAATCATTAAAGCTTTTAATGATGCACAGGAAAAAGAAAATAGTCAACGTGTCAAAACAAGCGACATCATTTGCGGGAATTTATAAGCAATATAAATAATATAAATAATATAAATAATATTAATAATAATTATAAAAATAAATATAGTTTTATTATTTAAATGTTTAATGTTTGTAGGTTTCCAGAATTTTAATCCAGATTTTAATTATTAAATTTAAAAAGGTAAGATTATTTATTATATATTATATTTGTTAATCATTTACTAATAAATTGGGGGCAACCCCTTTTTTATTTTTTACACCTTTTCTCATTAAAAACGCTCAAATTATATTGGGTTTGCTCTACATAAAGGACAAGTTCCATTCCCCTTTGTTTTCATTTTATTATACTCTTCACATTCTTTATCTTCAGTATGATATCTAAATAAAGAGTTTTCATAATTTACAAATACTTCAGTATTCATCCAAGATGGTCTATCAAGAATTAAACTGTTTCTTATTTCTATTAGTTCATCGTATGTATTTTGTCCAATATCAAAATATTTATTTACATATTCACAATATTCGTCATATTTTATGCGTTCATGGTCATTATCATCATGATCATTTAATACATAAGGCCAATCTGGTGGTTCTACATGAATAGGTCGTTCAATTGTTGTAGAACCAAAATATATATTCTTGCAGCATTCAAAACACACTTTATGAATACAAGTAGGTAATTTAATTAAAAGTTTATCTTCAAAACAAACGCAACACTCGCCATTTTGTTCAATGTTATTTTGTTCAATATTATTTATTGGCATAACTATTGTGCACCCTTCACAAATCCATATGCTGTAATTTTCTATAAAACAACTTGTGTAAGTTTCATCACAACAATAGCATAAATAATTTTCAAAATTACCAGACATTATAGTAAATTATGATTAAATATTTTTATATACTAAGTTTTATTATAAATAATAGGCGTTATAAATGAGAAAAGGTGTAAAATAATTTCTTTTTGCCAAATAAATCCCCTATTTGTTATATTATCTTTTACACATTTTTTAATTGTGCTATTTGGAATTCCTGTTTGTCTAGAAGCATCTGCAAAACTAACAAAATTATTTATTAATATATTATTTAAATCATATTGCAAAATTTTGGTACCTACTGATTTAGCCATTGCTTCTCTATGTTTATTTATATTAATTTGTTTTTCATTATTGTTATAATATTTTTTACACCTTTTCTCATTTTAAATGCTTGTTTTTGTTAAAATTAATTATCTAGATAATAATATATTTATAATAAAAATATTTACATTACAATTTATAATATAAATTAAATATATAATGGCACGTAAAACTTATAGAAGAAAACATTCTAGAAAGGGTAGATATACTAGAAAGGCTAGAAAATATTCTAGAAAGAGTAAAAAAGGCGGAAATGGGTATGACAAAGTTAATTGTTGTATGTGTGGAAAAGAAATAAAAAAATCTGAAGGTTTAATTCCCCTTGCATGTCTACAAAAATGGGGATTAACAAGAGCTCATCGTATATGTAACGATTGTTGGTTTGATGGACCCGATGCTTTTGCGACCGAAGGAATAAGTCATAAATGTCCTGGTTGCGAAGAAAAAATACCTCTTACAAAAGTTTCAGAAAAACCAAAAAATAATGAAGAAGTTGCTGTTATTGATTTAACTTCAGATGAAGAATAAATAGACCTTTAGGAACAATTGAATTATATTTTTTAATATATTTAATTTCATATTTATAATGGTCTTCATCAAAACATATTAATAAAATATCAAATTTAAAATTTTCAATACCATATTTTTAAACTGCATCTTGAAGAGCTGGGCATCCTAGACCATTTTTTATTGTATTTTTATGTTTTTTCCATCTTGATTCAGGATTACTTTGTTTGGTTTCGCCAATATAACATTTATGTGTTATAGTATTTGTAATCTTATATATAAATCCCATTTTTATAATAAGTATGCATTTATATTTATATTATTTACTTATAAACTATTTAAAGACAATTGCTTTATTAATATGTAGTGGTTGAATAAATCATTACAATTAGTTTCATACAGCAAAATATTATATTAAATAATGAAAACATGAAACTAGCATTTTAGAGCACGAATTGCCGAGTGGTCCAAGGCGCCAGACTTAAGACCTGGTATCAATTGATGCGTGGGTTCGAACCCCACTTCGTGCAAAATAAAATAAAATAATATAATAAAAAACAAATGGATACCGCATGCCGGCAAATAAAATTGTAATTAGTTAATTATCAATGTATTTTTAATTAATGATTCTTATTCTGACTAATAAGTATTATAAGTGAAAACAATTTGTATCCAGACAGCAACAAACAAAAAATCATTTAAAATGTTCGGTAGTAGAGTAGAGTATTGGGTAAAAAGTTTCCATACAGCAACAAATATTTTATAACTAGAAAAATTATTTATTATAATTACGAATTTCAAATGCGGGGGCAAGAGGGGTGTTCATATTATATTAATAATTTTTAGCTTAAAAGGAAACAGCAACTAGTGGTCTTATGGTGTAGTGGTTAGCACTCGAGACTTTGAATCTCGCATCCTGGGTTCGAATCCCAGTAAGACCTAAAATAATATATATTACAAAAAACAACTTAAAGACAAATTACATATATAATATGTAATACAATGAATAAATAAAAAATGTTTTCTTACAGCAATAAAAGAATTACAATATAAGCACGTAAAAAAGAAAATAGTACTACAAATTAAACCGGGTTAGCTCAGTCGGTAGAGCGCCAGCCTTTTAAGCTGGTGGTCCAGGGTTCGAGCCCCTGATTCGGTGACAAATTAGTTTCATACAGCAATTTTATTTAAAATATTTAAAAGTTGAATTTTAAACCATGAAACTAGCAAAATTAGTGCTTCGGTAGCTCAGTTGGTTTAGTAGCATTCGCCTGTTAAGCGAAAGGTCGCAGGTTCGACCCCTGCCCGAAGCGAAAATATTTAATTTTATATAATTTATAAAATTAAAATACTTTTATTAATAATATTTTTCAACTAACTTAAAGATAACAGCCAATATAATATAAATGACAAATATTTATGAAAATATTATTGAAGAATTTAATAAAAGAAATTGTACATTATTGACTACTAAAGAAGAACATAATGAAATATTAAAAATATCAAAAAAAACATTGTATAAATTAAATTATATTGCATCTTGTGGTCATAATCATAATGTATTTTATAATGTATTCAAATCACGTGGAACCGGAATTATTTGTCCTAGCTGTAAAAACAAAGAAAATGGAAATATTAAAAAGGAAAAAATAAAAAATAATGAATTATCAAAAACATATACTAACGAACAAGAACATACATTTATAATTAATTTTTGTGAACTAATTCATAATAATTTTGAAATAATAAAAGCATTTGATGGTTGTAATGTTGATTTAATTTTTAGACCAAAAAATATCACAGAAGATAAATGGGTTGGGATACAAGTTAAAACAACAAATGTTAGACATTTAACATATAGTTTTCATATTAATAATATTTATAAAGATTGTTTACTTTTATTTTATTGTTGTGAAGATAAAAGTATGTGGTTAATGCCTGAGAATATTATAGAAAATCAAAAAAAAATTAGTATTGGATATAAAAAATCCAAGTATAATATTTATAAAATAAATAAAGATATTATTTCTGATAGATTAAATGAATATTATTACAATACAAGTAAATTTAGCTTTGAAAAATTAGACACACCTAGTAATATTTATCAACAAAGAGAAAAAGAATTTAGAAAATATCGTCAAGAAAAAATAGATTTTATTAAATTTGAATATGATTTTATGGAAGGAACTGTTTATGATTTTAGAATAGGAAATTTAAAAATTCAAGAAAAAGTTACTGAAATTTGTGATAAAGAAAATAGATATAAATTTTCTATATCTAAAAATAATGGCACAATAAATGGAAAACAAAATCATATACAATATGATATCGGTAATAATGATTTTTATTGGTTAAATTGCGATGATAAAAAAACATTTTTTGTTATTCCTGAAAAAATATTAATAGATAAAGGACTAATTGGTAATGATAAAAAATCAATATTTTTAAAAATAACAATTAAAGAAGTACTTCATAAAAGGAGTAATTGGTTACAACCCTATATGTTTAATTATGAAAATATTGACAAGGAAAGATTATTATCAATTCTAAGATAAATTAGTTTCTTCCATTTCTTCATAAATATTTGGATGAATTACGGCAAAAAATTCTTCAAAAAAATTGTAAATATATGAAAATAAATTTTCCATTTTTACTATAAACATACTAATAAAATGTTTTTATATTTTATTCAATAAAATATAAAATAGCATAAATTACATTGGGTTAAACATTTTCACACATTCCCAAATCTTGGCAGACTCATCAAAAGAAAAACACCCTCTTCTTTGTGCTAACGATAAAAAGGAAACCATCAAGTTTAAAGCTACATTTTCACTTGTAATAGGTATATCTATTAATTTAATATCCTTTTGTATTTTATTACTATCTGAAAGAATATCTTCACTTTTATTCATTTACTATTATTTTTAATATATTTTTAAGTAGTTATTAACGATCAAATATATTTTCAAGTTTTAAATGATAAAGGGTTAAATGATAAAGGTATAAAAATATTTAAAGATAACACAAATATTTATATATCAAATGAACACAAACGATCATATGCTGTCAAATATTATTAACGATAAAATTAAGAATAAGGGCTTCTTACTTTTAGATTCTTTATTCAAAGAAAATGGATGGCATTTGACTAAAAATGAAATGGAGTTAATTGAGTACACTAAATTTGGTTACGAACTTGATTTTTTTCAAATCAAAATTAATAAACAAAATATTCACGTTAGTGTACCTATTAAAAATAGTCCATATCAATATAAAACAACATTTGATTCCTATTTTGAGGCAAGTGAATACGTTGAGAAAAAGTTTAATGAATTTTGTAATTAAAATATTTTCATTTTTATCATTGTAAATGAAAAATAAAAATGAAAAATGAAAACATTTAAAGTTATAAATATAATGTAATATATAATGTCTACTGAATTTATTACAATTCATAATAATAATGATTTACACTCTTATTTTAAGTCAGCCTTTATCACATTTGAAGATAAAAATATAGAATTAGAAAATTTACCAATTAATAATGCCAAATTTGGAATACTTAACTTTAATGCGGTTCATTGTTTACCGACTAGTGTGGAACACGAATTTATATTTGTTATTGACAATTCTGGCTCTATGACAGATTTATGTTCTGATAAAAGAAGTAAAATGCAACACATTATTCACACACTTAAAAAAATGGTTTTATATTTCAAAGAAAATTCTGATATTAAGGTTAATATTAGTATATTTACATTTGATGATCATTTTTATAATGTAGTTGACAGAACTGACATTACAAAAGAAAAATTACCTGCAATATTAAATAAAATTGATAATATACTACCAAATGGTAGTACGAATATTGAATTGGCATTAAAAAAAATAAATAAATATATTTCTGATTTAAAATATATGTTTCCTACCAATCAAATTAATCATATATTTATGACAGACGGAGAGATAACATCAGGAGATAGTAATCATGATAATATTTTACAACTGGTAGATAATTCTATTTATAATGTCTTTGTAGGATTTGGTGTTAATCATGATTCTAATTTATTAAATCTAATTAGCTGTGGAAATAAAAGTTCGTATTATTTTATTGATGAAATTGAAAAATCAGGACTTGTTTACGGAGAAATTTTACATAGTTTACTTTATAAAATGATATATGATGTGGAAATTTGTATAACAAATGGTTTTATTTATAACTATATTTCTAATTTATGGACCAATATACTTTATATTGGTGATATTACTGGTGAAACTAATAAAAATTATCATATTATATCTAGGTGTCCTAATGAATGTAACGTTTTGATTCAATGTAAAAAAAATAGAAATGATAACATCAATACATTATCATTTAATATAACAAATAATATGAATTTAATTGATTTTATAAATTTCAAACCTATAAATTTCGATAATTATGTTTTTAGACAAAAAACACTACAAATGCTATATGAAGCTAAAAAATGTCAACAAGATAAAATTAAATACTATAAATATATTAATCATATTGATTATATTATTGATAATTTCAATACAGGTGATGATTTTATTAATTCTAAACAAAATCAAGATGATAATATTGAAGAAAAATGTATTTGTATCAAGAAAAAAATGCTTGAGTTGTTGTTTGAAATGAAAAAATATATGATTGATAATAATATGCGTGGAGATAGTTTTATTACTAATTTATGTAATGATCTTTATATATCGCATAAAACATTTGATACACAATTTGGAGCCATGTTTATTAATGCTAGACAAACATCACAAGGAACACAAAGATGTTATAATGTTTATAAAACTCCTGATTTATATGATAACAATTCGTATCAAAATATTAACAGAATATCTCCACCCAAGTTATTTAGACACCTTGATAAAATTAATAATAATAATCTTGATAATCTTGAAAGTTCACCATATTTAACACCAACTGCTACAAAAATAATGTGTTCATTCAGTGAAAACACATCAGACGAAGCCCAATTTAATTTTTATTTAAGCGACGACGATGATGATGAACATGATACTATATCTTTATTTTATTCCCCATAAATACTTCCAAACTGAACTTATATCTTTTTTTTCCTTTTTTTCTTCTTTTATTGTTAAATTAAATGGACACGAATAATCAGGTAAACTATTAAATGCCATACACGGATTACATGATGTTTTTATAAATTTAAAACCAGGTATTTCTTTTTCTAAGTTATTATATTCTACTTTACTTTTTATACTTGTTTGTTCGCCAAAAATACCCCCTTTCCCCGTATATATTGTCTTTTCTAATGAGGAATCTCCATTTTCATCTAGTTTGCATTTTATTACTGGATACATGTGTTCCATTAATCCTGCTTCATAACCAAAGTCACCAAAACCACTAGGTAAATCCTCAAACCTATTTTTTTTACCATCATTTATTTGTACTCCAGATAATAAAAAACTACCTTCTTTGGTCTGCATTGATAATATTGTTAATATTGCTTTTTGATTATAAATTGTTCTGGCATAATTTACAGAATCTTCTGAATATGTTCTTATTATTTTATTTTTATTAATTGCTTCTTTATATAGATCAATTACCTCTTTAGACCATGGCCACATTCCATTTTTTAAAAAATAATCTATTTCTTCCTGGCTAGCTTGTTTTTTTATTTCTTCAATATCAAAAACAATTTTAGGATTTATTGTATATTGAATTTGTAAAAAATCAGTTATTGATTTTTGTGATAAATCAAAACCTTCTTTTTTAGATATCCTAATCAATTCAACAAATCGAATTAAAATAATAAAAATTAATCCTATCATTAATCCATATTTATAATTATTTATACTGATAACAATTACTATTAATAATAAAATTAATCTTCCTAAAATAGTATTAAAGAGAGAAACAAAAAATGACGGGATAAAATATAAAATTAACCAAACTCCTATTAATAATGTTAATAAACCTATTAATAATGTTTTATTATCATTATTATTTAAAAAATTTATATTTTTTATAATCATAATAAATAACTATATTTTTTTGTTATAAATATTATATTATATAATATTATAAATGTATAATACTTATTTGATTAATCATAAACCTTGTACTTCTGAAAAAATTATGAATGAGTATCATCAAAAAGCTCTTGAAAATAATAAAGATTTTTTAGAAAAATATAAAAATACAAAGGGTGTAACAGACGCATCTTATTCACTTTCTGATATATATACATTATCAATTTTGGATCAGGGTCAATATAGTACATGTGTAGTTAATTCATTTGCTGGAATAATAAATAGTTTTAAACCTGATTTTAATACAAGTAGATTTTACCATTATTATATTTGTCGGATTGCTACTGGACAGAAAATAAATGATGATAAAGGTTTAGATATATCTGAAGTAATGCCATATTTAAAAGATTATGGTATTCTTCCTGAAACACAATGGCAATACAGCGATGTAAGTTATAATACAATTCAGCATAAAAATATATCATATTTTTCTAAAATGAAATATTCAAGTACAAATATATATAATTCTGTTGCACCTACAGAAATTAATTATGAAGTAATTGGTGATTGTACAACAATATCAGATACTATTGTAGAAATAGTAAAAGAAAAGTTAACTAATGGTAAATTTGTATTATTAGGAATATATATATTTAATAGTTTTTGTAATAACAAGACAAATAACACTGGAATTATTAATATGCCTATTCATACATTAGATTCTAGTGGTAATCCAATAATTACTTTAGATGCTAGTAGTAACGTAATAGATACTAATAATAATATAGTTACTATGGATGCTAGTGGTAATAATGTATCTCCAAATGATTATTTAGGCGGAGGCCATTGTGTTCATATAGTTGGATGGACTGGTAATTATTTTATTATAAGAAATTCTTGGGGAACAAATTGGGGTAATAATGGTTTAACGAATATTGATATGAATTTTGAAAATAATGGATCAAATGGAGGATTTGGTTATTTACCAATTAATTATTTAAAAACAAAATATCGTATTATAAATAGACCAAATATTTTAAAGCCTATTGCTTTTGAATTATATGCTATTTCTAAAAGTAACTAAATTTATTATTTTGATAAAAATAATGTATATACATATGTTATAAATGTTAAAAAAAAGTAATTTTCAAAAATGTACTTCAAAAAAACATATTGATGAATATAATAAAGAAGCCCTAAAAAATAATAATTTTAATAAAAATTTAAAAGCTATCACAGATACATCATTTGTAATTCAAAATAGTAGTAGTTATATTATTCACGGAACTCACGGAACCAATACTGATGCAAAATCCTTAGTTTATTCATTTGCTCAAATAATTAATACCTTTTATCCATCTATAAACCCCTCTATTAATTATTTTGATTATATTTGTCGTGTTGGTTCAGGTATTGCTTTGACTAGTAATCCAGATACAGGATTAAGTTTACCTGTTTCTAAAGAATATTTACAAAATTATGGGTATATAAGTAGTGTTACGTATGATAATAATAATAATAAGTATGGATTAGTACCCCCATTAGCTGCATTACAACAAATTCAATTTGATGCCCCAATTACCTTTACCCCGATTACTCTTAGTACTACTGATATTTCAACTAATGAATCAGTTATTAAAACCGCATTGGATAATAATAATATTGTAATATTCGGGTTAAGAACATTTACTAAAAAAATTACTACTACTATTAGTCAAAATTTTATAACTAATTATAGATCAGCAGGTCGAATAGAGGACCCAAGCGGAAATTATAATGTTTTTACTTATTCTGGTGTAGATTATTGTGTACATATAGTTGGATGGACTATATATAATAATATTAAACAATATATCATAAGAACCCATTTTGGTAAAAGTTGGGGTAATACTGGTGAAAAAGTATTTACCCAGAATAATGGTAATAATGGAGGATATGCTTATTTACCAGTTAGTTATTTAAGTCCAAATAAACCTATATTTTACAAAAGTCAAGATACTAGCAAAAGTGTAGGTCTTAACGATTATGCTTATGATTTTTATGTAGTCAGTAAAGATTAATTATTATATAAATATTAATTAGTATATTTAATAATTAATATTTAATTACATTCCTGTTGAACCAAATCCCCCATTTCCTCTCATGGTTTCTTCACCTAACTCTTCCAACTTATTTACTACTTCTATTATAATTGGTCTTAATCCTGGTGCGCATATTTGTAACAATCTGTCATATTTATTTACAACATATTCCTCATTTGGTAATAAATGTACATCATCAAACATACCCATTAAATGACCTCTATATCCTGAATCGATAATTCCGGTAGAATTCGCCAAACGAAGTTTTGTTTTTGATATAGAGGATCTAGGATGCATTTCATATCCTGTATTAAATATTTTATTTCTATCTGTTATCATTTTTGCTGAGCAGATTACATTTAAATCAATTTTATGTACTTGTTTTTTGTTATTCGCATTTATGGTTTTTATTTCTGGATTATATAAATCAACCCCAGCATCTATTTCGTGTGGATTATTATATAATTTATTATTGTGTTTAATTGCTGCGTTTTCATATAATTGTTTTAAATAATTATTATCATCTACAAATATTTTTAAATACATAACACTATCATAAATATTTAATAAAATATTTATTAAGTTGTTTGTATTGGTTGTGTTGTTTGTAAAATTGGACATTTTATTAGTATATTTAATTACTTTTAAATTATTTATTTTAATAATAAAATAAATAATATTTTAATTATTTTGTTTCTTCAATTAAATCTAATACTTTTAATCGGTTGTAAAATACACGCCGGCCCATATGTAATTTTCTCTCTTCTAACTTCATCTCATATATTAATTTATCTACCTTTTCTTCAATATTTGCAGCACCTTGACGTTTTGCTTCTACTAATAGTTTATTTAGCTTATCCAATTCACTCCGTACTTTTGTAATACTATCAAAATAAATTATAAATTTATCATTCATTTCAATAACTATTTCTGTATAAGTTTTTGTAGGCATATCATCAAACGTCATTATTTCTTCTATGGTAGCACTATCTATTCTATTTTTTTTACCTTCTAAATCTTGATAATAATAATTTACTTCTCCTTTGTTAAAATCTAATACAAATATGTGACCATTAGCTTCATTTTTTTCATTTAAAATATAACCACCTTCTAATATATTTATAAAACTACTTTGACAATATCGTAATAAACAATCCCATTCTTCTAATTCATTTCTCTCAAAATCAGCAAATCGATTACATTTTTCTATTTGTGTTTGTTTTGGTTTATTTTTAACTACTTCTATTTTTTCAAATGCCTGTTGTAGTTCTTCTTTTGTTTTATAATGATTTATTAAAACAAATATCTCTCTAACTAAGATTTGCCAAAGTAAATCGGCGTCGTCATTTATTAACATTAATCGTTTTTTTTTGCCAATTATATATCCAAATGCTCCTTTAGTCACCATGTTTTATTTAATTATAAAAAATTAATATTTTAAACATATTAACGGGGTGGTAATGCGGTATTTGGAATTTCTGATGGTTGAACTGATGTATACCATTCAGGAGGAGTTAAATAAATATTTGAAGTATTACAAGCATTTGCTACACTAGATACACTTGTGCCACCTGGTTGAAGACCTGTTCCAGTTTGAACCGCAAATGGGAAAGGTTTTTGGGCTCCAATTGGATTATTACAACCTCTTGTTAAATGTAAATTATATTGGACATAAGAAGTAGGTTGATTTAATATTTTTGTGTAAGGACCATTACGTGCCATATCATTAAATTTAAATCCAGCAGTAGATCTTCCAGGTCTACATAAAGTAGGACCACACCTGACAATATTACCCTCATATGTAGCATCATTATTGACTTTAAGATTACATGTATTAGCAGCAGCTAAATTTTGTACATATAATCCTTGACTATTTGTTGCTACTTGATTTCCTGTATATAAAGGTTGAACCCAATAGTTTGGATATTGACCATTATTTATCCATTTAAACCTCTTTTCTAACATACCTTTAGTTGACAAAACAGATGGTTTTACATAATTATATTGGGTTCCCATTATATCCACTTCTTTTGCATTTAATAATGGTTGGACTGGTGCTTGTTTACTTCCAGCATTTGAAACAGCTCCAGAATATTCACCAACTAATGTAGCAGAAGGGTACTTTCCGTAGGTACCGCCAAAACCAATTGGTTGAGTTCCGCGATAAGGTGTTCCTGATTTTGACATACTATATGATTTACCAATATATCCAACATTTCTATGATTTCCATTAATAGAAAACCCAACAGGACCATAATTATCTATTGATTGCTTTAAAACTTTGGTGGCATGTCCAAAAGGTCCTTGAGGCAACCAAACACCTCCCGGCGATTTACCAGAGCGTTTTGAACCATATTGGATTACCGATTTTTTTTTAAAAGCAGTTAGTGACATATAACATATTATGAGATAATTAAATCCTTTTTATAAAATTTATTTTAATAATTTATCTTTTAAATAAATATAATACTTCTATTTTTTGGCTCCTCAATTAAACATCTCTTTAATAACCAATATAATTTTGTATTTTTAATAAATGACAATTCAGGTTCTGAATTTATTTTTTCATCATTTATATTTAATTTTGTTAACAAAATATCACATCCGGTTAGACCATATAATATTAAATAAGCAAAACTAAAATAGGATACCTTATAGTTTATAAATGACGGAATTTCAGTAATTTTTAATAACTCTGGTGATAAAAAAAAATCATCTTTAGTAAAAGGAAATGTTATTATAATTTGTTCATTATCTATATCCAGCAAATATTCATCTGATAAATAAATAAACTTATTTTTATCTATTACAATTAAATTTTCTGGGGAATAACCTAAAAATGTCTTCGAATTATTTGTAATTAAATAATTTAATTGTGTTGCTAAATTATGTGTCATTTTTAGAATTGATTCATAGTTCATTTTTTTCTCTCCTGTTTCTCTCTCTAACTCTTCTTGAAATTGTTGAAAGGTTTGTACACTTATTGCTGTAAAGGCGAGTGTATTATATTTTTCTGTAGTTGTTGCTCCTAGTATTATTTTTGTTTTTGTTATTGATTTTATTATTGCTTCATTATAGCAAGTAAAAAAAATCTTGAATAATTTTTCATCATAACCTATTTGAAATGTTGAATTTTTTATTATTATTTTCATTATATTAATAATAAAAATGTTTTTATTTGTTTGTTTTATTAAAATAAAAAAGGGGTTTCCCCCAATTTTATTAGTTATGATTAAACAAGTATTAAATAATAAATATGTGCTTACCTTTTTCTGGATTAAATTTTTGGAAACCTACCTACAAATAGTAAACATTAGTTAATTTTTAAACATATAAAGCTATTTAATTTTTATTTTTCATTTTTCATTTTTAAACTATCTACAAATACTAATTAGCTATTTAGTATCTCTGCGAGATCTGTGCTAGGATTCCTCGAAGAAACGCGAGTTCATCCTTTAGCTCTTGATTCTCGTTCTCTAGCTTGCAAACATAATGCACATCTCTTCCGAAATGAACTTCTTGCTCTAACTCTTGAACATATCGCCCATCTATTGTGATTAGATGTTCGCATTCTTCTTCTTCCATAATCTCCATAAGCTCTTCCATCTTTTCGGCATCTGTAAGCGGGAATTCGTCGTCCATCTCTATCTTCATCTTCATCTCCTGTTTAGTTGGCGCATTCATTAGCTGTGAGAAATCCTTATTGGTCATTTGCTTGGTTGGTGTGTGGAAATCTTCTTCTTGTAAGCATAAAGCAATACGTGGTTTTCTATCACCAGATACATGTTTTTTCGCTTTGTTCTCGAGTACAATCCAATACCAAGGCTCATCATAAATAATCCGAGCCTCTTTTTCAGGATTTAACACGCGTTCCTGAAAATTGTACGCTGCGGTATTGTCGTACCAATATTCGAAATGAACATAAGCCGTATTGTATGGCGCGTCCTTACCTAATTTAGAAACAAAATCAATATTGAGAACCTTACCTATTCTGAGCTTTTCAAAAGTCTCAGCAATAAATTCTTTGCTAATATTAGCAAATACATGAGGAATATAAAGACTGATATTGTTAATTGAAGACATTTTGTTTGCGATTGTTTGCGATTTTAAAGAATGCTTAGGCTTTTATGTTATAATTTATACTTATACTTATAACAATAAAAAGTATTTCAATTTTTTTTTAATCATTTGAAAGTCTCGTATAACTTAAAATTTATAATTTTATTTTATAAAATATATTATAAAAGATATTATAAAATATAATAAATATAATAAATATAATTTTATAAAACAAACCAAATATTTAAAGCATTTCATTTTATTTTTAATTACAAAAAAAATTGAAATGCTTTTATAAAATAAATTATAAAACATAATATTTATAACATAAAAGCCTAAGCATTCTTTAAAATTGTAATTAACAAAATGATGACAGATTGTGAAATGAATGATTGTCCTATTTGTATGGATGTTATTGAAGGAAATAAAAATTGTGTTACTACGGAGTGTGGTCATCAATTTCATACTAATTGTTTAATGAAAAGTGTTGCACATAATGGTTTTGGATGTCCTTATTGCCGCACTACTATGGCTCAGGAAGTTGATGAAGAAGAAAGTATTTATACAGACGATGATGAAGACGATGAAGAATATGATGATGAAGGAGAAGAGCTTTACGATGACTATGCTCTCAGAGGATTACGCTTTTTGAACAATAACCTAAATGGAGAAGAACACGACCCACAAGATATTGAAGATGAAGCAAATGATAACATACCAAAGCCATCAACATCGTTTATTCAACAAAAATTAGTAGAGCAAGGTGTTACTATGGAAGACTTGCTTAAGGTTATACTAATAGAACATGAGGACTATACCGATAGACATTACGAGCTTGACCAATTTGTCAAAATTGACAGAGATGTTTATGAGAAATTGCGTCTAATAATTAGTAACTATAATCCAGAACAACAAGCAGTATAAAATTTTTAAAAATAATTGGCTGAAAAAGGTAATTTTAAAATAAAGTTAAAAACAAAATAAAAATAATTAATAAAAATTTTAGTCTTTATTAAGACTTCTTTTTTTATTTTATAAACAATTATTAAATGAATAATCCAGTAAAAACATTTACATTATTTAGTCAACCTTATTTAGACAAACATAATCAATGCTATAAAAATATAGTTACTATTAATCTCATACCACAAGGTCCATTAGCACAATTAGTTAGAAGAGTTCAGTTTCCACCATTAAGCGAATTTAAACAACCAGGACCATGTAGTCATTTAAAAAATTGTGGTTTTGCTTTAACTACGCTCAATAGTAGTTATAATAATTGTTCAGAATTAATGATAGTAGATGAAGTCCCTAATTTAATGTCTTTTTTACTTTCAAATGGTTACACAATTGATACTAGTTTAACTAAAATGTTCAACACAAGTGATATACGATTTCAAACCGAAAATGCTAACAAAATAATATGCTTAGTAACATATAATAATTAATTAATATTAACCAACTATTTATTTTTATCAAAAAAATTGATTTAATAATTATTAATATATAATTTATATTAATAATAAAAATGACAGAACAAAATATGTTTACAACATTAAATTTACCAATTCCAGAAATAGTATATACTTATTCAAAAGAAAAACAAGAAGAAATATTTAATTATTTACAAGAAATGGACGATCATCATAGAAAAGCATATTTAATTGCTTTAAATCATTTAAGTAGTTCTTTCAACATATTTAAAAGCAATGGATATAAAGAATGGAAAAATAAACAAAAATAATTTTATAAATAAAATCTTACACGTTTCGGTTTCTCCTTTCTTTTAAATATGTTTTTTTTAGTTTTGTTAAAATTATTTCCTCCTTTTTTCAAAATAGAAAAATGAATTGGATTAATAAACTCATTTATTGATTGATTAATTCTACCAGATACTTGATATTTTTCATTATGTATTTTTTTTAATCCTCCTGCAGCTTGTACAATTTGTTTTAAATTATTTGGTACTATTTTTGAAGGAAAAGAAGTATTATTTTCTGAGATGATTTTGCCATAATTACCAACATTTGGAATAGCATTTCTGCTGATATTACTTAAGTTTGTCAATGGGTTATTCACTTTATCTACAAGAGAGCTGACATCTGAAACCGCATTTGTTATGGTTTGTTTACCTTCTTTTACTTGGTCAATAGTTTCCTTACCAATATTTAAAACATCTGCTGCCATTGATGTAGAATCTTCAACTATCCCACCTATATCACCTAAAAATCTTGGGATTTCTATTAATGGACCAAAGGGTGTAATACTTAAAGCATCCATGCCTGCTCTAATTCCTTTATTTAATATTGGACCTGAATGATCAATTACACTATCTACCATTTCTTCAACTCCTGGAGCTATAACTTTTTCAGAAACATTACCTATTACACTACCTAAATTTAAAAGAGCTTTTTGTCCTTGAGGAGAATTTAATGCTACGCTCATTTTTGATATTGTATTAAATGTTTTTTGCATTTCTTCTTCAGTAGAAGCATTGGGATTGATACCCAGTTGCTCAGCACCCTTTTGTTTTATATATTGTATACCAGTGGCAATACCATTATTAGCTAATTGTATACCAGTGCCAATTCCATTTGTTAAATTATCAATTGTACTTGTAGATTGCGGATTAATTGTAACTGGTTGAATTTGGTTTTGTAATGTAGAATACGGATTTTGTATTTGCTGAACAGAAGCAGCTCCACCACTATGTATTCTTTTTCTAGATTGTCTTTTTAAATTATGGTTCTTTTTTTTTGTTTTATATCTCATTGTTATAATATACCAAGTTTATATTTTATTTACACGATTAAAATAAATTATTGTTAAATTATTTATTTATTTTTTCTTCTTGTAATCTTTTAAAATCAGCAAATGTCATTGCATATTTTTTATCAACAACCTTTCTATCAATCTTTTTTAAAAAATTAAAATTAGATAATTTACCTTCGTATGAGTAACGATTCGCATTTTCTTTTAGTAATATTTTTTCATTTGTATTATTGTCTTTAACTTTATTATTTGGTATACTATTTTTTGGAGGAGCTCCTGTATTTACATGACCAGTACCAGCTTCTTTATTATAACTTTTAAACTTGGCAAAGACATTCTTTTTAATATCAACATTATTTTTTTTATTTTCCTCTTCATCTTGTTTTTTCTTTTCTTCTTTTTCTTTTTCTTCATTCTCCTTCTCCTTCAGTTTGTTTTCATATTTTTTTAACTCTTCTTCCATATCATAATAAATTTGTCTACAATTAAATATTTTAATATATTTTCTACCGGCTGTTTCCAAAAATCTATATGGAATTGTATTATCACTATAGTACTCAAATGAACCGCGTTTATTATTATATAACATTAATACATTACCTAATGGTGTTTTTTCCATTATAAAATTATTTTTTAATTTATCAAGACGCACATCAATAACAAATTGTTTTGCCTTTTTTTCTGCGTTTTTATTTAATTCAGACAAACCTTGAGAGCTCTCAATAATATTATACAATTTTGATAATGAATTTTCAAGTAATAAACTTTCTTCGGTCAAATTTTTAATTATATTTTCATTTGTATTGTTTGTATTGATATCATTTTCACAATAATTTTCTATATTACAATAATCTTCATTTTTGTATTCCGACAATTGTGTTTCAATTTCTCCCATTTTAGTTTTAATTTCATTTATTTTTTCGTAGTATTCATTTTTTTCTAATAAAAAAAACTCATTTATTTTTACCATTTCTAATTCTTTTTCTGAATCATCAAAAACAAATTCTGATGACAAGTTTTTAATATCATCTAAATATTTGTCTTCATATTTTACTTGTAGTTTAAAATCAGAATTTACTTGAATTTCTACACTATCACTATCCACAATAGCATTATTTTTTAAATCTAAATTTTGTTTTTTTGTTATGAACAACAAAAATTGATTATAAATATAATCATATTTTTCTGGAGAAAAATAATATGTTAAAAAAAGTATAGATAATATAGTATAAATTATATCTTTTTCAAAAAATATCATTATTATGAATTAATTAACTAATTATTTTTAAGCGTTTTCATTACAAACTTCTTTTTTTCGTTCTTCAAATAATTCAGTAACTTCTTTTGATAAATCTGGTAATTTAATTAATTCATAAATTTCAGAATCAGGATGTAACCTTACTAAATACAAATCAGTAACTATCTTTCCGTATTTTCTCTCTAGTATTGCTTTATATGTATTTAATTGTAAGGTATAATGCCAAAAATTAGAATCAGGAAGATGACATATTATTTTATTTTTTGCGAATTTATTAAAATGATTAACCATTGAAATTTCTTTAGTGCGTTTCCAGTCATAAATAGATAATGTACCATCTGGATTTTCATAAACCATATCAATAGAACCAGCTATTTTAAGCTCTTGGTCAAATATAGTCCATTCAGTACGATAAGGTTTTAAATCAGGATAATCTGAAACAAAATTAATAAAATGATTCCATTCACTTGTTTTATTTATTACACCATTTATGTCTAAAATATAATTTTCAAACAAATCTTTATTACTATAATTTTTGTCTAAATTTGTATTGTTCATAAAACATTCAATTTCAAAATGTAGTTGGGTTCCCGCACCAGCGGCATTATCGCGATTAGAATTCCATAAATCTTTAATACTTTCTGATGTGAGACCCCAATATTTATGCCCAGGTTTCCAAGACTTTCCAGACATCATTTTGCTAATAATTAAATCCGCGTCAAAATGAGGAAAATGTGTGTGTATCCAAGTTGTTACAGAAGTATATCCAGTTTGTCCATTATTATCATTTATGATAGTATATTTATGTTCTTCTTCTTCAAATTGAATATACTTATCATGTGGATGACTATTGTTATTGAATAATATGGGATGTAAAGTTGGCTTCATAATAAATACTTTTATATATTATTTATTATAATTTTAAGCGATTCAATTTTATTTATTAAATATAAATATTTTTGTAAAATCTTTTTTTTCGTTGTGTTTTTGATTTAGTCTTACTTTTTCTAGAACTAGAAGTGGTAACCCTAGGATGTTTATAAACCTTATATAATTTATGGGTTCTAGGTCTTCTATGACGTTTTCTAGGTGTTAGAGTATAAGATTTCATTGAATTGTCGTCAATAGTTAAAGGTATTATAATTTCTTGATTAGAAAGTGGACTAGAAATATGAGAGTTTGGACTGCTAAGTTGTAATAAATTATCTAGTGAATCATTTTTATCAAGGGAAGCAGTAGGATTATAATTCATTAATCTTGGATTAAGAGTTGTTGGTACAGGCAATAAGGGTGACGTTTTAAAATCATCCAAATAAATATTATACATGTCAAGATCATGGTTTATTTGATTTTTTTTAAAATCTTTCTTTAATCTTTTGTCAATAGGTAAATCAATACTATCAATATTAAATATCCTGGCTAAATCATCATTATTTAATTTAATATCATAGTGTCCTGATGTACCATTATTAGTTAAATCAAGTGAAATATTAGCCACTTCTCCATCATAATCAGCATCCCAATTCATTTGATTAATACTATTTTGATTATTATCATGAACTATCATTTTAGTTGAACCTCTATTTTTAATATATGTATCTAGCATATTTATATTAAAAGCATATTATTTTTTGTAAAATATGTAAAATAATAATACTTATTATAAATATGAATCTTAACTTTACTGAAATAGATGATTTAGCTAATAATGATAATTTTGATGTAAATAACTATCAAACAAATAATAATTACTGGGAAAGATCAAAAAATGAGTTAAAAACTACAAAAAAGAAAAATGTAAGTTATGATGATATTTTAAATTCATTAAATTTAGTAGTTAACAAGAATGGTGTGTTACAATATATGTCAGTAAATCCAACTGGTGAAAATAACGAACAACATTATAAATCAGAACATCAACCATATAAACAACCTCATCAAAATCATCAATCGCAAACAAAAATAATTAAAGGAGTCCCACTAGAACCACAAGTTAAAAATAGTTTTATTTTTAATAAATATTTTAAAGATTATAAAGATCCAAATACTGAAATAGTAGAAGAAGTAAAAGTACCAAAAACAATAGAAGAGTACAACAAAATGGTTTTAGAAGAGCGTATAAAACGCATTCAAGAGAGAAACCGAATTGCACAAATAAAATCGACCAAAATGTTATTTGAAAATAATAATAATAATGTCAGTGCAAGTAAAAATACATTAAGAATGATGAAATTTGGTTAATAATTTATAAAAAAATTGAAATGCTTTTGCGTTAGTTAGAATATTAATATATATAATTTTATAATAAGAATGTCTATGAATATTGAACCACTTGTTGAACAAGCTGTTGAAGCTAATGAAAATTATGAAATAAATGAAATAACAAATATATTACCCGAAAATAAAATTATTACAGGGAATGAAAAACGTAAAGCATCTTGTAAAAAGGTTGGTGGAGAGAAAAAATTAATTGGTCATAAAAGAGAAAAAGAATTTTTGAAACAATATAATATTAAAGAATTAGATAGTCCAATAGAATACGGAGCAAAATCAGACACATCAATTGATGAGTGTCATCCAATTTGTAATATTCTTAAAGAAAAATTAAATGTAACTGGATTTAATGTAAGCAATAAAAGTGGCGAAAATCTTCAATTTACACTAGGACAAATACCAGAATTAAAAGACATAGAAATAGATGATTTGACGCCACAATTAGTTCGTGAAATCTTTAACAAATATTTAAAGAAAAGTAATAGCGATAAGCCAGCTGATTTATTAGTATATAAAGATACTGAGCAAAATAGATGGATATTCTTTAAAATGGATGACATTATTGAGTATATAATAACTAATTGTACTTGGAGAAAATTAAGCACAGGAAGAATTAAAGGCGATTTTAAAGACAACACAAAAAAAGGGTTTTCACAATATATTACATATGAATATCGAGATACTCATAAAAGTTACTTTTTAGGTTTAAATGGAGGAAAAGGAAAAAAATTTATCGATTTGCTTATGAGCGAAAATTATGGAATTAAATATTATTGTGATTCTTTCAACTATTAATTTAATATTTTGGCCACTTTATTATAATTATTTCATGACTTTCTTTAATGTTGTCACTAGTTGTTTGTTGTCTATTTTTTCCTATGCGTGTTTCACCTTGACCATATGTATATTGCCACTCAGGATATTCAAATTTACAATCATCATATAAATCTCTAATAGCAGAACAATTATTATACGTCATTAAAAATCCTCCTTCATGTTTTTTTAACATTTCAGCCAATTTAACATGGTCAAAACTATTATGATGAATCGCAAAATTACAATTTGGATACATACCTTTAAACATTTTGCTATCCCCCTCCAAATAATAGGGAGGGTCTAAAAATAAGAAATCATTTGTGTGGTTATCTAAAATTTCTTGAAATGAACTACAACTAATTTGTAAATTAATCAAATTCATTTTTTTAATTTTTTCTATTCGTCTTTTAAATTTATCTTTATTAATTTCATTTGAACTTGGCCAACCCAAAAACATAGGTCCGTAGGATAATGTCATATTATAATAATAATATACTGCTTGGTTAATATGATTATCATCCAATTTTGTTAAATCTTCTGGTTTTAATTGTATTTTATTTTTTGTCTTATAATTTAAATCAGATGGTTTGATTTTTTCCCAAAAATTTAATAAAACGTGTCTATTATACGTAAATTCTTCTTCATCAATGTTAAATTTCATAAGCTCATTAAGAAATTCATCCTTATGATTTATCATAACATTCCAAAAATTTGCTAACATATTAAATATATCATAACCTATAACATTAATTCCTAACATTTGTGAGAGACACAATTCAACTGAACCACCTCCAAAGAAAGGAGATACAATTTTTTTTTCTTTTAATTTTGGTAAATTTTCTAAAATTAACCCAATTCCTTTGCTTTTACCACCGGCATATCTCAAAGGAGATATACATATTCTTTTATACGTACCATTTTTATTTCTAATTGTTTTTAGAAAATTTTCTAAATATGTTTCATCTTTTTCATATGGTCCAAATTTATTAGAAGTTATTATGATTTCATTATTGACTTCATTTAATTCATCAAAATTAGTTTCTAATAATTTATCATTTGTTTCTACTATTACATCATTAGTTTCTTCAATTATAATATTTATTTGATCTGTTGTTTCCTTTTTAATACCTTTGCTATTAATTAATTCAATCAATTCCCCTTTATTTTTTGATTTACATTTTGTAAACCCAAGTTCTTGACACTTTGACAAAAGTTCAGTTTTTGATAATTTGGTTAAATCCATTTCTTCAATATTATAGAATATATTATTATTATCAGTCATATTATTTAATTCAATTTTTTTATTATCCGATAAAAACTCATCTAGAACCCTATATTAGAAAGTAATTCTTTCACTTCTTTTGATATTTTGGATTATTAATTTATTTAAATATAAACAATTTAAAGACATACCAATAATTAATATGTTAAGTAATAAACTTGGCCGGCCATTGTTACCGACTTTAGCTCATTTGGCAGAGCATTTGACTGTAGTAGTTATAAGTAACTTTGGTTATCAAAGGGTAGCTGGTTCGATTCCGGCAAGTCGGAAAATTATATTTAATATGTATTTTAAAATACTTATTAAACTAACAAGCAAAATGCTTAAACATATAATTAATTCTTTTTAACAACTAGGGCATTACTAGTTTCAACTAAAGTATTATTACAAACCCCTTGTACTTCTAAATCCATAAATTCATGTTCCGAATCTGAGTTATGAACACTCGCTTTATCTTCATTATCAGAATCAATATTATTTATTTCATCAAAAGCTACCTTGATGTTTTGAAGATCAATCTCTTTTTTTTCTAGACCAAGTAGCTTAACAAACATAGGAAATTTTTTCAAAGTTAATATTTCATTTTCTTTTTCCTTTTTCTCTCGTCTCATTTCACCCTTTTCAACCCTATTATACAAATCTTCTGTTAAATCAATGTTATTTTTAACCAAATCCTTTGTTTTTTTAATTTCAACCCATACCTTTTTAAATTTCTCATCTTCTTTAATTATTTTATTTTCTAATTCTTTTTTTTCTTGTGCTTGTTTGGCCTCTAACTCTTTTTTTTCTTTTCTTGCATCTTCCATTTTTTTATCTTGTCTACCATAAGGATCCATCACATCCTCAACAAAAGTGCTAAGTTTTTTAGGGTCAGTTATTTTTTCTTGCCCAAAGCCACAACAAAACAATTTTCTGAATCTCATTTTTTTATTTATCTCTGCATTTTCCATTTCTTTTGCAAACATTTCATCAATAATGGAATAAGCGGATTTCAATTCTAATAAATTATTAATTTCATTTCTGCAACATTCATTGAGTTTATCAATTTCAGTTTCCAAACCCTTAATAGAGGTAGTTTTATTTTTATTTTTTTTACTTTTAGAAACAGCTACTAAATAATTCTTTTGATTTTTAATATCTGTTATATTGTTTATTTTGCGTTTCTTAATATCCTCAATTTTTTTGATTATCAAAAACACATTGGTATTATATGTAATTGGGTACATTGTTCGAATATCTTTTGGAACTATAAACTGATTGCTTTCTTTAATTTCACTAATTTTTTTTTCAACTTCATCTAATCGTTTTTGAATAGAAGCGCCATCTTTATAAAACAATAAAGTAGTTCCTGATAAAAACTCCATAGATGTTTGTAATTTGTCGTATTGATGTGATGATGATTTATGTGCTTCTGCAGTGGCATCCAATTTTAAATAATTTACAACAGCCAATAAAAAAGAGATGATTCCATTTAAACTGGCAATCAAATAAGGTCCCCATACATAGTTGTTCATAATAGAAGCAATAACAGTGGCAACCGCGGACAAAAATATAGACGGCAACATTAATTTATATAATTTAGTTTCGCAATAAGTTTTAGATTCCATATAAATCAACTTTTGACCTTTTAAATAAGTAGCTACAATGTCTAATGCACTAGAATATTTTTGGTTGTCTTCAAAATAGTTTTTTTGGATTCTCTCTTCGATTTCTTGGTAAGTGTATTTTCTATAAGTAAATGAGTCATTATTTACTTTTTGAATAGCAGTTTCAGCAGGAGGGTTTATAGGATTTCCGGAGGCATCTAATGAATTACCCGAGGCATCTGTTGAAGGGCCGCTAGCATTAGATACTTGTTCATCTTCTCTGACAAATTCCGCAGCAGCTGCTTGGGCTCTTCTTAATCGTTCATTTGTGTTAGACAATGATGCTGCTCTAAAGGAAGAGTTGCGTGCTAAATTTGAAGATGACGTAGGTGACGGAGGTGGAGATATATATTTTCTTTGTAAAGATGCGGGTTGTGGTGATAAGAAAATATCTTGATTAGTAATATTATTTTTATTATTTCTATAGTGCTCTTCTGATAAATATTTTTGGTGTTCTATATATGCGTTTTGTTCTTCACATAACATAGAATGAATACGTTCTTTTTCCATGTGCATTAATCCAATAGTATTTCTAATTTCTTGTAATTGGTTTAATAATAATTCTTGTTCATTAATTAAATTATTTTGTCCTACTATTTCATTTTGCCCTACTATTTCATTACTATTTCCATACGTTTCAATAATATCACTTTGTTCACCTTGTTCTACTACTTCACTTTTCCATATTGTTTTAACATTTTCATCTGTTTCATATTCTGAGGAGCTATCTTCGTTAATAATATTTATAATATTATCCATAGTATATTTTAATAATTAAAAATAAAAATCTAACTTTATTTTATAATGTCTAAAACACGTAAAAATATGGGTAAAGGTTCAGCTACCAGAGGATGGAATAAAGAAAAACCAGGTTATCATCAAAAATCAGTTATGCTTAAAAAATGTGGAAAAAAATGCTTTTTAGGATCCAAAAAATCATTTCCAATTTGTAAAAAAAATACATGCAAAATTAGTTCTAAAGGTGTTTATTCAGCATATATTCGAGCTCGTCAATATAGAACAAAAGGCAAAAAATATAGAAATATTTCTAGAAAAGCAAACAAAATGCTTATCAAAATGGGAGCAAAGCGTTAAAAATAATAAAATAAAATAGTAGTATATAATGGTTAAATTAATAAATTTACTAAAAGGGAAAAAAAAATTAATGATATTAACCTTCGCTAATTTAATAACACAATTAGGTATTACTTATTATATTATGACTAATACAAATGTCACTGATAATGATAAAACAAATATGAAACATTTTGCGTTAATTTTAGTAGAATTTATAATTCTTTATGTATTAGCAGTTGTTCCAATGCCAATTTGGTTAAAATTAGTATTATTTTCTACATTTTCTTATATTTGGGGTATTTTGTTAGCTTCATTTAAATTAAAAATAAATGATGACAACCTAATAAATATGGCAATGCTAGGAAGCATTGGAGTATTTTTAATAATGTTTTTAATTGGTGCATTTTTATTAGCTTCTGGAGTTGCATTAGGATTTAATATTGGTCTAATTTTATTTTTTTCATTGCTGGCATTAATAATAGCTCAAATATTCTCTCTATTTCATAAATCAACAATGCTATCAAAATCGTTGGCAGCTATCGGAATAGTTATTTTTTCAGGATATATTATTTATGATACAAACATAATTTTACAACGCAATTATTATGGTGATTTTATACAGGCTTCATTGGATTATTATTTAGATATTCTAAATATATTTACAAAACTAGTCATATTAAATGACAATTAAAAAATTAGTATTTAAAAATAAAATTGAATTATAATTATATATTTCATAAATTGTATAATTATAATAAACTAAATTAATCACAATTAAAATGTATAAGCCAAAAAATCAATTTAGACCTTTTAGTATTGGTAATCAGTGGGGACAATATACTGATATTGAAGAAAACTATCAGGACATTATTTATAGTTCATTTCCATTTTCAACATCAAAATCAATACCAATACCTATGCCAAATTCAATTCGAAATGAATACAAAACATTATATAAAAATGACGACTATGATATTGAAGCTAATATTAAAGCTAATATTAAAGTTAATATTGAAGATGATAATATTAATGATAATATTAATCATAATTTTACTAAAAAAAATATAACAAATATTGTAGATAAAATGAATGCTTGTATTACAATATCAATAATTACATATGTATTGTTCTTTATTGTTTAAATTATAAATTATTAATATTATCAGGATTTGTTGTTTCATAGGGCGGATTATATTGTAAATAATTCTGAAAATTATTTGTACCACAAATTGTATTTCCAAATAAATTTCCACTAGGATCAATTACGTAATCAATATAAGGTACAGAATTTAAATCTAGTATTGCTGGAACCGCATAATCCGGAAATACCTGTTCAATAACAGGTACGTCATTTAAATTTAATTTTGTTATTAAATTAATATTTAGATTAGCTGTATTAATTTGTTGTTTACAAACATTATAATAATTTGTATTTGCTAAACTTAATAAAAGCCTATTACTTTGAGTCATAATTGTTCTACTTGGAACACAAATATTTGGAGGACAAAAACTAGCTAATGCTTTTTTTTTAAGTGTATACTCACTAGAGTATTGTGATTCTTTAAATACACCAAATGTATTTTTTCCCATATATGGTTTAAATGGTCGTGACATTATAAAATATTATAATATTTAATATTTTATAAAATAATAGAGATTTTTTTCATAATAATTAAATGTCATAAGCTGTAATTAATGTTACGCAAAAACTATAATCCATATTATTTAAATCAATAACTCTTCCATAATCATCTAGTAATTGAATATTTAAATTTTGTAAATTTACTGGTCCAAAATATTCTCTCGGATTGGTTACTATATTTAGATTACTTGTTACTTGAACATCAAACATAGCAGATTGTAGTGATATGCGTGCCAAAATATTATTATTTAAAAGAGATGAATTAAAGGCACTATAAAATCCATTGTTTACATTATTGTTATGGTCATCAACAACTAAATAAACATATTTTGGTCCTGATGTGTCAATAACACCTTCAGATACATAATTCAAATTATTTTCATAAATGCCATTTCTAAAACCTAATAACCAACCAAATTTTAATGGTAATGGTGTACTTCGGTCGTCGTTACCAAACCTATCTGCTTGAAAATTAAGGGATAATGATACTATAGAATTATCTAATGGTCCTACCATCATTTGACCACTTCCAGACATATTATTTATGTTTAATAAAAAGGTCACTTTATCAAAAGGAGAACCCAAAAGTATTAACTTATTATTTATTGCATTTACAATTCCATCATGACTATAATTACCATCTGGAATATTAACTATATTTGTAGTGTCATTCGCAGTTATAGAAAAAAAATTATTACCATATTGTTTTGAAACATTATAAAATGTTAATGGTAGTTCTAGTGATGTTAGTTGCATTTGTAAAACATTATCAAATATCATTGGCAATGTAATGTTAAAATTAGTAGAAGAAGATGAAAAGTAATTATCTCTAAATTTTGTGTCAATATTTAAATTTTTTTTAATAGTTCTTTTCTTTAAAGGGTTTATAATACCTGGAAAAAATTCACTAGGAAATGATGATAAATATGGTTTTTCAGGTCTAATTTGTACCATATGTTCTTTAGTATCTTCTAATTTAGTTGATTTTAATTCATAACTTGAATTATAAAAATCCATAATTTTGTCATTTAAATCTTTATTAGTATTATTATTTTGAATATCATTTAACAATATATTTTTAGCTTTAATTAAAAAATTAATTGTTTTTATTTGTGTATCTTTATTTATTTCTTTGTTGTTTGTGATACTTTCTTTTAATTTTGATTCTTTAAATTCAATAATATTAATATCATAGTTTAATGGTAAATCAAACATTTCAGCTAATTCTTTTTTTGTATAATTATCAATATTCAAATCAAAACTCATATAATATATAAAGTAAATATATTTAATATTATATTTAGAAATTAAATTTATATATTGATTGATTTTATTATTATATATTATATAATGTCATATTCAAGAAATTTATTTGCAAGTAATAATGGAGTACTAATAAGAACTTTAGGAGCTACAGGTCCTCAAGGAAAAGATGGTTTAAAAGGAGATATAGGACCAATGGGATTTCAAGGTCCTCAAGGAAGAGAAGGCAGAGATGGAAGAGATGGTTTAAAAGGAGATATAGGTTATCAAGGTTCTCTAGGTCCTCAAGGTGTACCAGGCGGGTTTACAGGTGCTCAAGGTACGCCAGGTTCTACTGGTAGTATAGGACCTACTGGTTATCAAGGTCCTCAAGGTTATATAGGACCTTTAGGACCTCAAGGTTTTGAAGGAGGAGCAACAGGACCTCAAGGAGCAACTGGAGAAGCAAGTTTAATACCAGGTCCTACAGGACCAAAAGGTGATCCAGGAGAAACAGGACCAGAAGGAGCACAAGGACCAGTAGGAGCACAAGGACCAGTAGGAGAACAAGGACCAGTAGGACCACAAGGACCAGTAGGACCAAAAGGTGAACAAGGGCTTATGGGAGGAACAGGATCAATAGGACAAATAGGATCTACTGGATCAGAAGGACCAAGAGGAGCTACTGGAGATAGAGGAGCTACTGGATCAGAAGGACCAAGAGGAGCTACTGGAGATAGAGGAGCTACTGGATCAGAAGGACCAAGAGGAGCTACTGGAGATAGAGGAGCTACTGGAGATAGAGGAGCTACTGGATCAGAAGGACCAAGAGGAGCTACTGGTTCAGAAGGACTAAGGGGAGCTACTGGATCAGAAGGATCAAAAGGGCCTATAGGTTCTATAGGTGATAAAGGAGCGCAAGGGTTACAAGGACCTACAGGTAATAGAGGACCTACAGGTGATAAAGGTCTCACAGGTGATAAAGGTCTCACAGGTGATAAAGGGGTACAAGGTGATAAAGGAGCGCAAGGGTTACAAGGAGCTACAGGTGATAAAGGTCTCACAGGTGATAGAGGACCTACAGGTAATAGAGGACCTACAGGTGATAAAGGTATTAAAGGTGATCAAGGCGAGAGAGGTCCTAAAGGTGATCAAGGCGACAGAGGTCCTGATGGTGATCAAGGTGATAGAGGTCCTAATGGTGATCAAGGTATTAAAGGTGATACAGGTGATAAAGGTGTCACAGGAGATAAAGGGGTACAAGGTGATAAAGGGGCAACAGGAGAAAAAGGGGTACAAGGTGATAAAGGTCTTACAGGAGACAAAGGTCCTACAGGTGATACAGGACCACAAGGTGATAAAGGTCTCGCAGGTGACAAAGGTCCTACAGGGGCAACAGGAGAAAAAGGTCCTACAGGTGCAACAGGAGAAAAAGGTCCTACAGGTGCAACAGGAGAAAAAGGGGTACCAGGTGATAAAGGTCTTACAGGAGACAAAGGTCCTACAGGTGATACAGGACCACAAGGTGATAAAGGTCTCGCAGGTGACAAAGGTCCTACAGGTGACAGAGGTCCTACAGGTGATAGAGGTCCTACAGGTGTAACAGGACCACAAGGTGATAGAGGTCCTACAGGTGACATAGGACCACAAGGTGATATAGGTCTCACAGGAGAAAAAGGGGTACAAGGTGACATAGGTCCTACAGGTGCTACAGGAGAAAAAGGACCACAAGGTCATACAGGAATAGTAGGTGTACGAGGACCACAAGGTCATACAGGTGCTACAGGAGAAAAAGGACCACAAGGACCACAAGGATTTGACGGAAGACAAGGTCATACAGGTGCAACAGGACCACAAGGACCACAAGGATTTGACGGAAGACAAGGTCATACAGGTGCAACAGGAGAAAAAGGACCACAAGGTGGAACTGGATCATCTTATTGGGGAATAACTGGTCCTAGTGGTCTCTTTTATTCTGGAAGCGTTTTTGTCAGTGGAAGCGTTAGTGCCGCAAGTTATAATGCAACATCTGATTATCGTATTAAGGATAATGTAACTCCACTAGATGAAAAATTTTCAGTCGATAATTTAAACCCGGTTACTTATAT
>Ga0209358_10000219_pt1 | contig 52645 bp, 52 predicted proteins | sample LauGreFa1BDMLBSN_2_FD_187574 | JGI IMG/M metagenome (GOLD analysis project Ga0209358, IMG submission 187574) | Freshwater lake microbial communities from Lake Michigan, USA - Fa13.BD.MLB.SN (SPAdes) (version 2) | ecosystem: Environmental > Aquatic > Freshwater > Lake | place: Lake Michigan, USA... | reverse complement strand
TACAACAATCTAAGGCCTCATGCCTCTCTTAATTACTTGAGTCCGGTTCAATTCAGACGCGCTACTTCGCTAAAATCCTCTCAAGTTCACGACTCTTTTTTGTCCAATTTAACGGGGGCTTGACCGTGAGACGCATCATTGTATGGATAAACAAAAAAATAATGTGTATGCGAGAAATATATGAACTGAAGCACCATAACAAGCAACAATGTAACAAAATGAAGCGGGTACAAACGAGAAAAACGCAACATAAAAAATTGTTTCCACGAAATAGCTCGTGATGAAATCAAACCTCTATATTTCCAAAAAAAGATAAACCCACTTATACACCAGAATACCTGAACGCCATGGTAACCATACTCATAAAACAAACGCAAAACGCCATAGAATGGCTGCTGTTTTTTGATAAAGTCTACTGGCTTATGGGCTATCATAGAGAAATGCTGGTAGTGCCAAACCAATACAGACAAAGACGAAAGAAAACGAATAATCTCAAGTCCAAACAGTTTGGACGACGTGGTCATTACTTCCGGCACAAAACGATTAGGTGTCATTTTTTTTGTTTCTATTATAGGTTTCGACAATACACTGGCATAGAACTTGATTCAAGGACCAAGGCCGAAGCAATCTGTTCCATCAGCACGTTAGCCCGTTTATTGCACCTTCAACGATACCCTTCATCACATTCCGCTTTTACTCAGCTAGCATGAGAAAATCTTGGCATGGCACCTCCTTTTGGACGTCCCCTAATATCTTGATTGCCAGCTTTTGAATCAGCCGCTGAGAATACACGATGCCATAACGAGTATCGATCATGACCCACACACCCCCTGAATCGCTCTCCCATTGTGACAGAAAGCCCTCCACCATCCCTTTGTCTCTCCAACAACAAAAGCGTCAACGGGTCTGTGTCCAGTTTCAATCGTCTGGTGGCAAATTTCTACAAGGTGCTCCTGTCAGACCAATCCATCGGTACCATTTAAAACGCATCGATTATCTTTGGCCATTCAGCCCCACACGAACTCGCTTCTCGTTTAATGAGGACCTAGCACTTCCCACGTTCGATCCGATCAATCATGTCGGCTTTGACCACTCTGTTTCAGCGATAGGGCACCCTTTTGTCTGACGATAAAGTCATTCGATTGCCTCTCGTGACAACACAATTGAACCACTTCAATCGGACTGTTGTCCAGCCGTTGGCTTAAGACTGGAAATCGTGTCGATAAGTGAGGGGTGGTCATCACCCAGTGGTCGAATATCTAATGGTCAGGACCAATCCTGACAATGTGAGACATGAGTCGATCTTTACTGGGTGTCTGAGGGTAAGACCAGGGATTACTCCACCGTAACGGAATGGTTTGGCTGGGGGGTAATTCTGAAACCCATCATTTGACCATTCCTCCCTTGGTTAGATACGTTGTAAGGCTGAGACATAAGGGTCTCAGACTTGGCTCATATTCACAATATCAACTAGAACTTTCCGACAAGGTAATCCACCTTAGAGACGTCGAAAAACGTACTTATCTTGATATTTCACAAGTTCTCATTTTAGAAGGTTATAAGTCACCTAGGGGATTTAATTTAGGTCCAGAGAGCGTCTTCTCGATCTACAAGAAGAGGAAAATCAGGGACAAGAGACTACAGTCTTGTTCCGAACCTGAAATCATTTGGGTAGCTGTAGAAAAGGTCTTCTAACCGTTAATCACCACCACGGTAGTCTTCCCATTTTGACTGGGTGAAATCGTGAACGACTGTTGTGTAGATCTTCGAATCATTTCCAGTAGCTTTTCCTTCGTGACCGACAATCCCGTTTTCTTGATTTGATTGGCTAGTTGCTCGGACATTCTTCTTTTCCTTTTCCTTCTTCTTTCGGTCGAACTCGACCCACTCTAAAAATCCCAACATCAGAACATCTCCTTTCGTGCTTTTTGAAAATTCTCTGAGTTGTTCCAAGTCTCATTGAGAAATCGCTTAAGAGCGTATCTAATCGTCTCTGACCTGTTAAACCCAAGCCGTGTAGACAGTTCATCGAACTTCTTAACGAAGTCCGTACTAGCTCTAATTCCTAAAATCTGGTTCCTATTCAAGACCTTTGACACAACGCCTCCACGTGTTTTTGAACATATTTCTATTTAGTGATTTTTTTACGTTCGTAAATTTTCAATAAATAGGTCTTCAGGAGGACTAGATGACAAACAAACTATTGATAGTCGGGAGAATGTTCGAGCTAACACTTCAGCCCATCACAAGAAACGATTTCAAGAAACTAATGAAGGAAGGTTACGACTGTGACCTTTACGACCAACTAAGAAGCGACGCCCTCTCTAACAGTGAAGTTTCAGGCTATTACCTTTATGACAGTAAACCCACATTCGAGGTTTACATTAATGACGAACCCATCAATCTAAGCAAATCGTTCAAAAACGATTACGAGATCACTTACCTACCTGTAATCGGTGAAACCAAAGCTAAAAAGGGTCGTGAAGAATTCTTCTTCGTCACAGAACACATTTACAAACACGGACACTCTGGACTTGACCTAGAAGAAGAATTCAATAAACGTGACCTAACCTTCACTATCGAACGTCAAGGTCTCTATAACAAGATGATCTGCTCAACCATCACTCCGTACTACCGAGGTAAAGAATTGGAGTTCTACTGGAACTGGTCAGGATATGACTCAAGCTACATCATTACGTCCAAAGGTAGAACCCTTCAGTTTGGAGCTAATTAAAGTCGCTTGGAGTCTTATCCTTCAACATATAGTTGAACCAAGATTCCTTCTCGTCCAGTCTAAGTGGCTCAATCAGGAATGTGGAAACTTTAGACAAGGATCTCAAGTCTTTCATTAGTCGCTTGTCTAGCTCACCAGTCTCAAAGTTGTAGAACTTGTGTAGAACACGGTTTGGTATTGGAAGGATTCCGTGTATGTGATGTGGAGACTGGTTATTTGAAACCTTCTTAAAGAAGCTAGTTTGGTCATATTCATAGACGTAGAAGTCTGTAATAGGTAGAACCTCTTTCCAGTAGTTACTTAACCTACAGAGTCTTTTCTTAATCTTAGTAAGTACCTTCTTGTTGTATTCGTACTTGGTAGCTAGCTTCATTCCTTGTCCAGCCTCTAGTGGAACTAGGTTCTTGAAGGTTACGGTTATCGTGAAGGTAGTCCAATCAGGGTTAGATGTAATCCAATCCAATTCTTGTCTCTTTAGATTCCGTTCAGTCGTAAGAGACTTCTTCATAATCTCTTGTCCGTATCTTTGGTTAAATAGAGTGTCTTTCAGTTGTTCAGTTCTTGTAATCATCATTTACTTTCTTAAAGGCGTACTAAGGATTACCGACCTCTCAAAAAGTCGGTATTGGAAAAGTGAGTAAGCTAACAATGGCTTCACATTCACTACGAATCACCCTCGTAAAGCGTTCGTAAAACTATTTATAAAAAACAAAAACCACCTCAAGGGTGGTTTGTAAAAGTGTCCGTTTTTGGACTTAGAACTTAAAGTCCGAAAAGGACGAAATGTTCAATGATCTTTTTGGTCGAATTCCACAGGTTACAAGTTCTAAGGGTTTCTTACCCTCTAGTTTTTCCAACTTGGTTTGTAACAACTCCCTAGCTATGTCCTTCTTCGTGACCTTAGGTAAAACGCTTCGATTCTTGTAATTACTGTTTGACCATATTGGACGTGGAATCCCTTCAGGACAATATTCAATTTCAGCCCCCACACTCACATCTCTATCAATCCACATTCTCAAACTACTATCAGAGCTAACAACGTCCCTCAAATACTCAATAGCCTCCTCAAGGATCGACTCAGCTTTGTAAATTGAATGTTTGGCTTTGTAACCCTCTCCCTTGAATGATTGCTTTTCACCCAAAGCGTAGTGGATCAACCCCTTCCTAACACGTCGTGAGTATTCGACAATTTCTTTAGGTTTGTAGGTTCTAGACTTCAACTCTAGAACCCACTCACGCTCAATCTTCTTTAGTCCCGACTCACCTAAAACCCTCATCAGGGAGCTACGTGTTACATATCGACCATTCTCCAATCTCTCAATGAGGGTCTTTATCCTTTCGATCGTTTTAGACTTTTTCATCCAACTCGTCCTCTACTTCAAATTGACCTTCTTCTAACCAATAGACCTCATCTCCAATCATCGTTTCCAAAACCATAACGTCATCAACAAAGTCAGACCCCTTTTCCCAGCTATATGACTCACGTGTATCTCGATACGCTTGCTCAAAACGACTCTTGAAGTGAGTCTTACTTGTGATGTGATTGATTACGAAATTCTTCATCGCTTTTTCATACTCCACCTTTGCTTTCTCTAAGTTCTTAGTGACTTGACCTAGTTCAGCTTTGTGATGTTTCATAAATTGCTTCAATTCGTCATTTTTTAAGTTGTTCATATTCATTCCTTAAGCTGCTTTCTGTAAGTCATCAGTTCTGTTTAGGTCTTCACTCATACAAATGAAATCGTGTGAAGGGAATTCAACCTCATATTGACGGTAGTCCAAAACAAGAGTTATGTAGGTTTTTTGATCGTCTTTCGATTGGAAAACACCACTTAGTGATTGATGAATATGGAAATCATTCATCCAATCAATTTCCCGATAGTTCACTGGAAGTTTTTTGTGGAGAAACCTATAAAAGTCCCACCTTTTACTTTCTAGAACGTCATAGTCGTCGAAACCAATTTCAAGACTTAAGTAGCTGTTGTAATCCGTTCCGTGAAACGTGAACTTCTTCACCGTAATTCCTTTTTCAGCCAAGAAGTCTTCCAAAGCAAAACAACTAGACCTGAATTGGTTGAGATGGACGGAAGTTCTGATTGAGAGTGGTTTTACAAATTTCCATTCCTTCGATAGGTGTTTCTTCGTTTTCATAGTGATTCCTTTTCAAGAGTTAAAAGTTATGGACTGTTAAGCTATTTGCTCGTTTTACCCATACCTCTATTACACTCCTTTATTGAATAAAAGACTCCACTCAGAATAAATGAACTATTTGAAGTGTTAAGGTTTTGTGTTAAATTTTCACTATGGAACCTAAAAAGACATCTCGACAAAGACACTTCCCCTATCAACACCCAACCTTTGGACGAGGGGCTAAAAAGAAACACGAAGACGCTTGGAAAAAGACGATCTATTTCGCTTGGTGGTCTTACCTCAAACGGAATGAGGAATACATCAAAACCTGTGACAAGAACGGTAAGGGTTCTTTGTCAAAACTATATGAAGACTTCGGTGATGTAAGGGGTGACGACTTCAAGAACTGGTGGAGTACCGATAGCCGTGGAATGAAGTTATTTTCAGAACCACCAGCCCAAGAAACCATAAGGGTCGTCTCCAAGGACGAGATAGAGTCTCTAGACGAAGATCTTCTTTTAATGAGCGTTCCCCTGAATCTTCCAAAAAAATTCCTTCTACAGCGTTTTAGGACTCTTCTAGCCGAGAAGCACAAAGGGGAACGAGGTAAACAATACGCTAAACGTAGTAAAGCGAAATATCAATTCAAAGGTCAGCCGAATATAGAAGCATTGCTTCTAGCCTTACAGGTCTATGACCAATCAAAAGCGAATCCAAAAATGAGGCTATGGGAACTGGGTCAATTCCTTCCCCAGTTCAGACACGTTCTTAAGGATTATTTGAAAACAGGTACACCACCTGAAACGGTGGATAAGAAAATTATCGAAGCTACGGTAAGTCGTTACAAACGGAAGGCTACTGAATCTATAGGTAACACAGCTTTAGGTATCTTTCCGTGAGGATTAAATCTCAGCTAGGTTAAGGTCACGAATACGCTTTCTAAAGATCTTGTCGTAAGTTTCTAGACTGTTAGCCAACCAATTGAATTGACGATCCCAATCAGACTCATCTCTAAAGTCTGTGTTTTCTAGGTAGGTTGAAATAGCAGATTCTTTAGCGTCTGGTAGCTCCCACCAAGTCAATTCACGACCAAATTCGCTTTCAATTTGATCCTTCATCTTATAAAAGTATTCGTAAAGTGCTTTAGTTCCTACAGTCTTAAAAGCAACTGAAGTACCAATCTTGTTTTTTCGAGAATTGACAGTAGCGTTCATCCAAAAGCCACTACGACCAATACTCAAGTTCATCCAATGTTGAGGTAAACCTTTTTGTGGTCGAATTGGACCACCACGCTCAAGTAAAAACTCTCTAAAGTTTTCCCAATACTTTAACTGTTGAAGTTTAAGGGCTGACACTTCACCAGAAGTATTCCCCTGAGCAACTTCTCTGAGATTTTTGCTCCAATTGTTCGGTCTTGAAACTATATTGAACTTCGGTGCTGGCTCTGAATCACCAATCTTCCACAATTCAACTTCTAAAGCAAAAAAGCCGATGTTCTCTTCAGTAACTTCATTCAGCCAATCAATTGCTGATCGATGTTCATCGGTGAACTTAGCAGCTATCCAAATAATTGTCTTTGCTCCAAGTCCAGGAGCGTATGTAAGTATTTGACCAAGGTGAGTGTGATCAGTCTTTTCAAGCTGATTCTCAATTAAAACGTTGTCTTGAGAAATAGCATCCTTACATAACAAGTCAGCTCTGTATGGACCTACAAACTGTTCCATAGCCGTTACTTCAAGATCCATACCTACGGTTTCAGATAACTCTTCTAAATTCTCAGGTCGAGCAAGCCAAGGGGTAAAGTCATTTGCTTCGTTAGCCCAAACAGAACGTAACTCAACTCGTTGTAATTTACCCAAAGCCATCTTATGAACTTTCTTCGTTATCTGATTTGTATTGGTTGAAGAGTTTCAAAGCGTGGTCAAAGGTCTTCGTCTTACCCTTCATAATTCCATCAACGTAGCTAGACAAAAGATCATCAAACTCTTTTTCAGGAACAAAGATGAAGTCAAATTTTGTCTCTGACTGACTAGCGTTAATATCTTCACACCAAGACCTCAAACGTTTCATCTTGATTGGAACATCTACGTCGGTAAGACCTTTCGTTTCACCAATCACGATTCTTCCATCCTTCATTTTTACAATGAAGTCAGGGTAGTAGTCTCTTATCTTTCCTTCTTTATCAACATAATCCATCTTGAAATTGATACGTTGATACAACTTAGCAAAGGAAAGAACATCATCACACTCATCCAAGAAATTAGCGAATCTCAACTCTAGATGACTGTCACCAACAATTCGATTGAAAACACATTTCTTCGAAACCACGTATTCCTGATCGTTCACAGGAAATGCTCTGGTCTCTTTTAGCTTAATAGTGTCGATAACTTGAGCACTTCCACTATCCTCAATCGTCAGGTTGTTAATACCATTCTTAAAGGATTCAAGCGTGAGTGAAGTAGCGTTTCCTTCGCTCAAATTTCTCATTGTCAAACGATCTTCAAGCGACACCGACTTATCAAAGAGATAGTCTTTTACATACTCTTTCAACTTTTCGTACAGAACATCATAGCCCCCAACAAGTCTTAGGTCGTTCATAATTTTCATAGTGAACCAACCAATTGCTTGGGTACTATCAATATCACCTGTCGTAGGTAATTCGGTGGTGTGGCTTACGTCTCCTGTCGTAATTTCTTTGAATACGATTTGACGTAACTCTTCCTCAGAGTAAGTTCTGAAAGGAATTCTTGTTGTTGATAGCTTGGAAACGTCTATTGATTCAAGGCGTTTATAGTTCCTGTTGAAGCGTCGAGAGAGTTTAGGAATTTCAATGTCCAGCTCATCAATGTTCTTCTTACTATTTCTATCAACTTCAATCACTAACGGAGCAATCGCTTTTGCTTCGGCTCCCATCGATCTACGTTCTAATTCAACACCTTCACGCTCGATGCTTTCAACGAAATCCATAAAAGCTGGTGTACCTAGAACAGAAACCTTTTCAATAAGGTCATCCCGTCCCCTATACATTCTTCTCAGACCACGACCAAGTGTTTGTTCAGGAAGAATCTTGGAGTCAGTCGAATATGAACGAAGTCCAACAATGGTTGTAACGTTTTGAACGTCCCAACCTTCTTTCAACATCAGAACCGAAACAACAACCTTGAAAGGACTATCCCATCCATCAATAGCATTGGCTTGCTTTCGTAATAAATCCAACTCTTCCTTGGCTTTACCTGAAGTAGCCTCACTAATATCACCACTTTTATTGGTGTGAATTACTAATACAGCGTTTCTTAGATCTGTGTAATTTTGTTCAAGCCATTCTTTAACTTCATCACAATTCTTGGTGTCATCCGTCATAACGAACAACACGGCTTTCCTGTTTAGCTTTTTGTGATCCTCAAACGCTTTCTTCCATTCCTCAACTCCAAGTCTTAGGAAGTCCGAATATCTTTCCGTGAACTTAGAAGACTGATGTTCTTCCAATCTAGCCCTACTTGGACCATCAGGAACAACTGGCTTCTTCACAACATTTTGTGTAATAGCCTCGACCAAGGGATAGTCACTAATGGTCTGAACAAAAATTCCACCATTAGTATGCTTTGGAGTAGCCGTAACATCGACTTGTAGAGATAGCCTTGACCCCTTTTGTTTTAGTCGATTATGAATATCTCGAATGGAAGTAAACCAAGCCAATTTCGAATCGTGAACGTGATGTGCTTCATCGTTAATGACCATCAATTCATCAATGTCACGAACAATATCTTCCAACTCAATAGCACCGTTCATAGACTTAGTATTTGGTCTAGAACCTAAAAAGTAATCCATCAAATTGTCGTCATCAATTGTGGCTACTTTGTCTTTCTTTTCATAAACACGATGAATATTAGTTAAGAAAATATTTCCTATGGGATCAACTAATCTAACATCGTCTTGAATGTGAAGTTTTAGCTGAAAATCTCGTGTCCAATCACGATTGTCATAACCATTCGGAGGTAGCACGGGATCAGTAAAAAATATCTTCAAACCGTCAAAGTCAGTTCTGAGACGCTCCAAAACAATCACGTTCGGAGCAATCACCAAAAAGTTTCTAGAAAATGGGCTATCCACTTCGTAGCATTTATGGAAGTAACTCCAAGCAAGCACCAGTGACATTACTTTGGTCTTTCCACTACCAGTAGCCATTTTCACTACATAGCGTGTCCAACTCTCAGCGAAATCCTCTTCTCGGATGAGTCCTTGACCATCAAAATTCATCAACGCTTGTGGATCATAAGCATTGATTACATCAGCCAAATAAATGATGGTCTCAACAGCTTCACGTTGAGCGTAGTAATACTGAAAATTCCAAGTTGAGCCATCTGCTCGATCCATTGGATGATCAGTCTCAAACCACCACCTCAGTAATGATTTGCTTGTCTCACTAGCCCCCTCATAACCTTGGCTTCTCCAATCACGAACAGCCAACCTTAGCTTATGAACTAATGGAGCTATTAACGAAGGGTGTTCAGAAGCGTCAGCCGACCCAGGTCTCCACCGAATATGTGGATCGAGAATGGAATACGGACTCTTTGGGAAATCTTTATCAACAGCCATACTATTTCCCGACTTCGACGGTAATGACTTTCATTGTGTCATTACCAAAAATATCAACCACTTTAATAGCTAGCTTATGTTTCCCTGGGGTCATTTCAATTGGAGCACTCTTTAACTCCAACTTACGATTCTTCTTAGTTCTGAAACTTTGCCATTCATTCTCGAATACAAAGTCACCAGTCCACTTCGATTCCATATCGCCTGTTACTGGATTCTTAATCTGAACAATTTCTTTTCTGTTCTCGAAATCGTAATCAATAGCCCAGTAATCTACCCAATCACTCCAATGTTTCGTTAAGAAAGTTCTCTTAACAATTCCGTCTTTGTTCTTTTCAACTTTGACGACCTGTCCTTGCTCAATGATGATTCGACTGTCGCCTTTCTTTAACTCAATCTCAGTAGTCTCTAAGCTGTCCTGTTGATAACCAACGCTGTACTCGCTAAGTTCAATAGTGACCACATTTTTTTCAAACTTAGATATAACGTCAATGTAAGCAACATCGTGGAACTTAACTGCTCCAGACTGAACTGCTCTCTTGTCAAAAATATCTCGTGGAATATATTTCAGTTGTAGATCAACTCCAACAGCCCTTGCTTCGTTTTGAATGTTTGTAAACAGTCCCATCTCATACTCAAAAGCAAGAATGTCAGCTTTAGTTAAATTCAACGAACGACACTCTTCAACAACAGCCTCAACAAATAATCTTGTTACTGGTAGGTTGATTGGTCCTATAGCTATATGACGATTAAACTTTGTTCCAACAAATACTTTTGATGACTCAATTCTTTCAGCTCCGTACGCTTGAAGAATTAACTGCTCGAAAGCGGTGTCCTTCTGACGTTGAATTTCTTCCAGTTGAACATCAGAATCCAAACCTGTGTGTCTAGCCATAAGGAGACCACGTTCATACTTACCCAAATTCAGGATTTCAAACGCTCTCCAGTTCTTGTTTTCTGCTTTTAGTTCACGCTGAACACCTATCAATCTTTTTCTAGCTGTGTGAATAGAAAATTTTCCTAAGTCGCTCGTAATCCACTTCCTGTTGATTTTTTCACAAACAGCAGCCGTGGTACCGCTTCCACAAAAGAAATCAGCCACAATATCCTCTTCATTCGAAGCGGACTCAATAATTGTTCGTAATAATGCTTCTGGCTTTTGTGTACTGTAATTAACTCGCTCAGGAGATGAAGAAGCTACACCGAACCCTGGAATATCCGTAATAATTGAATCTCTGAGAATCGTATATTCATCCAAGTAATATTTTTTGTATTTCTGTCCTGAAGATGAAACGTAGATATAACCCTCATCTTCAAACTTCTTGATTGACGCTTCAGAGTAATCACCTAAAGTTGTACGCTTGAATTTACGTCCATCAGGGTCTGAATATCTAAACTCATTCAGCTGCTTCTCTTCCACTTCAGCGAATTGTGGATTGAACGTGTACTCATCTGACTTTGAGTAATGAATTATTTCATCGTATGTTCTAGCCCAATGTTTCGCTTTTTTCTTCGCTCCCTTACCAACAGCGTCTTTTTTCCAAATAATTTTGGATCGAAAATTGTCCTCACCAAATATCTCATCTAACAACATTCTGATTTTTGCTTCTACACGGTAATCACAATGTACAAAAATTGAGCCATCATTAGCCAATAGGCTATGAATCAACAGAAGTCTTTCATAAAGCATCGCTAGATATGAGTCAGCCCCCTTACCCCACGTGTCACGATAAGCCAACTCCTCAACAATGCTTGGCTCTTTAGAAAATGTCTCATCACCGATCTCAATATCAATTTTGAAGTCAGCACCAACATCAAATGGTGGATCGATATAAACAAGTTTTAGACCACCATTTTTTTGAATTTCATCATTTAATGGACCCTTTCGGAGTGATGAAAGTATGAATTTGTTATCACCCCAAATTAACTTGTTGCTCCATCCCTTTAGCTGTCTCCCAGACTGAACATCAAAGAGTCCCATCTGAACATTCATCAGCGATTCGCTTCTAGGTTCATCTACCTGCTCAATCACCTGAAACGGTAAAGCAACATCGCTCACAGCGTTCGTCTTCCCATCCCAAACCATCTCAACATTACGTTGATCACCAAACAGAGCAAACCGATACTTCTCAGGTAAAGGTTTTCCAGCCTCCAAGAGAGCGGTTATGTCACGAATTTCGTTTGGTGAAAGTTTTTGAGCCATTTTTCTTATAGAACCTATAGGTTCTTCACAGTTTAAGTGATGTGTCTATTCCACTCAATAACAAGTTAGCGAAACTTCAATCTCTTTTTCATTCATCCTTCGTTGAGAACATCTCTCACTCTTCCAACCCCTTACACATCGGGACTTCCATCAAAACTTAAGTAAGGTCTCTTGAATGAGTCGGTCTAGGCTAAACCCCCTACCCACAAATTTCGACCCCCCATTTAAGTCGTAAGACTCGTTGTAACGCTTTACACGAAAGACGGTCAATTCGATCTCTCTAGCCCTTCTGACAAGCTACTCAAGCAAATGTTGGACGCTGTGGCTGAGTTTGAAAACTCCGTTAGAGCCGAACGATCACGTATTGGTAAGTTGATGAAGGTTAAGAGTGGTTTCTATCACGGTGGACCACCCCCCTACGGCTACCAAATATCTCAAGGAAAGTTAGTCGAAAACAAGACTGAAAGTAAGTGGGTCAAATTCATATTCAAGCAAATCTACAAGGGCTCTTCTGTAGCCTCTGTTAAGAAGGAGTTGGACTCTAACGCTGTTCTAGCTAGACGTGGAGGGTTATGGTCGCTTGGGTCTATTGATTCGCTCTTAACCAACACTCACTACATCGGACGTTACACCTATACAGATAGCGTGTCAGGCGAGTCCGTTGAAGTCCAATGTCCACAGTTTATTGACGAGACCATTTGGAACTCTATAAACCTATCGAGAAAGAGAAACGCTAGCCGTAAAGATCAACAGAACGCTACGACTAAGAACTTCTACCTTCTTCGTGATCTGATGGTATGTGGTCACTGTGGAAGAAAGATGTCTGGACGTATCAAACCCTCTAAGTCTGAATATATGTACTACTGTCCAAACAAGGAGCGTGTTTGGGCTAAAGAGGGTGAAAGCAAGACTCACTACAAGCGTGGAACAGGTTGTGGGTTCGATAGAGCTATGAACATTCCACTCACCGACAAGCTAGTTTTCGAAACGGTGGTGAACCTACACAAGAATTCAAGCATCCTCAAGGAGGAAGTGAAGAAGCGTATCTTCGCTGAACAAGGAATCAAACAAATCAGCTCTGAAGAGGAAATGAAGGGTTTCGAGAAAAAGATTCGGTTCTTACAGAATCAAGTCACTCAGATTCAGGAGTCTATCGGTCACCTTCAAGCCAACCATATCCTTAAAAAGATCGAAGATAAAGCGTACACAACAGCCGTTCAGCGACTCAATGAACAGTCCGATCGATACAAGGAAGAAATCAACAATCTACGTCTCAAGTTAAAGGGTGAAACCGAGAAGAGACAGTGGGTAGATTGGGTCAAATTGTTTGGTCAAGAAATAGACCAAACAACCAAGCTAACGAACGAGCAGAAACAGCTCTATTTGAAGGGGTTGATAGACCGTATCGAAGCCAGATTCCTTCCCGATACAAGGGATCACGAGCTAACCATCCACTTCAACCACCCCATCGTAGGGGACAAGATCCAATGGAAAGACCCCAAGGCTAAGTCCAAGGGGTACAAGGTCGTAAAGGGGTCGGAAACAGCCCAAATAAGGGTGGAAAAGAGGGACGGAAGGGGAAAGTAAATTACCCCCTAGCCAGACTACTCCACCGTCACACTTTTGGCCAAATTGCGCGGCTGGTCCACATCACACCCCAATTCCACCGCCATATAATACGATAACAACTGCAATGGGATCACCGTTAAAATAGGGGTTAACTCATCGGATACCACCGGAATGCGAATGATGTCGTCCGCATACGCCTCAATGTCCGTATCCCCTTCTGAGGCAATGACAATGGTCTTGCCTTTTCGGGCCCTCACCTCTTGAATATTGCTCATCATCTTGTCATACGTGCCCGTGCGAGGGGCAATGCATACCACGGGTAATTGGTCGTCAATTAAGGCAATGGGCCCATGCTTGAGCTCGCCCGCCGCATAACCGGTGGCATGAATGTATGAAATTTCTTTTAACTTTAACGCACCCTCTAAGGCCGTGGGATAATTCACCCCCCGACCAATAAACAAAAATTCCCTGTGGTGGGCATACCGCTTCGCAATGGCTTGAATATGGGCCGATTGTGACAAAATATGATCAATATGGTCAGGAATCGTCTTCAATTCATGGGTCATTTGCCATAAGGTGTCCGCATCAATGCTCCATCTCAATTGCCCCACATACAACGTAAACAAATACAGGGTCACCAATTGGGCCACAAAATTTTTGGTCGAGGCCACCCCAATTTCGGGGCCCGCCAAGGTATGAATCACGCCGTCGGATTCTCGGTCAATGGTCGACCCTGCCACATTGACAAACGACAACACCTTAAAAAATTTGCTTTTGGCTTCTCGTATACACGCCAAGGTATCCGCCGTTTCGCCCGATTGGGAAATGGCCACCACAATGTCATGCACCCCCGTAATCATGTGGCGATAGCGAAATTCAGACGAAATATCCACCTCGGTTAAAATGCGGGCATGCTGTTCAATCCAGTATTTGGCAACCAGCCCGGCATGCCACGACGTCCCACACGCCTGAATAATAAACCGGGTCACTTTGACCAAATCTTCGTTACTGAGTTGCAACCCGTCAAATGATACCTTGTCGCCTTTCACCCATTGGCTATAAATCGACCGCACCATACCCGATTGCTCGTGAATCTCTTTTAACATGTAATGATCGTACCCGTTTTTTTCGACCGAGCTGGCATCCCACGTCACCACATGGACGGGTTTGACCACCACCCCACCCCCCATTTTTTTAACGGTCACCCCTTCTTTTTTCACAATGGCCAATTCCATGTCATCCAAATACACCATCTCTTTGGTATGGGGAATAATCGCATTCACATCCGATGATACAAATTGCTCGTCTTTTCCCAACCCAATAATCAACGGGCTACCTTTGCGACAGGCCACCAAGGTATCCGGCTCATCTTCTGCAATCACCGCAAACGCATACGTGCCCTCCAAATCCAATACCGCCCGCTGCACCGCGTCGACCAAATTGCCCTGTAAATACCGGGCAATTAAATGCACAATCACCTCCGAATCGGTTTGAGACCGAAACAAGAACCCCTCGGCCAACAATTTGTTTTTTAAACTCAAATAATTTTCAATGATCCCATTATGAACAATCGCAATTTTACGTTGGGTATTCACGTGGGGGTGGGCATTCACCTCGTTGGGTTCGCCATGGGTGGACCACCGGGTATGGCCAATTCCCACACTACCCCGAATGCTCATGTTTTGAAGCGTCTTTTCTAGCTCACGTAATTTGCCTGGGGTTTTCCAATAACTCAATTCCCCCTTCGATAAAATGGCAATCCCCGATGAATCGTAGCCCCGGTAGCTCAGTCGCTCCAACCCCACCAATAACACCGATTCCATGTTCCGATCCCCAACATATCCCACAATCCCACACATAGATGACCTCCGTTAAACCCCCGCACCCTCGTTTTGATGTTAATCGTCGGGTCATCATACCACACCCTTGCACTTCCACATCCCCTTGATTTACCATCCATGCTTACCTTTCACGGCCAATGGGAATCATCCCACTGGTGGTGTCGTAACGTCGGGTCCCGCTTCATTCCCTCATCAACAGGAGGTCCCTATGGCATTACCATCCGAGTCATCCGGCCGTGTGATGGCCACCGCTTATCGCCTCATTGGGTCCATGACGGGCCCCATCATCATGGGATACCTCGTGGGATGGGGGCTAACATCCGAGTGGCATTGGCCCTCATATTGGGCACTGATCACCACCGGTGGGGGCATCATCATGGGCATGGTGTGGGTGATAAAAGAGGCACTGCGATTAACCGACACCCCCGAGACACCCCGCACCCCGTCCGATCCCCCCGCACCATCCTAAATGTGGCTGACGTGGGATGATGTCATCAGCAGCACCACCTTGGTGGTGACCTCCCGATGTGGGTTACGGTGCCTGGGCTGCAAGTGGTGGAACCCCGATACCCCGCACATCCGCACCGATACATTGTCTCATTGGGTGATCAACGGCCGTTTTTTTGAGTCTTACCCCAAAACCCGTGTGTACAATGTTGTGGGGGGTGACCCCCTCTGTTATGACCACCTTCCGGGTTTGCTCACCCTGTTAAAAAGTGAAGGGATAAAAGTTCGGTTTTGGGGCCCGATGGTCGCACCCACCGAGACCTTGGATGCCTTGCGGCAGATGGTCGATGAATGGGTCCTGTATACCCCCTATCCCGAGCGAGCGGCCTATCGACATCATACCGGCCATGATGGGTGGGATGAGCGACGTGCCTGGCTGGCTGAACAGGTTCCCGCCCTGCGTTTAACCATTTGGGCATGGTGCATGCCACTGTCAGTCTCTTGGTTACCCGACATACATGACACCGCACGGGAACTGGGGGCCCGGTTACTGATTACCTACAACCCACGGGCCGACTGGCACCCCGGAGAAGGGGCCTACATTCACCGGTATGAGCGTCTGCATGGGTGCATGGTCCTTCCCGTGCGTCGTGACCACCGATGGAGTTGCCCCGCTGTCCCCATGAGTGCCTTGCAATCCCCCCTCACAATGGGGATCAACTGGTGGCATGCCCAATGGAAAACCCTCGCCCATTCCTGGGGTTGGGTCGGATCATGATGGTTGATTTTATTTTCCATCATTAGTAAGGTTCAAGGATGATGTCCACAGGATCAATGGTCGCACCTGGCAAGGTGACACGGGGTCAATCATGACCTTGCATGCCATTATTTTGGCCGCAGGCAAGGGTACCCGCATGAAATCGGACTTGTTAAAAGTCGCCCATTTGGTGGCCGGAAAACCCATCGTGGAGTATGTGGTGGATACCGTTAACGCCTTATCGGTGGACAGTATCAATGTGGTGGTCGGACACCAGGCCGACGTACTGATGACCGCGATCAAAGGCCCTTCCATTCGGTTTGTGATGCAAGAAGAACAGTTGGGGACTGGCCATGCGGTAATGCAAGTCGCCCGTGCCCATTCGTTTCATCCCACCGATTCGATCTTGGTATTGGCCGGGGATTGCCCTCTGATTCGGGAATCGGAGTTACAACGGCTGGTTGCCACCCATCTCGAAACCAACGCTTACGCCACCATTCTGACCACCATGATGACACAACCCGGCACCTATGGGCGTATTTTAAGGGGGAAAATGGGCAGTGTAATGGGCATCCGAGAAGCCAAAGATTGCACCGAAGAACAATTAACCATCACCGAAGTCAATACAGGGGTGTATGTGTTTCAAGCCGGGCCATTAATGGGGGCACTGGGTCAGTTAACCACCAACAACGCCCAACATGAGTATTACCTAACCGATGTAATCCATATATTAAAACAAGACGGCCTACCCATTTCTGCCACCCTGACCCCCGACTCGGAGCATGCCATTGGGGTGAATACACGTGCAGACTTGGCCACCATCAACCGCCTCATTTATGAACACAACAACCAACATTTTATGCGAGAAGGGGTGACCATTATCGACCCTGGGTCCACCTTTATTGATTCCACCGTCACCATTGGACTGGATACCATTATTCATCCCTTTGCCACCATTTATGGGCACACCCACATTGGCCCCCATTGTGTGATTGGTCCGCATACCTATTTGATGGACGCACGGATAGACGCCAATACCTATTTACCACCGTTTACCCGAATGGGGTAATGACATCGTTGTCTCCAACGGCGTCCCCAAAAGCCATCCGAATCACCCCTGCCCCTTTACACACAGGGGGTAAGTCACGGTACCATGTCAATGGATGATCCGGAACCACGATGTGGCGTCATGTTAGAAGCAGTTTAAAGAGGAGTACATAATGGGTTTGTTATCCCGGTTATTGTCTAATTTTCATTCGGATTTGGGAATTGATTTGGGCACCGCCAATACCTTGGTTTTTTCTCAGGGGGTCGGTGTGATGATTCAAGAACCCTCGGTGGTGGCGATCGACACACAAAAAAACACCGTATTAGCCGTCGGAGATGAAGCCAAAAAAATGATTGGTCGCACGCCTGGCAATGTGGTGGCCGTGAGGCCGTTACGGGATGGGGTCATCGCCGATTTTGATGTCACCGAAACCATGTTGAAGTATTTTATTCAAAAAGCGGCCCCCAGTCGGTGGTTTAATAAACCCCGCATTATTGTAGGGGTGCCTTCCGGCATCACGGGAGTCGAAAAACGGGCCGTATTGGATGCCACCTACAATGCGGGGGCCCGGGAAGCCTATCTGATTGAAGAACCCATGGCCGCTGCCATCGGGGCTGATTTGCCCGTATCCGATCCCACGGGATCCATGATTGTGGATATTGGGGGTGGCACCACCGAAGTAGCCGTCATTTCATTGGGGGGCATTGTGGTCGCCAAGTCCATTCGCGTGGCCGGCGATGAAATGGATGAGGCCATTATTGCCCATTGCCGAGAAAATTACCGGCTATTGATTGGTGAACGTACCGCCGAAGAAATCAAAATCCGGTTGGGTTCGGCCTATGAATTAGATGAAGAAAAAACCATGGACATCCGGGGTCGTGACTTGGTCTCAGGCTTACCTAAAACATTATCGATTACCAGTCAAGAAATTCGAGAGGCGTTACGGGATCCCATTCGAACCATCATAGAAGGCATCAAAACCACCCTCGAAAAAACCCCTCCCGAACTGTCATCTGACATCATGGATATTGGCATTACCCTGGCCGGTGGGGGGGCCTTATTGCGGGGACTCGACCAGCACATTCAAAACGAAACCGCCATTCAAGTGCACATTGCCAAAGACCCATTGGAATGCGTGGCCCTGGGCACCGGAAAAGCATTGGATGAAATTGAAGTACTAAAAAAAGTGTTGTTTTCGGATTGATCGCACATCAAGGGGGGTAGGGGAAAATGGGGGAAGTGGGGGCCTCGATCGAGGGGGAGTTTGGAGGGGATTGGCAGGCACTGATCCAAGATAGTATCCGGTATGGGGCCTCGGATATTCATTTGTGTTCAGATGCCAAGTCCCCCACCATCCGATGGCGCATTCATGGGCAACTCACCACTCCTCAGGTCATCACGCCATCGGATTTTCATCGGTTGGTGTCGGGATTGAAGTTGCATGCCAACATGGACATTGCCACCGCTTGGTTGCCCCAGGATGGGTACTTGGACATACCCAATGGAGGATACCATGCCCGCGTGGGAAGTTTGCCCACGTTGTATGGCGAGGACATGGTGATTCGGCTGATACCCCATCAAACACGCCCACTCGAAGGATTGGGGTTTGAGTCCGCCATCACCGACTGTCTAAGGGGATGGTGCCAGCGTCGCAGTGGGTTGATTGTGTTGACCGGGCCAACCGGATCTGGAAAATCCAGTACCTTAATGGCCTTAATGGAGCAGATGGCCACCCATCATCGCCGGATGGTGATTTCACTGGAAGACCCCGTAGAACATGTGGTCCCAGGGGTTCGGCAATCCCCCATTCATCCCCCTACTGGGTATACCTACGCATCCGGATTACGGGCGGTGTTACGGTTGGATCCGGACGTGATTGTGGTCGGTGAATTGCGGGATGCGGACACCGCTCGGTTAACAGTCGAAGCGGCCTATACGGGTCATTTGGTGCTATCTACCTTGCATACCGATTCGGTGCGACGAAGTGTGACGCGATTGCATCAATTGGGGGTGGAATCCGTTTGGTTGGAACAGGTCATGGGGGGTATTTTGTCTCAGCAATTGGCCCCCATTCCTTGCTCCCAGTGCGTGGGGGGTTGCCCAAACTGCCACGGATTGGGTATAACGGGGCGTCGTGCCACCGGAGAACTCTTGGATGTCCCTGAAGGGTCATCACTGGCAGGGTTCCCCACCATTATTGAACCATCACTCACATGGATCCATCCTTCCCCCACTGGTTAACCGAAGCAGCCCATCACTTATCAAGTGGTCGCATTGGCATTGTACCCACCGACACCATTTTAGGGTTATCCGCCACCGTCACAACGGCACATGCCGCCCGTCTTAACCACATCAAAGGCCGGTCACCGACTCACCCATTGGTGGTATTGGTATCCGGATGGGCCATGGCCCGAACCGTGGCATGCTTACCCAATGAATCAACCTTAGCATGGCCAGGACCTGTTACCTATATCTGTCACACCACCCCCACCTATCAGGCGATCTTGGGTCCCACCGTGGCACTACGGTATCCCATGGGATGGTGGATCCGGGGTATCATGGACCTCATCCAGGCCCCCTTGTTTTCTACCAGCGTGAACGCCACCGGAGATCCCCCCATCACCCATGTGGCCCATATCCCAAGCCAGATTCGGGATCAGGTAGCGTTTTGTGTCACCGAAATGGCAACCTATCGTACCCACCCTTCCACCATCATCGACGTCACATGCGGCCATCCCGTCATCTGTCGCCATGCGTGATCAAGCCTTTGCCACCGCCCAGCAAAACATGGCGGCAGACCAAGACGCCTTGTTACGTGGGACACCCAGTGTCAGGTTAATCGTATGGCCACAACCCAGTATCACCTATCCCCACACACGCCCTCCTCGCCACTTGCCGATGGGGCTGGATGCCAGTCCCCGTCCCACAGGGGGAGGGGTATTGTTACACAGTCCAGGCTCATTGGTGTTGAGTCTGGTTGTTCCCACCCGAGGGTCCCCCCTGGGTCATCGGTGCCGTCCGTTATTGGCATGGGTGCAGCAATGGTGTGGGCACGTATTAGAGTCGGTGGGAATTGTCACCCATGCTGGCACCGACGAACGGGTGAATGTGGCGTATTGTGGGACGTATCACAACCCATATGAGTTGCTATGGCAAACCGAAAAAAGTGTGGCCTTGGCCTTAAAACAAGAGCGGTCGGCCACGTTGATACAAGGGATGATCCATGTTGAATCGAACCACCCTTATTTTGCCGACCATTTTCCATCTGAGGCCATGACCCATGGACTCAGTCTGACGGGGGTGCCGGCGGCGGCGATAACCGGGGCGTTTGTGCACCACGTCGGGACCTTGATCGACGCCGTCGAGGAGTGGGCAACGCAGGCAAAGTAGATGGATCCGACACCGTGCCCCCCCCTTGCAAGTGAGCAGGTAGGGGGCACAACCGGTAAGCAGGCAGGGCCTTTTGGTTGGCCCACTGTTGCCACCGAACCCACCCCCATGCCACCATCATGCCCGTCCACACCCAGGCCAATCCCCACACCCAAGGCCACCACCACCCAAGCCCTACCCCCACCACACCGATGGTAAGCCCGGCATACACGGGGGAACGAAAAGACGGCGTCGACCCTACCACCTGACGGGTAGGGGCAGGTCCCACAGCTGGGAGTTGGATCCCCCCCACCCATTGCACCCATTGGGGACCCATGGGCAATGTGGTCATGCGTCGAACCACTTGGACCGTGTCCACCGACAACCCCATTGGCCAATTTTGGGCGGGTGGATGATCGAATTGCACCCACGACCCGCCCGCTTGCAAAACCGTTAACAACGCCTGTACCCGGTCAATGCCCTGTGCCACATCCACGACAATGGCCGCATGCTGGGCCGGCACCGCGTGAAGCCCCGCCAAAATGGCCCCTTGCAACCCTGATACTGGGGCCACCGATAACAAACGAACGGGTAACAAATGCTGACAGGCAAAGGCAGCGGTCAAGGTGTCCGAATTGGGCGAATAATCCACCACCACGCCATCCAGCGTGATATGACGACGTGACAATCCGGGTAAAAGACCCGTGGCAACCGATTGCAAAAAAACAGGCAAATGACCAAACTGATTATCCGTTGGCATAATCAATGACAGCGAGCGTAACATGGGGCCACCCTAGCAAGTGACGATAAGATCGACAAGGGGGTCCTCTCCCCCCCTGCCATGAGAATGGCCCGGTATGGCAAGGACCATCAACCGCCTATCTTGACAGGACACCCACCCAATGAAATGGTATAGGACCTTTCAAGGCATACCCACCACCCTACTTTCCTACCCTATTTTCCCTACACGTCAACGCCCCCCCTACGCACCCTTGCGTCTCAACGTATCCCCAAGCTCATTAAATGCCCCACCCACCGACCAACACCCACCACTAATCATCGAAAAAAACAGATTGTGTATTTAATTGACGTTACATCAATACAAATGTATAAATTTTTTAAAATAACAAAGGAGAATCAAGGATGATCACCAAACAAGAAGCCCCCTACAAAAAAGTGATTCAAACAGGAGGGGTCATCATGATGAGTGGGATCCTCGCCCTGCTCACCGGTTGTGGATCACCCAGTGGCAGTACAGGCCCCACTAGCAGTACCAATGCAGGGGGGACGGGGTTATCCACCACACAAGCCAATGCCAGTGCAACCGATATCGCCCTGCTCAAAGAAGCCAATGGTAAATTGGGAGTAAGCTCTGATCAAGCCTCCCCCCCTCCCCCTCCCCCTCCTCCTTCGGAAGTCAAAATACCAGGCAGTGTGTTCGCCGAAGAAGGGGTGGTGGACATTACGTTTAAACACCCCAAACTAACTGATTACGCCGTGTCCAAAGGCCTTCGCAACGTATCCTATCTCTCACGCTATACCTATCAGTCCACTTTTCGTTTTGGCTCAGACTCTGACTCGGTCCAGTTTGATGGTACCAGCTATCGACTGAATCAATCTGGCAGCATGTATTATGATGTTTATGTTCCTCAAGCAGGCGAAAGTTGTCAGGATTGCTATTTTAGTTTCTTCAAACAAACCGTCGGCGGACTGTCAAGCCAAATAGTAAATTATAAATCGGGAACACAAGAATACGCAGCTATCCAGGAAATAGAATCGGTAGCGGCTAATCATGAGATAATGACCTTGCGTTTTTTTGAAACGAAAGAAAGTGGGTTTACCTTGTCTTTAGCCCCAGATGGGTCGGTGATAGTCTCTACCATCAAGGAGAATGAGACCTCTTTAGTAGAACAGTTTGGCCCATTCAAGTTATCAATCAATGGGAGCACCTATACGTTGGTCAGTAAGTTAGCGTTACCGATCAGTACCCAGAATGAGCCCATTCTGGTATTTAAATTGTTTAATAGTTCGGGGCTGCACATCGGCGAAGCGACTTATGATTCAAAAAATGCTGCCAAATTTTTATTCAAATTGTATGTCAATGGCGTCTTAACCCCCGTCGATAACTTATAGGGAAACAGGTAGGGGGAGGCAAGTCGGCCCCGCCACTCCTTCGCCCTCACCCTCCCGCTCCTTTACCTCTCGGTCGAATCGTGGTGGAGTGGGAGGGGTTTTTGAAACCAAATGGCGAGCATCTCTACCCCATTTCAAGTAAGACCAGAGGGCTTCCCGACCACCATTCCTGCTTTCAAGATTATCATTAAAAAAATAAAAAATAGTTGACGTCACATAAAAAAGATAGAATGGTGTTGAATCCACAAAAAAAGGAGCACGTACCATGGCAAGCAACACAACCCACCCCCTCTCCTACATCATACAAACGGGTGGCATCTTGATCTTGAGTGGGATACTCACGCTGATAATGGCGTCCGGATTAGTCAGTGCGAGTACCAATGCCATTGACAGTGACACCCCAGGGTTGGTTTTGGTGATGGCAGGACAAGCCGAGGCCAGTAAAACCGATCGTAACCCGATCAAAACGGGCAACTATCAAGGAATGCAGACCCATCTCGATGAGGCCAAGGCCATCACGCAAATGATGACTGACATGACCGGACAACCGGTGTTACTCATGTACCTCAACATCGCTAAAAAGAAAACAAAGAGACCCCCCCATGAAGTGCATGAAGTGGGTGAGCTTGACTCTGGTCTGACGCTCACAGACGCCTTAAACGCCCACCGTATTGATCAGATCTCAAAAAAACAGAACTCAAATGGCAAGCCCCACACCATCGTCGCATATGGTGCGGGCAACGGAGTCCTAAGAAAAGCCTTGCTGGTGATGTCCTTAACAAACCAATGCTTAAGTCAGAACATCCAAATCATCAGTGTGGCAAACCCTGCGTCCGCAAAGGCTTTGCGCGACGCCGCCCATAAAGTGGGGGCATCTTTTCTGGGCCCATACAACTCTCTCGGGCTAAGCGAATCAATGCAGACTTACCTGAAGCGAGATCCGACGCTTCGGGCGCTCATCCAATCACTGAAGGCCGATCAGGTGCCAGCGATGAGGTGATACGATGCAATGGGATGAACCTGGTGCCAGTAGGGGGCGTGTCTCCTGACGGCCCCTTTCCTCTCGATTCGGCCGATGAGGCCATTCCCCTTCCTATACCCCCGGGGCACGAACCATATGGTCAAGGCAAACTGAACGCCATCAACGAATCGGTCTGACCCAAGTAGCGTATCCATCACGGATGGACCGCACCGCCACCATGTTATCCAAGCCATTTTGGAAAGTAATACGGAGTACAATGAGAACCGGATGGCGTATGGAGGGTTCCCGTCCCCAAACCAGTGAGACCTGTCAGGCTGGCTATTCTATTTCTAAACCCCCAACTAGTCCGCGTGCTAAGGGTCATGGCACACAACATCCTGAATACGGGCCCGTATCATCGAATGGAGTGGGAGCCGTGGATTCTTGTTTTGGAAACGAGACCACAAGGCGTAACCCGTTCATGAAAAACGGGGGAGCTCCTATTAAGTGCACCGCCATGATAAAAAAGATCATATTCAACCGCTTGGGGCCAATCGAATGATCACGCAGGACAAAACGTCCACCTTGACTCGCAAGGTACCCGTTCCATATGGGATCACAAAAGAAACCCAGCACCTGGGTTTGACATGATGAAACCCAGACGGGATAAAAATCGGCGACGTCACTCATACCCGTCGGAACCATCTTAACTGGTCATATCCAGTGTATGCGAATGGGGTGTTAAGCCCGGTTGACACGCTCTAGTGTGCCAAAATGGGGTTCCCCACCACCGCCGACTCAAGTGGACCGAATCCATCGACCGATCAACCAATCGGTGAGTAGCAACGGGTACGGATGATAAAAAAGACCAAATTTGATGGGGTGCCCCCCACCCTTCGTACCCCCATCACATCATGACAGGCTAGGGAATCAGGGTCGCTACATAACCCGAGCCAAAAGAAGGACAACCCCACACACCACACGCTTAGCCAGCTGAAATCGAGACCTAACGGATTCCATTCATTTTTTTCATTTTGATCATCGTTAAAATATCGATATGATGCCATCATTCAAGATCATCATCACAAGTCAGCAGGGTTTTGTTCAGCCAGCCGATCGTGCTGACCGGCTCAAAAAAAGGGGGGGAAAGTACACCCATGTTCCCATTCTTTACGACGACCGCCAACCCAAATGGCGATCACAACCCAACAGCAAGTCATGTCCCGATGTTGGACAACCTCTTGGTGCCAATACAAAAGGGTTGGGCGTGTATACAGACCCACGTTCAACCCGTTGTACAACACCCATCCACCCCCTGGTGGGACATCCAGGGGTTATCATGGCAAGTCCCCACTCCGTCCTGCACTCATACATCCCCTGAATCTCAGACGATGGGAAGCCCCATTCAAAACCCAATAGAGGGTATCACCACATGGTGCCAAGGGGTTCAGCAGTGGGTGGCAAATCAGACAGCCAACAGCCCACTGTTAGTGCCAGCATCCAGCGGGTTGTCTAGTACCCACCCAACAGTCGGTGACCCATTACTGGCAACAAACACAGGGGAATGTGGGTCGAATGGGGGTCCGCCTTCACGGACTGCCTGCTATACAACGGGAAACGCCCCATTGGATACAGACTTATCAGCGTCGGTGACCCATTACTGGCAACAAACAAAACGGGACCTGACTCTTACCACTTTCATAACCAGTGAGTACCTGCAAGAAACAAACTCACCCTTGTGGAACATGTGGCCCCTTCGCCCAGAGTCGGGACACCCTGTTGACCATGGATCATCCCAATCCCATTCAATGGGTACCCATGCCTCCCCCTCGTTACGACCCGATACCCCGATTGCCATGGCCTCTCCCCCCATTTCGCCCAGAAGCTGGGAGCAGTACTTAGTCCCACACCCCGCCCCCCCTTCACCAAGCCCCCCTTCGGACATAACCCCTCCACTTGTTTTGAACCAAGATCGGTCAAACATGCCGGTAAGCATGCGATCCATTCCACCCCCTACCCCCGTCGAAGCCATATTAGCAATGAATCCTCATGGTGCACGTTTGGCCACCTTATTGAATAACCACAAGCCTCGAACCGAACAATGGGCGTCACGCAACCTTGTCGAAGCATTCGTCTTGTTGAATGATGTGGAGTGTATGAGTTTAGAGCGTACCGATGATTCAATAAATAACGGCAGTGCACTACCCCCTATCCTGAAAACGCCCTCGGATCAAACGGAAAAGAATTCCCTATACGAAGCCCAGCTATTACTTAAGATGGAAGGGTATAATCAAGCATCCGCTAGACACACGGATTTCCCTTCCCCATTCCATCCAAACGGGGGCGAGCCTATTCATTAGGCCGATACCCGCCGTGGGCCGGTCTCTCGATGGGGCCCATCTGCCTTGCGTGCCATCGGTGACAAGGGAAGTGAGGTCACCATCCCACCTACCTGCCACCCCCCTACCTGCCACCCCCCTACCTGCCACCCCCCTGCCGGATGCCACATGACCCCGTGGTCGTCTGATCCGGATTTCCCTTCCCCATTCCATCCAAACGGGGGCGAGCCTATTCATTAGGCCGATACCCGCCGTGGGCCGGTCTCTCGATGGGGCCGGTCTCTCGATGGGGCCCATCTGGCTTGCGTGCCATCGGTGACAATCGGTGACAAGGGAAGTGAGGTCACAATCCCACCTCCCGAATGGCCAGTATCCGACGAATACCCGCCGAAGAAAGCCCGGCCTGCCGCAACGAAGACTCGTCTCTAATGGCACTGATCCGGCGATGGGTCATGATACACGTGATATCCGCCGGTGATAAACGCCAGTGCGTTCGCAAATAACCCGCATCACCCCCATTTAGGCCAGCTTGTATCACCGGTGACAACCAGCGTGTCTCACCCCGTTTATTCTCACGGGTCTTTGCATGGGGTGGGCCCTTCCGCTCCCGGCGACTGGGTGACGGTGACAACCGCATCGACTGCCCTGGCACCGCAATATGCTCCCCTTCTTTTAAAATACCCGCCAATTTGACACGGGTGGTATTCGCTCCAGGTAAAAAACCACCCGCCAACGTCACCAACTCCGCTACCCGGGTACCCAAGGTCACCTCATACATCCCAGGCTTTAACACGGCCCCCCCAATACTTACCGATACCGTGGCCGACACCGTGCGTGGATCGCCAGACGATTGTTCCGACCCAACCAAAAAAGCATCACGACGGGGAAGTGCCCCGGATCCTTCCCCACCAAACGGTTGCCAAATCGCCACCACCACACCACCCAATACCATCAAAACAAATCCAATGTATTTCATGCACGCCCCCTTATAATCTCCTCCCCATCGTCCCCCTCATACCCCCCATGGCATATCCCCTTCCTTCCCCTCATCTTTAAACGGGCCTGCCGCCACCACATTCGGACACCACCTCATACCCGTGGGCCATACGGCCACCACATCCAACCGAATGTCCCACCCATCCCATGATGGGTGGGCCGCCATTAAAGCCCCCATGGTCCGATAAAGCCGGCGTAGTTGCCGACCCGTCACGCGGGCCTCTACACCCTCATGACGACCACTTTTGACCTCAATAACCACCACCTGTGAGGGTGATTCAAACGCCACAATATCCAATTCTCCCCCCCCAATCCGGTAATTCCGATACACAATGACCCACCCTCGATCCAACACACCCTCACACACCCGGTCTTCACCCCACTGGCCTTGCCCATATGCCCCCATCCAATCCCCCTTTTTGCACCCTCTATTCCCCCCTTCGCCCCCCATCTTGCTACTTAATGCAACCGAAATGACACACGATGAACCGGACTGGGACCATGACATCGTAATGCCTCGTAATGATCCTTGGTACCATAGCCCTTGTGACGACCAAAGCCATAGACAGGGTACCCCTCGGCCAACCCCGTCATCAACCGATCCCTCGTTACCTTGGCCACAATCGAGGCCGCTGAAATACACGCCACCGTCTGGTCTCCCCTCACCATCGCGGTCACACGGGGCTTCAGTGAGGCCGGGACCCGATTGCCGTCCACCAATACCCAATCCGGACCCATTGGCAATTGGGCCACCGCCCATTCCATGGCACGCATCGTGGCCTTCAAAATATTGATCTGATCAATCACCTCATGCGATACCACCCCCACCCCCACTCCCAACGCACGCTCAACAATGGCATCATACAACCGCTCTCGAACAGCCGGAGACAACCGTTTCGAATCGGCCAGCCCTTCTAACGGCGTGTCCCCCCACACCACCGCTGCGGCGACCACCGGACCTGCCAATGCCCCCCGCCCTGCCTCATCGACCCCCGCTATGAGTGATCCCACTGTTTAAAAATCACCACCGCATTGTGACCCCCAAACCCAAAAGAATTGGACATGGCATACTTGACTGGATGCTGTATCGCCCCACCCACCACATAATCCAAATCACAAGCCGGGTCTTTCTCGGTATAATTAATGGTCGGATGAATCCATCCCGTTTGCAGACTTAACACCGATGCGACCGCCTCAATCGCACCCGCTGCCCCCAATAAATGACCCGTCATCGACTTGGTCGAACTGACTTTCAATTGGTCGGCATGATCGCCAAAGACCGACTTAATGGCCGCCGTTTCATTGCGATCGTTTAATTCTGTACCCGTTCCATGGGCATTCACATACCCAATAGAGGTGGGCAAAATGCCCGCCGAAGACAACGCCAAGTGCATGGCACGGGCCGCCCCCTCTCCCTCAGGTGCCGGGGCCGTAATATGATACGCATCCCCGCTGGCCCCAAACCCTACCACTTCGGCATAAATACGGGCCCCACGGGCCAAGGCATGATCCAACGCCTCAAACACAAGGATGCCGCTCCCTTCCCCAATGACAAACCCGTCACGGGTGCGACAAAACGGTCGACTGGCCGTACCCGGCTCATCATTACGCTCTGAAAGCGAACGAGCCGCACTAAAACTGGCCATGGCCAAGGGGGTGATACTGGCTTCCGCTCCACCCGTGATCATCGCCACCACCTGACCGTCCCGTACCAACCGATACGCATTGCCCATGGAGTTGGATGCCGAGGCACAAGCCGTTACTGTACACGCATTGGGACCCTTGGCACCTGTCTTGATGGCCACTAACCCCGCCGCCATATCCGGAATCATCATCGGCACCGTAAAAGGACTCACGCGGTCCGGACCTTTTTGGAACAAGGTCAATGCCGTTTGTTCTAAAATCTCAATTCCCCCAATCCCCGATCCGATTTCAATGCCAACTTTTTCTGCAATGGGTGCAATATCAAGTCCCGCATCGGCCACGGCCTCTAAGGACGCTTTTAAAGCAAACAAGATAAACCGCGACGTGCGACGGGCCTCTTTCTTATCCACTATTTCTTCTGGATTAAAACCCCGAACGGAGCCCGCAATCCGTGTGGGAAACGCCGAGGCATCAAAGGAGGTCACCGGACCCGTTCCCGATGTGCCGGCCAACAATGCCGACCAATAGCTTGCCACATCATTCCCAATGGGGGTAATGGCACCCATCCCTGTGATCACCACTCGATTCATGATACCGCCTCCTTTGGCTGCAACCCGACCTCGCTCACCCATGTCCCATGCCCTGAATAAACCAAAAGGACCGACATTCGGCCGGTCCTTCGATTGTCACTGTTCAAAACGACGTCACACAACCCGTCAATACCTCAGTGCTATTTTAAATTACCAACAATATAATCCACGGTTTTACCCACGGTGGTCAACTTTTCTGCGTCTTCATCCGCAATTTCGGTGCCAAACTCTTCTTCTAATGCCATCACCAATTCCACTGTGTCCAACGAATCGGCACCCAAATCGTCTGAAAAAGACGCTTCTTGCGTCACTTCTTCTTCCGATACACCCAATTGATCCACAATAACGGACCGAACTTTTTGAAACACATCATCTTTAGAATACGACATTATCAAACCTCCATTAACCTAACATTACATGGGCATTCCACCATCTACACACAGAACTTGACCTGTGATGTAAGATGATGAATCGGACGCTAAAAAAGAAACCACACTTGATACATCATCTACCGTACCAAGTCGCTTCAAGGAAACGCCCTTGATTATAGTATCAAGTTGATCGTTCGGTAAAGCATGCGTCATGTCCGTCGTAATAAACCCGGGGGCCACCGCATTGCAGCGAATCCCTTTGGCCCCATATTCTTTGGCAATCGACTTGGTTAACCCAATCAATCCCGCTTTGGATGCCGCATAGTTGGCTTGCCCCGCATTACCCGACACCCCAATCACAGATGACACATTCACAATGACCCCCTGTTTTTGCTTCATCATCACCCGTATCAACGCCCTGGTTAACCAAAACGATGAGCTCAAATTCACCGATATGACGTCATCCCATTCCTCATCGGTCATGCGAATCAATAAATTGTCGCGGGCAATCCCCGCATTGTTGACCAACACATCCACCCGTCCCATATGGGCCACCGCCGACTTCGCCAATTGGGCCACACTGTCCGCATGCCCCGCATCAAACGCCATCCCCACGGTGGGAACCCCCCACTCGGAGGCCAGTCGTTCAGCGACTTCCCGACATGCCGATTCTCGGGTGGCCGCCACAATCACGCCCATGCCGTCTGACGCCAATCGCTCGGCAATCCCCAATCCAATCCCACGGGTGGCACCCGTTACCAACGCCACTTTTGTCATGACACAACCCCTTTGATATGACCTTGAATCCAGGCCAGTGCCGACGCCTCACTATCAATCGACGAAACCGCCCAATCCGGCACTGTTTTTTTGCATAACCCCGCCAATACTGACCCCGGCCCCACCTCAATGACCTGATCCACCGACGTGGCCAACCACCGTACCGTATCGACCCACTTCACCTCGGATACCACTTGTAGGGGCAAATTATCTCTCAACTGATCCAATCGGTGTTCGGGTTGCCCCGTTCGATTTAATACGACCGGAACCTGAGCCGAATGCCAAGGAACGGTCGACACCCATTCTGATAATACCGTCTGAGCCGGCCTCATCATCGGAGAATGAAAGGCCCCGCTAACCGGTAATCGAATCAGTTTACCCCCCCGTTCTTTGATCACAGACACGAGCTGATCAATGCCAGATATCGGACCGGATATCACCGTTTGGTTGGGGGCATTATAATTGGCCACCACCACCCCATGATCCGACACCGATTCCAGGCTTTCGATCACCGCTTCACTAGTCAATCCCACCACAGCGGCCATGCCAGTGGTACCTGGTTGCGTGGCCGCCGCCATCGCCGTGCCTCGCACTTGAATCAACCGCAAGGCGTCTTCAAAAGACAACACCCCTGCCGCAAAATACGCCGTGATTTCACCCAAACTATGGCCCGCCACATAAGTCGGTTGGATGCCTTCCCGTTGCAAGCGATCCCATAAAACCACCGATACCACAAAAATAGCCGGTTGGGCATAATGGGTCTGCATGAGGGTGGCCTCGGGCCCCTCTAAGCAGACGGTTTTGAGTGAATACCCCAACATAGTCGATGCGATGTCCCATCGACCCTGAGGGTCATCCCCCAACGCATGGGCCATCCCAACTTTTTGTGACCCCTGACCAGGAAACACCATTGCCACGCTTTGTGTCATCCAACACCCCATTCAAATAAACTCACGGCCCAGGTAAACCCAGCACCAAAGCCCACACACATCACACGATGGCCAGGCAACAACCGACCCGATTGTACCGCCAAGGATAGCTCCAAGGGAATAGAGGCCGCCGATGTGTTGCCATAGTCTTGAATCGATGACAGCACTTTATGGGGTGGAATATGATGGGTCTCGACCACTTGATCAATAATCCGCTGATTCGCTTGATGGGGCACAAACCAATCAATCTCGTCCCAGTTCAATCCGGTATCCGCCAATGCCTGGGTAATGGCCGATCCAATGGCATGAATCGCAACTTTAAATACCGCTTTACCATCCATGTGAATCAGGTGTCGCCGATTCGCCAATACCAAATCCGATAATGGCTCCCGAGCCCCGCCACCGGGAATGTCCAGAATGGGAGCCAACGCCCCATTGGCATAAAACCGGGTGTACTCAATCCCCCGTCCTGCGGTGGGCGATAAGACCACCGCACCCGCCCCATCCCCAAACAACACGCAAGAGCGACGATCCGTCCAATCCACCCAATTGGACAGCACATCCGCCCCAATGACCAACACATGGGACATACCCCCCGATGTCGCCAAAGCAGCACCTGTTCCCAAGGCATACACAAACCCGGCACAGGCCGCCCCTAAATCAAAGGCCCCCGCCCGAGACAATCCCAATTGATCTTGGACCAAACACGCCGTCGATGGAAACCCCAGATGATCACCCGAGGTGGTCGCCACAATCACCATGTCAATCGCATCAGGGGCAAGACCCGATGCAATCAATGCCATCCGAGCTGCCGCCACCGCCAATTCCGACGTGGGAATACCATTGGCAATGTGCCGACGATGGATACCCGTCCGAGAGGCAATCCATTCATGAGAGGTATCCAAGCCCCGGCTGGCCAATTGGTCATTATGCCAAACCGTGGGGGGCACCGCATGCCCCACCCCGGCAATCCCTACGGGCATGACAAACCAGACTCTATCGACGGCACCAATTGCCCCACCACACAACGATGGGCCTGAAGAATGGCATAGCAAATGGCCGTGGCATCCGATCGACCATGGGCAATCACCACCACCCCATTAACCCCCAACAACGGAGCACCCCCATACTGACGGTAATCATATTGGGCATGAAACCGCTTTAAAAATGGCTTTAACAGCCATAACCCCCCTAACGTCCGCCACGACCGCCTGGCTTGTGATCTAAAAAACCCAAAAAACAAATCGGCTATCCCCTCCCCAAATTTTAACAACGCATTGCCCACAAACCCATCGGTCACCACCACATCGGCCACCCCGTTAAACAACTGCTTACCCTCTACATTGCCCACAAATTGCTCACCGAAGACCTCATGAAGGCGGGAATAGACCGTCTGAGACAACTGATTGCCCTTTCCCGCCTCTTCCCCGATGTTAAGCAACCCCACCCGTGGCGATGACACCTGCAAAACCGACGTCGCATACGCCGAACCCAAGGATGCAAATTGCTCCAAATGACTGGGTTTGCTGTCCACACTTGCCCCCATGTCAACCATCACAAACGGGTGGGTGTGTCCTGGCATGATCGTGGCAATACAAGGCCGTTCAATACCCGGCAATCGACCCAATCGCAACGTGGCCGTCGCCATCACCGCCCCGGTATTACCCGCCGACACAAACGCATCGGCCCGCTTTTCTTTCACCCAATCGATACCCACTCGTATCGAAGAGCACGGTTTGTCACGAAACGCCTTGGCCGGGGCATCACCCATTCCCACTATTTGGGGGGCGTCCACACACTCAATCCGATGCCGAATGGCTGGATCACATGATGACAACAAAGGGGACAATAAGGCAACTGGACCCGTCAGAATGATCCGCAATTCAGGCTGAAGGGCCAACACACGGTACACACCATCCAGGACCACGCTGGGGGCATCGTCGCCCCCATAGGCATCCACGACGATGGTAACCATCGCCGACCTACTCGCTGGTTTCGGTAGCAGACGACTGGGTCGTGGCCGAACTGGTCAAAATAACCGGTCGACCTTTGTAAAACCCACAAACCGAACAAACAAAATGAGGTCGACCCAATGCCTTGCATTCAGGACAGGGACGCAATTGTGGAACGGTTATTTTCCAACGGGCAGTCTTCATTCGTTTTTTGGATTTGGAACGGCGTTTTTTTGGTACAGGCATGCTGGTTTCCTTTCAGGACTAAGCCCCCGTAAAAGATGAGGCTACTGGTACATTGATCAGCCGATCAAGGACTGATCAAATCATAATCGATGGGGATAATAAAATCAGACCTCGGCCCTGTCAAGCAAGGGGCTTAAAAATTAAGGGTGGCTTTAATCACCACACCCGACACGTCATAACTTAATTCGGGCAACCCGACTTGTTTGTACGTAGGATCCATGTTGTTGGTAAGGATTTTAATATAGCCTTCGCCCGTAATGGTCACGTTTTTGATATAAGGGCTTCCTTTGATCGGAATCATAATATTCATGTTTAAATTCCCCACATGGACCGTATCACTGCGTTGAACCAAGGCAGTTTTGATCAGGTCATCGGTACCACGCAAGTACTCATTTTGTTGCAAGGTGTTTAATTGGGTGCCCCAAGAATCGGTACGGGTATACGTGGCGGTTACATTTAACCAATCGGTACGGATGGGGGTATAGCTGGCATTCAGCACCCCCACATACCCCAGTTGACTGGGGGATTGACCTTGACGAGAGGCTTTCATTGAATAGTCGTACCCAATTTGAAACCCGTCCCAAATGGTCACCCCCGTCCCGGCGGTAATGGTGTCGTCAGTAAAAAGGGTGTTGGTATACAACGAGGGGGTTTCCTGGGTTTCGACCACGCGAGTGGTACCATAACCCCCTCGAATGGTCAGCCATGACACAAATGGATTGATAGACGTCATGCCGGTAATGGATTGGTTTGATCGTTGGGTGTAATCGGTAAACCGTTGGGCATCACGACGAATAAGCGGATTGCGAAGGGTCTCTTCGGTAATATCCAACACAGGGCTGCGATATTGTTCCACCACTCCCAATACACCCGATACATTAACGTCCACTTTAAACCCAAAAAGGGAAGGGAACGGAATCCGAACCGACACATTCGTATCCAATCCAGGACGAAAGGTAACCCCTGTGTTGGTTTGCATCACATTACGTCGGTACCATTCGGATTGTAGCTTCAAGATAGAACTGGCCGAAATCCATTGAAACGCCGTACCGCCCAATCGGGTGGTGAGTGATTGAATGGTGGCATAATCTTGGGACAAACTGGTTGCCCCCCCCCCCAATAACTGGTCCAATTTCCGACTCTCACGCCATTCATAGGTTTCATCCAATGCCAATTCTGGGTTGGTAATGGGCACACTCAATAACATGTCCATCTCGCGAATGCCTGGCAACATCGACCCATAACTCAGTATGGGGATACCCAGAGAAAAGGGTAACGGTCGAAACGTGACCCCCTGGGTACGCTTAAAATTGGGGGTCCACTCCAAGGTTTGGTTGCCCGAGGTACCCGTCAATACACGCAGGGACCGGGTATGCTCTGTTTTGTCACTTAAATCCAACCGATAGATCACTTGATTGACCACCGGAAAAGGAAAGTCCAAGGTCATCCGACCCGTTCTTTGTTCATATTCTCGATAGGTGGTGGTTTTAGAATAGGTCTGAAAGGTTCCCTCTACACGTGAATCTTGTGCTTGTTTAACCACTGACAACTCCGGAAACGACACCCCCGGAATAGGTGAAAAACCCCGCAAGCTCATGCCTTGCCCACTGGATAAATTCACACTTAAGTCATTGTTTTCAAGTGCCATCCGTTCATCCCAATTGAGTTGCAACAAGGCATTTTTCCACATGGACACCAATGGGTTGTCCGGTTTAGCCCCATAGTCAGTGAGCATACCAAACAAGGACCACTGCTCAATACTGGCGTCGGTTTGGGTGTTTTTTTTGCCTTTTTGTCCCAACAGGGCACTCAATTGATGGTCTTGCGAATAGCCGCCGCTAAAGGTAACCCAGGTATTGGGCACATATTGTGAGCGAATGCGCATGTTAATGATTTGATTGGGCGTCGACCGGGCGCCATTTGATTCGGTAAACGATTCTTCGGTTTGTGACCCAAGGCTGATGGTCCATCCCCGCATGGGTTGGATATCAGAATCGACCCCCCACAACGATCGATGGTTTTTAAAGAATTGGGTGGTATTAAGACCCGATGTCAACGCATGCTCCAAGGTGGTAGATTGGTTGTAGCGGGGCCTGACCGTCAGGGAATCCACCCCATAATGGGTCACGGTATACAACCCCGACAAATCAAACCCATCGGTGAGCGTTGATTTGCGATTGAAGCCATCTTTTACCCCCTCTACCGCATGGGAATAGGTCCGTCTAAATTGGGTGCGTTGATCCGATGGACCCAGTTCCACACGGGTTTCAGCCGTCAACAAATCATTGTCAATCAGATAAACATTGGGCGATGTCCCCACCGGGTCTTGGGTATACAATGTATAGCGAAGGGTTTGAAACAATGTCATACCCCCAATGGGGGGTAGTTGGCCTTGAAAAAACACATCATCCATATGATTCGATACCACCCGCTCATTACCCCCACGAGGCAATTCCTCATCCCGGCGGCGGTAGTCGGCACTGAACAATCCCCCTGCACCCCATCGGTAGTCAGCACCCGCCCCCCATGAGGTGGTACCCTTGCGATCTTGAATAGGGGATAAGGGGTTATAATCCCGGTCAATGGCCTTATAATCAGCACGAAATTGCCACTGATCCCACCGATACGATGTGGCCAATTTACCGACAAATTTCATGGCTTGAACTTGACCGGCCGTGGTTTTGGCATCGGTATCAACATAAGAAAACGAGACCCGGATGGTGTGATTGGGTTGGGGAACCATGGTTAAAAACCGAATGGTACCCAACTGATAATTGATGGTGTAATCCTGATCCCGGGCAATGGGCACATTGTCAACAAACACCAATTCAGAGGCATCCACCACATTCCGTTTGCCCAATGGGTAGTTGTCATTGGTACCATTGCCGGCAAACGATACCTCCGTACTGAGACGTGGTTTAGAAAAATTATTGTCAGCACCCGACACCTCCATGTCAACCCGCCATTGATCCGTCAATTGGGTCCCCAACGATAACCCCACTTGTTTTTGCACCAACTTACCACTGTTGGCCCCCACTTCAGGGGCATAGTCGTATACCATGGTAATCCGCTGGTCTTTTAACGGGTATTGTTTTCGAATCGATCGTAAGTTGGAATTGGGATTAATATCCCCTTCTTTAAAAAACGTCATCACCACATCAATCCCATTCGACCCATAATCAATCGAAAAATCTTGATTGATTTGCAGGTCTTCATCGGTTAACCCATTAAAAACACGTAATTTTTTAATCCCCTGGTATTTAATGGGGGTGTCTTTAAGGGTGAAATGAACATTGTGTTGATAGACTTTATCCCCAGTCCCCATCCAAACGCCCGTGGTTTGATAATTTTTTCGGTATTGATAGCCCAATTTAATGGTTTTGCCCACCCAAGCGGGGGCCACGTTAAATTCACCTCGGTAGGCATTCACCAGCGTTACCGCCCCATCAGGGGCCGGGACCCCATCGATCATGATCTCCACTTGATCGGGCAAGGTAATGGGGTTATTGGCAGAAAAAAATCGATTGCTGGTTGGCTGTTGTACTTCATCCACTACTTTGACTATTTGCCCCGACCCATCGGTATTCACCGATTGTTGCAAAAAGGTGACCCCCATCGACAAGGGGGATTGGCTCAAGGTTGATTCTTGGGTGACGGACACAATGGACTGATACCCCACGGTGATAACGGTGGGATAAGGAACCGGATACGTAAAGGTCAAACGACCCGTATCATAATCGATGGTGTAATCATTGATATCTGATTTGAGCTTCCCATTCACCCGGACGACCACACTGTCCTCGATAATCGATTGACTCTGTAATTGATACGGCCCATACGCGTTTTGTCCAATCAAGGTTTGCTCATGGGGTTGGGTTTGATACGCTTGGTATTGAATATCCAAGATGTCATTGGATAACAAGGTGCGATACAGGGTAATCTCCCCTTTTTTACTGCGAATGGCGTAATCCAAATCGCGGCGCAACGGGGTCCCATTTAAGATTAACTGCTCCGAACCCAACACCACCGGTTTGTGAGACAACACCACCACCCCATTCTCACTGACATTTTTCTGTGTCAGCCGTTGTTGGATGGGGCTGCTTTGTAGGACCACGCGTTTGGTTTTATTGGGTTGCCATAGCCATTGGGCCCCCACAAAATCTTTTCGAGAAAAAACGGGAATAAAATCTTCGATGGGATTGGTAAATTCATACACAATTTGAATGTAGTCAGTACTGGATTTCACCGTGGTAAAGGTAATCTCACCCTCAAAATAATTGACCGAATAATCGGTCCCTTCCGACAACGGGGTATTGTTGACCCACACCCGAACCGAACCAGACAAAATTGGCCGAACCCCCACCGAATATTGACGACGCCCGTTACCAAATGAATCAAAGCGCTTGAGGGTGGATCGCTCTTGACCAAAGGCCACTTTTACCTGTTGGGAGTCATCTTTGTACTGATACTGGGTCCCGGTAATCGCCCGATTCAAACGAATAAATTCCCCGTGGGAAAACTCGGTATCCACCTTAAAAAAATCCAACTGATGGTCTTTGTATTTTAATCCCACATCATACACAGCCGGGAATGTGGGTTCCATTTCGATGTTAAAGCGTACGTTTAAATCTTCTTGTAGACGGGCCATGATATCAAACCGAAGCCGGGGATCGAATTTGAGGGGTCCAAGCAACACATCAGGAGGTAGCCGGGTATAATAAGGATCTCGTTGAATGCTTAATATCCGGTTATCGGTGCCACTCACGGACCCAATTTTGGGATTGTATGAGCGACCACTCACTTTGGTTTCGATAAACCCATCCACTTCAATGTGTTGGGCAAATTGGGGGGGGCGTTTAGGAAATAAAAAACTGGCTTCCGCATGGGGTTGAAAGACATACACCGGAAAACGAGGAAGCATGGGGGTTGGCTTGGGCGGCACCCGTGGCTGAGGTGAAGGGCCCAAACGCAGGTCAAGGGGATCATCCTGACCCGTTGGGGAAGGACCCGAGGGGGTAGACGATAACACAGGATGAGAAGGGGGGGGCCGAGGAGGATCGGGTAAAATGGTAACCGCCCCGACACGGTCATAACTGGGAAATACCCGCAAGGCGGGTTGAATGGTATCGGTTTTTTTGATCCAGGCGATGGCCTCTTGTTGGGTTTCCACCGCCCACAGGGTATCGGTTTCTCCGACCACCAAAAAAAACGTGCCTTGAATACTTTCATACATCGGAAGCTCTGATTGATTTGCTCGTGCCCATAATGCCGCTTTGGGCACGATCACCTCAACCCATTGATCTCCCGCCAGCACAATCGTCGATCCAACGGCCATCCATAGCCAACACCCCAAGCCATACCCTAGCCAACGCCATACCGGCTGTTTCAGGGTCCTCCAATCCCATTGTGTCACCCATTGTATGAACCACACCCCCATCCCACTATCCTTTCGGAAGTAACAGCGTGGCATCCCCGTAGCTGTAAAACCGATACCCTTGAGCAATGGCATGGGCATACGCTGACTGCATACGATCCCGCCCCATGACCGCACATACCAACACAAACAACGAAGAATACGGCAAGTGAAAGTTGGTAAACAGGCCTGATATGACCCGAAACGTCGAGCCCGGGTATAAATAAACACGGGTATAACGGTCACCCGATACCACCCGGTCGTGGGTCCAGGCGGATTCCAATGCACGGGTCACGGTGGTGCCCACGGCGATCACCCGGCGGCCTTCCCGAATAGCCTGGTTGACGGCGTCAGCCGTGTCAGGCGGTATATGGACCCATTCCTCATGCATCACATGATCCCGAATATCATGGGTGGTAATCGGCTGAAATGTCCCATACCCAATATGAAGGGTCAGGGTATGAATGGACACCCCCTTTTGGCGCAAATCAGACAACAAGTGGTCAGACCAATGTAACCCAGCAGTCGGTGCCGCCACACTCCCCAACTGGGTGGCCACGCAGGTTTGGTAGCGATCATCATCTTGTTCAGTCGGTTGTTTGTTCATGTATGGGGGTAAGGGCAACTGCCCCCATCGTTCGAGGGCCACCATGGGGGGAAGAGACGTCTGAAGCCTCACCTGATACAAGGGGTGGGTGGGATGCTCAATCCGAGGACCAATTTCAATGGTAAGATCATCCGAAACGATCACTTGATCCCCCATGCGAACCCGCTTGGCGGGCTTAATCAAGGCCTGCCAATACACCCCCATGTCACGCAATAACAACAGTTCGATCCGGGCCCCGGTTGGTTTATGGGCCACCAAACGGGCTTTCATAACGCGGGTGTTGTTCATGACCAACACATCTGACGGTTGCATCCATTCAAGGCTGTCTGCAAACATGGCATCAACGGTTTGGGAAGGCGTCACCACCAATAACCGGCTATCTCCTCGTTGGGCAGGGGGGGCGGTGGCCACGTGTTCGGTTGGCAACTCAAAGCCATATAAAGATACATCATGTGACATACCTGATATATACCACATAATGGCTGATCGCTACCCTACTCAATCCATTGAAAAATAGAAGAAAGAGAGACCTAAACCTGAGGCTTCCTGCCGGTGGTTCGCACGCACACCAAAGGACACACCCATACTAAGCGGCAACTCACCGCCCACCCGCACAGATGGCTGCGAGGTCACACAAGTAACCAATTGCCGCGGCAACCGACACCCCCTTGACCGACAACTAACGGCTTTTGCTACTACACGTCTAGCATCGTCTAAACTCGGTTTTTTGGTTGCCAATACTGCCCCTAGCCGTACCATCTCTCCCACCGTTGCCACCCATCCAACCAGGTCAGATGGTTGAACGGATACTCAAGCCAGTCAGGCAACCGGTCACGATGGCCACATGGGTGAAGCAGGGCAAGACACCGTTCAAAACCATCCGACAATAAATCGCCAAGTTAGAAAGTTACAAGATCATTGAAAAAAGGCGAAAAGGGACAAGAAAATAAGCGGTTGTCTACCTCACTTACTTGGCGAGAGTCAACGCCCCGATATGGTGGCCGATAAGGGTGATGGGTGACCCGCACCCCACCCACGATGAAAAGGACTTAACCAGAAAACCCGGATCATGACATGCGGCACGAAACCGGCACTACCAAGGGTTGAAACACAAGTCAAAAAGCTCATGTGCAAGGTACGATGGAATGGGGAGCCACCAGGTGGTATCCGTCACGGTTAAGATCTCATCACACGATGTCGCCATTAGTCCCTCTTAACATCGAACGCTGACCGGGTCGTTAATCCACCGGCTTACACTTGCTTACCGCCACCACAGCCTTCACTTTCTGAATCCATCGACCCACTTGATCGATTGGATGGTGATCATCACCCATACAAGCCCTCTTTTTTCTTGCCATACCCTCCCTGTTGATCACGCATTTTTCACGGTTGACTTGTCACTTCTTGTCTCAGCGGTCTTCACCATGGCGTGGTGGTACCAGTCTTTCACATCAACCGTCCTCTGACATCTCGACACCCATGCATCAGGTTAGAAGGGAAAGGCCAATCGGCCGACATCATGCCATGCAGACCGTCAAAAAAATGGCCCATCTGATTGACCCATGCATCCCGTTTAGATTGACATCATCTAAACGATGATCCCAGTGTCTAACAGGTAATCCATAACAGACAGATGGTAAGACAAGGGAAACAAAAAAGCGGGAGGGGAACCATCACGGGTACCACGGATCATGTCACAGGCTCAAAAAAGACATCACGTATCAAACCCATTCTATCTCACCCCATCCAGTGTCGATCCGTGCACCCCATATAAGCCCCCCCTTCATAACCAGTCCGATCCTATTTACCCCCCCCTTCATGTTTTAACGATCAAACCCGGTGCGTTGACTTAAGACTGGGCGTCTTTAATCGCCTCAATATCCAACTCCACTTCCACATCATTGCCTACCACCAACCCACCATTATCCATGACCTTAGAAAAATTCATGCCAAAATCTCGGCGATTGATTTTGAATCGGGCATTAAAACTCATGCGGGTTTTTCCCCAAGGATCCCGAATGGCCTGACTCACTTCCAGCGGGAAGGTCACGGTCTTGGCCACCCCTTTCATGGTCAAGGTACCCGTTACCTCATACACCGACGGTTTTTTGGTTTTTTTGATTCCTTTGCTAACAAACTGGATATCTGGGTACACCGCAACGTCAAAAAAATCAGGGCTTTTTAAGTGGGCATCCCGATCTGTATTGCGGGTATCAATACTCCCCACTTTGACCACACCCGATAAGGATGAATTGGCAGGGTTTTTATCCCACAGAATCGATGCATTATACTCCCCAAAACTACCCCTTGTTTTACTTAAAACCATGTGGGATATGGCAAAGCCAACCGTTGAGTGAGACTGATCCACCACATAGCGATCGGCCGCCCCTATACCCGAAGACCATCCCATCCCACACAACAAAACCAACGCTACCCAACGTATCATATCAACGACTCCTTTTTATGTGATGAATAAGACCGACATTGTACGACATCGGATGGTCTAAATAAAGGGTCATGTCAGACCCACCGGCCAACAAGCGGCCACCCCCGTGACCCCTGGCTGATCCCCTAAGGCACGGCATAGACGGTCCCGCTGGGAACCCGTCGCCTCATGGGTCACCATCACCAATTCCGCTTGGTGTGGCGGTTTCTCTTTTTGAATCATTTGGGCAATGCTCACCTGATGGGCATCAAATAAGGTGCCAATATGAGCCAGCATGCCCGCCGCATCATCCACCAACAGCCGTATGTACCACTGTGAGCGATGGTCTAATTCTGGCACCAACCCCACAAAACCAAACCCATTATCCAAATTGCGTGCCGACGGCACCCGTTGGGTATTCAAGGCAATGTCGATCACATCCGATACAATGGCCGACGCAGTGGGTGAAGAACCGGCACCACGACCCATTAACATCGATTCTCCGACGGCGTTACCCACCACATAAATGGCATTGTATTCATTCCGTACCGATGCCAGTGGATGGGTAGTGGCAATAAAAGTAGGAGACACCCCAAACACCAACCGATCATCGGGCAATCGACGCCCCATGGCCAACAACTTAACGGTATACCCCAATTCATGGGCATACCCAATATCCACTTGTGACAGGGCATCAATCCCTTGATAAACAAAATCAGATACCCCCACATCGGCATTAAATGCCACCGATGCCAAAATACTCAACTTGTAGGCGGTATCCAACCCCGACACATCCATGGATGGATCCGGCTCGGCAAACCCCAATGATTGGGCTTGGGCCAGTGCATCGGCATACCCCATTTTTTCTTCGGTCATTTTGGTCAGAATGTAATTGGTCGTGCCATTTAAAATGCCGACTAACGACTCAATCCGATTGGCCGCCAATCCGATTTTGAGGGTACGAATCAGTGGAATACCCCCCCCCACCGCGGCCTCATAAAACACATCGACTTGATGCTGAATGGCCAAGTTAAACAATGCTTTTTTATGCTTTGATATCACTTCTTTATTGGCCGTCACCACAAATTTACCCCGTTTAATGGCTTGGGTGATATAGGACCTGGCGGGCTCTTCTCCTCCCATCACCTCTACGACCACATCAATATCCGGGTCATCGAGAATATCATGGGGATTCGTGGTCAAGTGGATATCAGGAGACCCCACCCGATCCAACGAGCGAACCAAGGCCGATTTTAAATGAATCTGACGACCCAAACGGCGCTGCAACAACGCAGCGTTATGGTCCAACAAGGTCTTGACACCTTGGCCAATATTACCAAGGCCCAATAATCCAATGGTAAGGGGGGGATTCATGAGACACCCAACGGCTCAGAGCCAATAAAACCAATAAAGTGGCCCATCACATCATAAAATGGAGCGGGAAAAGGGACTCGAACCCTCGACCCTCAGCTTGGGAAGCTGATGCTCTACCAACTGAGCTACTCCCGCTTTGGTTGGGCCATTCCTGATTATAAGGGGATACCCTATACTTAGACAACCTTCAATCGTGAAGGCAGCGATTCACACATAAAGGAGCCCCTCATGCTACCCAAAAGATTTCAACGATGGGCATTGGTCACCTGGATCAGCACATTGGGATTGGTCATGATCGGGTCATTTGTCAGGGCTTCCGGCTCTGGATTGGGGTGTCCCGATTGGCCCACCTGTTTCGGGCAATGGATCCCCCCCACCCATGTGTCCCAATTACCCGCCGACTACCAAACCCACTACGCCCACCTGGACTCCGTGGTATTTAACCCACTCAAAACATGGGTCGAATACCTCAACCGATTAGCAGGGGTCATCGTGGGTCTATTGGCCCTATCCTTGGCCGGGTGGGCCGTGATAGCACGGCGACAATTGGCCAAGGGGGTGCCCTTGCTATGTGGGCTCATCCTGGCGGCTATTTCCGTGCAAGGGTGGATTGGTGCCAAAGTGGTGAGCAGTGACTTGGCCCCTTACATGATTAGCATTCACATGGTGATGGCCACTTGGATTGTGGTCATGCAAGGCATCGTCGTCGCCCTCAGCACGCCAGCGGAATCCTGCCGCCCCACCCCCTTGTACGGACTGTATGCCATGGCCGCCTTGATTCAATGGGTTGGGGGGCTCCGGGTCAGGCAAGGGGTGGACCACGGCATCAGCCTTCAAAGCATGGGCAATCCACTTTATTTCCATCTATTGATGGGAATATGGGTCCTCATCGTGGGGTGGCGATGGGGGTCCCATCTGGGTCGACGGCCCCTCCGCTATGTGCTCTGGGGCATGTTAGCCGGCCAACTCATCACAGGGGCCTGGTTTTATGGGGTGGGATTGACCCAGTGGTTACAACCCATTCATTTAATGGGTGGCATATTGGCCATTGGCATCGTGGCGTACTGGTCCACACGGCTGTGGCAATCCAGTAGGATCAGCCACCCGTCCCCAGAACCCCGCTAAAGCAGCCCATTCATGCGTTGGGGGAAGCGTCCAAGGCCATCAGCTGGTTGGTATGCTCATCCCATTGGGCATCGAGGGATTTTAGTTGCTCAGTGATCTGTTCTAACTCGTGGGCTTTTTGATCTGAGTAGCCCAGTGGATCGGTCATAAAAAACCGTGTCAGCTGGTCTTTTTTTGCGGATAATGTGGTGATTTTCTTCTCAATCGTGGCAATGGTTTTAAGCAGTGTGCGTCGAACAGACGCCACCTGTTGCTTGCCCGTCTCACCCCCCGACATGGGCTTCACCGGTATCGAAAGGGGGGCAGTCAGGACAGGCGTCAGCGAGGCAATATAGCGATCCAAATCCCCAGGGTAAGGGTACACCCGACCTTGGTCCACCACACACAATTGGGTGGCCACTGTCTGAATAAACCGTTGGTCATGACTGATCAACAATACCGTGCCCCGATAGGCAGTGAGCCCCTGGGCCAACCAGTCCACGGTCTCCACATCCAAATGATTGGTGGGCTCATCTAACAACAAAACCGTGGGCTGATCCAAGATAACCCGGGCCAAAATCACCCGGGCTTTTTCTCCCCCACTCAATACCGACAGGGGTTTTAAGACATCATCACCCGAAAACAGCAATCCCCCTGCGGTATCCATGAGTTGTTGCAAGGACACATCAGACGATGCATGGGCCATCAAATAATCCAAAATGGTGTCATCCCCGGTTAATGCCTGGTACACATGCTGGGCAAAATACCCCCACTTGGCACCGTGCCCCCACGTCAACGTCCCCCCCACAGGAGGCAACTCCCCCGCCACGGTTTTCAACAACGTGGTTTTGCCTTGCCCATTTCCGCCAACAATGGCCACCCGTTCACCCCGCTCAATCCCCCAGGTAAGGGGGCCGGCTAGGGGCACCCCATCGTACCCAATGGTTAAGCCTTCCATGCGCAAGGCCGTGCCTTTGGTGACCGTCATCGCAGGAAAAGTCAAGCGAACCTGGCGACCCTCTTGGGGCAGGGTAATGGGTTGTAACTTGGCCAATTGCTTGATCTTGGATTGGGCCTGGCTGGCTTTGGAGGCTTTGGCACGAAACCGAGAAATAAACCGTTCAAGTTGCACTTGTTTTCGCTCAATGTTGCGATTGGTAGCCGCCACAATATCGCGTTGCTGGGCTTGAAACGCCACATACTCATCGACCGGACCCGGATAAAGGGTCAATTGACCTTGGGCTACTTCCAAGGTGTGGGTACACAGTTGGTTTAAGATCGTCCGATCGTGGGATACCAACAACACCCCCCCCTCATAAGACGATAACAATCGGACAAAGGCCACCAAGGTGGGTAGATCCAAAAAATTAGTGGGTTCGTCTAATAAAATAAAATCCGGTTGTTGGGCCAACAACGCCACACACTTGGCCCGCATACGAACCCCACCCGATAATGCCTCAAACGATCCGTTGAGCTGGGCATCACCCAACCCCATAGGGGCGGCCCATTTGGCCACATCCCACGACGATACCTTGGCCTGTTGTTCAATCCAATCCCCGACACAATCCGTCGGCTGATACGATTCGTGTTGGGTCATGATGCCCAACCGAACCCCTCGACTGATGACCACCCGACCCGAATCGGGGGTAAGTTCTCGTTGAATCAAGCGCAACAAGGTGGTTTTACCCGATCCATTGCGACCCATCACCCCCATTTTTTGGTCACAAGGCAAGGTGAGTGACACCGAGTCAAAGAGGGTTCTGGCCCCGATGGTATAAGTCAAAGACTGGAATGAAATCACGCCCATGCGTGAGCCCGACAATCAGGGCATTGCCCCGAAAAAGACAAGTGATACCCTGAAATCTGATACCCCGTCGGAGGGACAACATGCTCCACCCGCGGGGCACTCGGCAATTCCGACACCTGGCCACAATGGGTACACGTCACCATGTAATGGGGTTCATGAGCATCTTGAAGATGAGAACATCGGATAAACTTACCTGTTGTCCCCACCCGATGAATCAACTGGTCCGATTCTAACAACGACAACGTACGATAAACCGTGACATGATCCAACGACACAGTGGGGGGCGAAAGGGCCACCAAGTCATACGCCGACAATGGCGTTGAATGGGATGATAACAAGGCAATAATGGCCAAACGGGGTTTGGTCAATCGGGCACCCCGACGTTTGAGACAAGACGTCGCCACGTGAGAAAAAGACAACGGGTCAACCATATCGGGGTAAGTGCTCATAGAACCCTTTACTAGAAGAGTGGTCGGGGCGACTGGATTTGAACCAGCGACCCCCTGTTCCCAAAACAGGTGCGCTACCAGGCTGCGCTACGCCCCGATGCTTATACAAGCGTGACGATTCTAGGTGGAAAGTGACACTTCGTCAAATAGCCCCAGCCATCACATCGCCGACCAATCTATCGCAGGGCATGACACCCTTTTAAATGCGTTGATGCCGAATAATGGCCCCTTCACCCAAATAAATCACCACTTGGGCAATGTGGGCGGCATGATCAGCCATTCGTTCGACATGACGAATAATGGACATCACATGCAAGATGACCCCCACATCCGCTTTTGATTCGGTTAACAACTGAACCAATCGCCGGTGGGCCACTTGTTTTTGCTCATCAATGTCATCGTCCATGCGACACACCTCACGGGCCAAGCCAACATCCACATTGATCAAGGAATCCAAGCTGTTTTTTAACATCAACCGAACCCCATCCATCATGGGTTGAAACGCAATGTCCCACGATGCCAAGGGTGGGGGAGCATCCATAACCCATTGTGATTTTTTGGCCACACTCACCGCTAAATCCCCAATACGTTCCAAGGTTGAATTAATTTTTAATACCGACACAATATAGCGTAATTCAGATGCCACCGGCTGATGAAGGGCCAATATTTTGAGGCACTCTTCTTCCACATCCATTTCTTCTCGGTTAATATCCGCATCATTTTGAATGGCCAACCGTGCTTTTTCTGGGTTCATGGTCACAAACGAATCAAAGGCAATGGCCACGTTTTCTTCAACCAACGTGCTGACCGATAAGAACACCCGTTTTAGATACTCAATTTCTTTGTTCATGCGATAAGACATGGAGGCCTCCTTTTTCTTTTGGCAACCGAACCGTCACCACGGTCCCTTTGCCAAATTCACTCACCACCTCAATAACCCCCTCATGGGCATCCACAATCGACTTGACAATGGTCAATCCCAATCCCCCCCCTTCCACCGAGTCGTGCACCGGGGAATTGATTCTAAAGAAGGGCTCAAATAAATGGGGTAAGCTTTCGCTGGGAATTCCAATCCCCTCATCTTGGATCAGAATCGTCGGCAGGGGATCCCCCCACACTTTGACGGTGACCAGCCCATCTTTGGGGGAATACGAAATGGCATTTTTTAACAACTGCAACACCGCCTGGGACAAGCTAGACCGATTGATGTAGGCCGACACCGAATCGGCCACCAGTTGAACGGTGACCCCTTTGTCATCGGCACTTTCTTTTAAAATATCGACCACCTCACCCACCAATTCAGGTAATGATTCCGTTTGCAGGGACAATTGTTGCAAGGTGATGGTATGTTTCAGACGGGTTAAATAAACCAAGTCAGACAACATGGTGCGAATGGCCTTAATGGCCATGCCGTACCCACTACTGGCTGTGGCAGGGATCATCGCCGTTGCATCGGTTAACCGATTTAACGGGCCTTTCATGCGATGCGACACATTGACAATCAGGCGATGTTGGGCCAACTCCGATTCAATGGCGTCGGTCACATGCCGCAACAATAGAATGGTACGATCAGTGGGTAACTGATGATCATCTAAAATTGGGATGCATTCCACCTGAAAATAGGCGTCCTCTCGATCCCGAAACACCACTTGATCGGCTTCATAAGATGCCCTCGAAAGCCCCTTTCGTACCACCGCCATCAACTGACTGTGTCTGACTTGAGACGAAAGGGAGACCCCCAACGACGACGGAGACAACCTCAAAAACCTCATGGCACTGGGGTTGGCAGACAAAATGGTTTCTTGGGCATCCAAGACCACCAGCCCATCAGACAGATGATTGACCATGGCTTGGCGTTCCATATGGGCCTGTTGACGTGTTTGCTGAGATTGAAATACCCGGTCAAACTGAACCTGACAAGCACGATAAACGTCCCAAAGCATCGTCAATCGAGGGGGTTGAAACGGCGGATTGGTTTCGGGGTCCCACTGCTGAATAGACCTCGAGAATCGGGTCAATTCGTCCCGTAACCGAACGGTTCGCCACAGAATCCCTCCCATCAAACACACCCAACTGGCAAGGCACACCCAAGCCAATGGCCACCAACTGTTAAGTGCCACCTCACCGGCTTGGCCTAGGGGAGCGGTCAGCTGAAGCAAAGCCACCACGATCCCTTTTTCAAACAAGGGAAGGACAACCGTCACCACCTCGGTATTAAAGCGAGGGTGAAACCGTTGGGCGACCCCCACCCGTCCAGACAAAGCCGCCGAGACTTCGGTCCGATTCATGGCCACCATGGCATTGGGTGACGGGTACGAGGCCATCCTCAATGTGCCATCGGGTGTAAAGACCACCCATTCATCCCCCAATCGGCGGGCCACCCCTTGAAGGCTGTCGGGCAATACCTGACCACCTGTTGACGGGTGGGTACTGGGCCATTCTCGAACCGACCCTAACCACTGTTCAATCAACACCCCTTCTCGCTCCAACTTGGCCACCAGCTCACGATTGGCCATCTGGTTCATGCCCCACCACGCCATACCCAACCCCAGCACCAACACCATGGTCGTACCGGTCATAAGGGGAAAAGCCCATCGAATGTCACGCCAATGCATTACGACCCAAACTTTCGGGATAAGTATTCTTCGGTACGGGGATCATCGGGAACCGTAAATAATTTTTGCGTGGTCCCATATTCAATCAACTCACCACCCAAAAAAAAGGCCGTGTAATCCGACACTCGGGACGCTTGTCCAATATTATGGGTGACCATAATAATACTGACCGATTCTTTAAGCTCGGCGATCAGATCTTCAATATGGGCGGTGGAGTTGGGATCCAATGCCGACGTGGGCTCATCGAGCAACAACACACTGGGGTCCATGGCCAGTGCACGGGCTATACAGAGCCGTTGCTGTTGCCCACCGGATAAAAAGGCCCCTTTTCGGTGCAACACATCTTTGACTTCTTGCCACAACCCTGCCTTGTGAAGGGACAACTCCACAATCCGCAAGGCCTCTGCCTTGGACAAGGGCAACCCATTGAGCCGATACCCAGCCACCACGTTGTCAAAAATACTCATGGTAGGAAACGGATTGGGACGCTGAAACACCATGCCCACTTGACGACGAATCAACATGGGGTTAACCGAAAAAATATCTTGATTAAACAAAGAAATCGTACCGTCTACCTGAATATTGGGTACCAATTCATGCAAGCGATTCATGCATCGGATAAAGGTGGTCTTGCCACACCCTGAAGGCCCCATAATACTGGTCACGGTATGGGGGAAAAAAGACATTGAAATGCCCTTAATGATGGATTCCTTCCCAATTCGAACCCTCAACTGCGATACATCAAATGTGGTCGTCATGTTGCCTTCATTTTCTTACCAAAAAACGGGTTGTCAAGCCAAGGATAAAACAAAACACCAACAAGATAAAGGAGGCCCCCCATCCCATTTGTTGCCAATCGGGATAAGGACTGGTGGCATAATTATAAATAAGCAATGGCATGGTTTGCACCGGCTCTAACACCGACGCAACCAAAAATGGGCTACCAAATGCCGTAAACAACAAGGGGGCGGTTTCTCCCACAATGCGGCCCAAGCCCAACAAGGCACCGGTCACAATGCCATTTAACCCACAGGGAATGACCACTTTCATGATGGTTCGAGTGGGCGACACCCCCAATGCCAGCGAGGCTTCCCGAAGGGTCAGGGGAACTTGTTTGACCGATTCCTCCACGGAGCGTACCACCATCGGCAACATGATAAAGGCCAACGCCACGCTACCTGATAGCGACGAAAAGTGGCCCATCGGCACCACGATCCACAAATAAGCCAAAATACCAAAGAGGATGGACGGAATGGATTGCAAGGCATCGATACCCATCATCGCCCATCTAATCAATGGATGATGAGGGTATTCCGCCATGGCAATCCCACACCAAATACCAAACGGAATCACCACCAGCGTGGTCAACCCTGCCACCATCACCGTTCCTAAGATGGCATTGACGATCCCCACGTTTGACGCACCAGGCGAGCCTTGCAAGGAGGTCAAAAAGGTCCAATTGATGGCCCCAATCCCCCGACTGGCCACAAACCATATGATGCTCATCAGGACCAACGCCACGATCAGGGCCACCCCCACCAAGAGCCCTTTGAGCGTACGATCGATCAGAATGCGTTGAGACAACCGATCATCACGCACGGGTCATTCTCACCAATCGTCGGCCCAAAAAGCCTGTCACCAAACTGAGCAACAATAATACCAACCCCAAATGAATCAAATGCGAAATCACGAGTGGGTCCGAGGTTTCCCCAAAATCACTGGCAATCAAACTGGCGATGGTATTGCTCGGGTCAAACAAATGGGTGGGCCAATGATTGGCATTGCCAATGACCATGGTCACCGCCATGGTTTCCCCAATAGCACGACCCACACCCAACATAATAGCCGACACCATCCCCGGTAGGGTATGGGGCCACACCACATGCTTGACCACCTCAAAAGAGGTGGCACCCAAGGCCAGGGCCCCTTCTTTCAAATCAGCCGGAACGGTGAGCATAATATCCCGCAACAAAGAGGCCATGAGGGGCATCATCATAAAGGCCAGTACCATGGCCGCAGAAAACAAGCCGACGCCATAGGGTGGCACGCCCAAGTGGGTTTCCATCAATCGGATCATGGGGACCAATACCATCAACCCCCAAAACCCAAAAATAACCGATGGTACACTGGCCAATAAATCCAAGACCCATTGGGCAACCAAGGCCAAGACCCCATTGCAAAAGTAATACCCCGTAAACAAGGCAATGGCAAATGAGACAGGGGCCGCCAAAAGAATGGCCAATCCGGTGGTAAGCAGGCTCCCCCAAATAAAGACCGCCCCTCCATAGACATCATGAACCGGGTCCCAAACATCCGTGACATAAAACCCAAGCCCAACCTCAGCCACTGACGGCCAAGCAGCCCACCCCAATGTCACCACCATGCACACCACCAAGACCATGAGGACAAAGGGGCCCATCAACAAACCGAACTTAAACCACCGATTGTGATGCAAACGCCACCTCACCCGATATTAAATTGGAGCCGACAATGGGACTTGAACCCACGACCTACTCATTACGAATGAGTTGCTCTACCAACTGAGCTACATCGGCGTAACGAACCGTCAAAACAAAACGGCATTTTGCCCTAAAGGGAACAAAAACACAACCACCGCCTACTGCCACCATAGCTGTTCATACTGGACGGTACCAGGAACAGGGCGGGTATCGGACCCCACGACCCCAACCAAACCCTGGGTCGTTAAGATGGGAGGCAACCACCCGTGTAGATAGTCTAGGCCCTCATGGACCGCAAGTGGCTGGGCTGGCTGGAGCATGCCCAACCCATGCCCACACATACCCCCACACTCACACGGCACACTAAGCGGTCCCAAAGGCGGGACCTCTAACGGGGCAAGGGGTGGGTGAACCGGATGCATGATGATCAACGAATCCAAAACGGAGCTGGAGCAGAATAAAACTGAGCCGGAGCAAAATAAGCCGGAGGAGGATAAACCGGAGACGGAGCTGGGGCATAATAAGTAGGAGCCGGAGGGGGGTAAACCTGAGCTTGAGCAGAATAAGACTGCAACGGCACCCCATAAGATTGAGCCTGAGAGTAAACCGGAACCGAAGTAGAGTAAACCTGAGCTGGAGCAGAATAAGACTGCAACGGCACCCCATAAGATTGAGCCTGAGAGTAAACCGGAACCGAAGTAGAGTAAACCTGAGCTGGAGCAGAATAAGACTGCAACGGCACCCCATAAGATTGAGCCTGAGA
>Ga0209358_10000218_pt1 | contig 52729 bp, 50 predicted proteins | sample LauGreFa1BDMLBSN_2_FD_187574 | JGI IMG/M metagenome (GOLD analysis project Ga0209358, IMG submission 187574) | Freshwater lake microbial communities from Lake Michigan, USA - Fa13.BD.MLB.SN (SPAdes) (version 2) | ecosystem: Environmental > Aquatic > Freshwater > Lake | place: Lake Michigan, USA... | reverse complement strand
GACAGGTATGAAATCATTATTCGATCAGGGTAAATTAAAAGTGTTACATAGTGTTGGATATCCAACCCCAAATTATTCTCATTTTAGATCTACGGATATTTGGTTAACTGGCTCTGATACAGAAGAGTATTTTAATACAGGGCTTATGGGAAGATATTTAGATTATAGATTTCCAGGTTATCCAAGTAAATATCCAAATGCATCTATGACAGACCCATTAGCAATACAAATTGGGTCTGTATTATCCACAGGATTTGAAGGCCCTAATGCTAATATGGCTATGGCTTTTACAGATCCTACATCGTTCTATAATATTGTTAATGATAAAGATATAACCGATACCTCTTCACGATCAGGATTAGAACTAGCTTATATACGTAAAGTTGGTGAGCAGTTAAATAATTTTGCAAAGCCTGTAAAAAATGCAGCTCTTAAAGTTCCAAAAAATTTATCATCATTATATCCTGCACATACATTTAATACACCTAATCCATTATCAGAACAATTAAAAATCGTTGCTCGATTAATAGCAGGTGGATTAAAAACAAAAATATACATGGTAAATCTATCGGGATTTGATACACATTCCAGTACAACGAATGTTGGTTTTGGTGTTAATGTTAATCATGCAAATCTGTTGAAACAATTATCATCTGCAATTACTGCTTTTATGGATGATTGTAAATTATTAGGTATTCAAGATAAAATACTTGGTATGACATTCTCTGAATTTGGTAGACGAATAAAATCAAATGGAACTGGAACCGATCATGGCGCAGCAGGACCTGTCTTTTTATTTGGAAACTCTGTAATTCCTGGATTTTTAGGAACAAATCCTATCATTCCAGATAATGTAAGTTCTGAAGATAATATCCCAATGCAAACTGATTTTAGATCGTTATATAGTTCTTTATTAACACAATGGTTTTGCGTTCCTAAACAAGATATTCCTTCTGTCACTTTACATAATTATGCCAATAATTTACCGATTCTACAAGGTATTAGTAATAGTGTTAATGATCAACCTTTGCAACCATTATCATTACAATTGTCATTATTCCCAAATCCAATGCTACAACAATCCCAAATACAAATACACTCTGTATATCCAATAGCTGATATAGTTTTATATGATAGAACTGGTAAATCAATGAGCACAATTTCTGGATATATTCCAGAGGGTAATCATACTATACTTTTTGAAAGAATGGGATTATCTGCGGGACAATATTATCTACAAGCTAGATTAATAAATGGCTATACTCAAAGCGTGATTGTAAATATTCAGTAGTATCAAAACATTACACATTAAAGTCCATGAAAATGGACTTTTTTTTTATATGTACGTTAAAATCTATAGTAAAACGTTACAAGCACAAGAATTACAAACCATATTCTACAATGTAAAGGTACTTTACAAACTTATTGCACGCATTATTTACAATTTGGGTGCGGTTTTAGAAAAGGTTATATTGAAAATCACGTTGCAGCATAAAGACGTGTGACATTATCATAAACAGGGAGTTTTCGATGATACAATTTAGGATGTATTCTTTGATTATATCTATTGCTATGAGTATAGTACTAGGTTTTTCATATATACCCCTCTATGCACAACAGCATGCAAACCCTAAAAATACAGAAACCAATCAGAATCAATCTTCTACGAACACTGTAGATTCAACTAATAGCATTCAACCACAGAACTATTTTATTGCTCAAAAATTAGAAAGAGCTCGCCAAAAATATTTAAGGGCATTATCTGCCATAGAAAATGATGATACCTTATCTGTTCCTCGGCTTTTTGAAGAAGCTGTCCAAGCATTAAATTCCCTAGCAAGCTATCCTGGAATTGATCAAAATGAAGATTTTACCGACTTAGCCCAATCTATCATAGAAGATTATGAAAGTTATGTTCAAAGTATAGATAGTTTATCTGAAACATCTTCTGCATTTATGTTGCGTCAAAAAATCTATCAAGAAGTTGAAGATATAGATACTGTAGAACAAGAATCAACAACAACACTTGTTCGTGTTCCCTATCCCCTTTCTTTACCTTCGGTAACTATTCCCATTGAAGTAAATGAGCATGTAGAAAAGAATCTCACATTTTTAACTCAAGATCGCGGACGTAAATTCTTTCGTAAATGGCTTGAACGAAGTGGTAAATGGTTTCCATTGATGCGCAGAATTGCCAGAGAAGAAAATATGCCTGATGAAATCATCTTTTTATCAATGATAGAAAGTGCATTAGATCCAAATGCCACCTCTGGAGCAAAAGCAGTTGGATTATGGCAATTTATGCAAGCAACTGCAGGTGATTATAATCTAAAAGTCAATTTGTATATAGATGAAAGAAGAGATCCAGAAAAAGCAACACGCGCAGCTATGCGCTATTTAAAATGGCTATTTAATGAATTTGGTGATTGGTATCATGCTTTAGCTGCTTATAATAGTGGTCCAAATGGACCCGTTAAAAGAGGTATTGAGCAACTTGGTAGGGATAATAACCCTTCTTTTTGGGATATCCGTGATATGCTTCCAAGAGAAACCAAAAATTATGTTCCACTTTTTATTGCAACAACTATCATTGGGTCCAATCCATCGGAATATGGCTTTGACTTATCAGAATTAATATATGAACCTGAATATGTGTATGATGTCTTTACAGTTGGCGAATCTATTAGTTTAAAAGCATTAGCAAATTGTACCAATCAGCCATTAACAGTTTTAAAGTCTCTAAATCCTGAATTAGTAGGTATAAGTACACCTCCCGATGGTCCCTATCAATTAAAAATTCCATTAGGATCTAAAGATATCTTTGCGGCTAATTACTCTGCAATGTCTGATGAAGATAAGCATCCATGGATTACATATGACGTTAAAAAAGGCGAAACACTAGCTTCTATTGCAGCTGATTATGGCATTACTACACAAGATATTTTACAAACAAATCCTTCTATAAATTCCAAAAATTTATCCAAAGGTACTGTTTTACGATTGTCGAAAGAAATTATAAATGCTGCAAGCCTTTTGGCTCAAAATAAGACAGATCTTGTTGATTCTGTTTCTGATAATAAAATTCAAACAGGCACCAACGTCATTAATAAAGATACTATACTAGAAAGGCCAATTAGTCTCAATATCAAAACAAAAGAAAGTGAACAGATCAAGCAAAATAAAGACACTATAATCTATGCTTCTTCAACTTTACCAAACACTGAATTAATAAAAAAAGATACGATAATCCCTATAAAAAAAGAGAAACAAAATACCAGAAATACTTCAATCTCTTTGGGTAATACAAAGCCAGTAAAAATATTCAGTATTGACACATCATATTCTTCTGAATATAAACCAACACAAATTGCCTCTAAGGAAAAATCAAAGTCAAGTTCGGTAGAAACACAATCTGATCTATCTGTTCCAAAAAGTACTATTAAACATATCGTTAAATCTGGTGAAACACTGTATTCTTTAGCCCAGAAATATGGCGTCCGCATGACAGATTTACGTAATTGGAATAGTATTCCTTTTGATAATGATGCCTTATTGAATGGACAAGAATTAATCGTTTCTCCATCTAATGAATCAAAATTAGATGTCATTGTTAAAACTCATAATCTTATACATGTATCTTCAGGAAAAAATGGACGTCATAGAGTAAAAAGAGGTCAGACCTTACAAGATGTTGCTCAGATGTATGATATCAAGGTAGAAGATTTAGCAAAGGCAAATGGATTAAGTCCAAAAGTTAGGATAGGACAAGGATTAGTACTACTTCTTCCTTCAAAAGCTAGTATTAATAGAAAATCATACACAAACTATAATAATGCGAAAGTAAAAAAAGTTTATGCTGTAAAGAAAGGTGATTCATTTGCCAAAATAGCAGCTAAACATGGTATTTCTGAAAAAGATCTAAAGAAATGGAATCCTGGTATTCGTACTAATGGCTTAGTTAAAGGTAAGCGTTTAACAATTTATGCCAAGGCTTCAAAAGCAAGTGTGTCCAAAAAAGGTAAGAATAGTAAAGTAGTTTCAAAATCAAAATCATCTCATACGATTCGTAAAGGTGAATCTTTATCAGAAATTGCTAACAAATACGGAATAAGTGTTCAACAGTTAAAAAAAATAAATAAAAAGATTAAGCCAAAGGATCTTAAAACTGGTCAGACAATTAAACTAAAATAGAATTCACAATGAAGAACTTATAATGTACAGAATACTTCTTCTTTTCGTATTTCTTAGTCCATTGCTATATGGCCAGAATTCTCTGAGATATATTCAGAATGATGCTTTTGGATTTGGAGAAAAGTTAGAATATAAGGTTGGTTATCAATTTGTAAAAGCCGGTACTGCTAGTTTTTATGTATTACCCAAGCCAGCAACTATGAAAGGAAAATCTTGTTATGATATTCGTTTCGAAGTAAAATCTTTACAATCTTTAGATTGGCTGTATAGAGTAAAAGATATTTATAGAACTGTTGTTGATATAGAAGGCATCTTTCCCTATTATTTTGAACAACATGTTAGAGAAGGAAATTATAAAAGAGATTTCACAGCAAGTTTCGATCAACAAGCACATAAAGCATATACGCAAAAAGGAGAATTTCCTATTCCTCCTTTTGTACATGATATAGTTTCCGCTTTTTATTTTATCCGTACAGTAGATATATCATCTAAAAAGAAAAATGAGATTATTCCATTAAAGAATTTTTTTGGCGATACTACATATGCACTTGGAGTAAAAATCATTGGAAAACAAAAAATAACCGTTGAAGCCGGAACTTTCAATTGCATAGTATTAGAACCTTTGATTACCGAAGGAGGCTTATTTAAAAGTGAAGGTAAAATATTAATGTGGGTTACTGATGATGACAGAAAATTACCAGTAAAAGTAAGTACTAAGATAATTATCGGATCTATTGATGCAGAGTTAACTCAATATTCTGGTATCAGAGGTGAAATCAAAGCAAAAGTTAATGAAGACTAAGATTTCAATTAGAAGTAGAATCACTATTTCATGATTTTAAATACTGCTATTAGTAGTATGTTTGCATAAAAATTAAGATAAATATATATATGAATTCAATGCCTTTAGATCAAAACCAAGAAATACATAATTCGACGACAGAATATTTACAAAGTGTCTATGAACACCTTGTACAAAAGCTTCAGCCAGAATTAAGAGCATTAATAGATCAATGGGAATCTAAAAAAGACAATTATAAAGGTGAACATTTTACCTATTATGTGAGAAATAAAGAAATCAAAGTAGATAATTTTATTCAATCCTTAAGTAATTCTCGTATACCTAAAATAGCAGTACCAGAATTTAAAGACTGGGGAGAAATTGTCAAATGGTCTATGAGAGAAAACTTCCCTGGAGAATTCCCCTATACAGCAGGAGTATATCCATTTAAAAGAACAGGTGAAGATCCAACAAGAATGTTTGCTGGAGAAGGTGGACCTGAAAGGACAAATAAACGATTTCATTATTTAAGTGTAGATATGCCTGCCGCCCGCCTATCAACCGCTTTTGATAGTGTTACATTATATGGCGAAGACCCAGATATAAGGCCTGATATTTTTGGAAAGATCGGAAATAGTGGCGTTTCTATAGCCACATTAAATGATGCAAAAAAACTGTATTCAGGATTTGATTTAAGTAATCCAAAAACATCTGTATCTATGACGATTAATGGTCCAGCACCAATGATTTTAGCATTTTTTATGAATGCAGCCATAGACCAAGAATGTGAAAAATACATCAAAGAACATAATTTAACAGAATCTGTTCATAATACGATTTCAGAGCTCTATAAAGCAAAAGGACTTGATATACCCACTTATTGTTCAGATCCAATAACGTTAAGTACTGAATTACCTTTAGGAAATAATGGTCTTGGATTACAATTACTTGGAATTTCTGGTGATAAAGTTCTTCCAGCAGACATTTATAATGAATGCAAACAAAAGGCATTGCAAAGTGTAAGAGGAACTGTTCAAGCCGACATTTTAAAAGAAGATCAAGCACAAAATACATGTATTTTTTCAACTGAATTTGCCCTTAAAATGATGGGTGATATTCAAGAATATTTTATTGAAAAGAATGTCAGAAATTTTTATTCTGTATCTATCAGCGGTTATCATATAGCTGAAGCCGGAGCAAATCCAATAACTCAATTAGCATTTACGCTTGCTAATGGATTTACCTTTGTAGAATATTATTTATCCAGAGGTATGAATATAGATGACTTCGCGCCTAATTTATCATTCTTTTTCTCGAATGGTATCGACCCTGAATATGCGGTTATAGGACGTGTTGCCAGACGAATATGGGCAAAAGCAATCAAGAATATATATGCTGGAAATGAGCGTTCACAAATGCTTAAATACCATATTCAAACATCTGGTAGATCATTACATGCACAAGAAATTGATTTTAATGATATCAGAACAACTTTGCAGGCATTATATGCCATTTATGATAATTGTAATTCATTACATACCAATGCATATGATGAAGCAATTACAACTCCTACAGAAGAATCTGTAAGACGAGCTGTTGCAATTCAACTTATCATTAATAGAGAATTAGGCCTAACAAAAAATGAGAATCCATTACAAGGTTCATTTATTATCGAAGAATTAACTGATCTTGTAGAAGAAGCTGTCTATGCAGAATTTAATAGATTATCCGAGCGTGGCGGCGTTTTAGGTTCCATGGAAACAATGTATCAAAGGAATAAAATTCAAGAAGAATCATTGCATTATGAAACATTGAAACATACAGGTGAATATCCAATTATTGGCGTAAATACCTATTTGTCAAAAAATGGTTCCCCAACTATTATACCTCAAGAAGTCATTAGATCTACAAATGAAGAAAAATTATTGCAAATTAAAAATGTAAAAACATATCAAGAATTTTTTGCACATGATGCAGAACAAGCTTTATTGATGCTTAAATCAGCAGCCATAGATAATACCAATATCTTTGAAGCATTAATGGAAGCTGCAAAAGTATGCTCACTTGGCCAGATGTCTAAGGCATTATATCAAGTAGGCGGACAATACAGAAGAAATATGTGATTTTTTTCAATATATAGGATAGAATATGAAATCATTATGTAAAAGTGCTACACTATGTGCACTGTTTGTAACTTTGTCTTTGATTGTTGGATGTAGTGATACAACTACAACTCCTGAAACTTCAACAACAGACATTATGCCTTTAAAAGCTGGTAATTATTTTGTTTATAATAATTATCGTTTAGACTCTTTAACTGGAGTAAAAGATAATAGTTCATTAAGAGTTGATTCAATTGTTAATGGCATGTCAACATCTCATGCAGGAAAATCTTGCTATTCTTTTGATACATATATTGCAGGTGTAAAAACTGCTACTGATTATTTTGCAAAAGAATCAAAATCAATTTGGAGTTTCTCATCACTTTTGCCAGCAGGAATTTCAACTAGTGGTGTTATCGAAACAATCTTACCACAAGGTAATAGATGGATGAAAATTGCCGATTATGCTTCAATCCAAGATTCTACATGGGCAATGTATGATACTACTCTAACAAATCTGATTATTCCAGGATTAGCTTTTCCAATCAATGCTGTAATTAGTATGAAAGGTAAAAGAACTGCTGATGAAACTATTACTATTGGAACAACGACATATACAAATGCTCATAAGTTTGAAGTAATTTTATCCCCTAATGCAACGTTATCAGGCTTTACAATTCCTATCGGAACTGTTAAAAAATATATGTGGATAGCAGATAATATTGGTATTATTAAAGAAGAATTTCCGCCTATTGACATTCAAGTGAATGTTCCAGGAGTTACAGCAACAAGATTCAGAAGTGATGGTTTTGTCAAAGAGTTAAAAACATATAAACTTCAATAAATAACAAAGAATGGCTGTTCTACTACAAAGAGCAGCCATTCTTTTTTTTTATATTGTATGTCCAAATAAATCGAATTCTGCAGTATCATCAATCTCTACATGTATAAAATCACCTATAGAAAGTTTTTGCTCAGTTCGTACATATAATTCATTATCTACTTCTGGCGCATCTGATTCTGTTCGACATTGATATTCCCCATTAATTTCTTGTTCTACTATAGCTTTAACTTGTGTTCCAATCAAAGCTTGATTTCTTTGGAAAGATAATCCCTTTTGAATATCCATCAAGATTGTTCTTCTTTCATCTTTTACTTCTTGAGGAATAGGATCACCAAGAATATATGCATATGTATCATCTTCTTGTGAATATGTAAATACACCTACTCTATCAATATTTCCAGAAGATACAAATTCGCATAATTCATCAAAATCTTGCTCGGTTTCACCTGGATATCCAACAATAAATGTCGTCCTTAATGTTATATCAGGCACTGTATCTTTTATAATATGAATCAATTCCTCTGTAGCCCTTCTTGTTATCCCTCTTCTCATAGATTTAAGAACATTTGTAGAAATATGTTGCAATGGCATATCTATATATGAACAAATATTATCTCTTTCGGCAATAACGGGCAGAATCTCTTTAGGAAATTTTGTAGGATAGGCATACATCAAACGTATCCATTCTGCACCAGAGACATCACTTAAAGCTCTTAATAATACATCTAGACTTCTTTTTCCATAGATATCTAGTCCATAAGCAGTTGAATCCTGAGCTACAAGAATTATTTCTTTTACTCCTTGTCTTGTTAAAGCTTGTGCTTCTCTAACGATATCTTCTACTTGTTTTGAACGGTGTTTTCCACGCATTAAAGGGATTGCACAAAATGAACAAGGATTATCACAGCCTTCACTAATCTTTATATAAGCATAATGCTTGGGTGTAGAAATAACTCTTTCTCCCATCAAAGCATATTTTAAATCTGGCGAAAGAACTTTTAAAATATTGCCATATGCTTCGGTTCCAAAGAAATGATCAACTTCGGGGATTTCTTTTCTTAAATCATCGCCATAGCGTTCTGACAAACAACCAGCAACGATTAATGTTTGAATTTTCCCCTTTCTTTTCAATGCGGCCGCTTCTAATATTGTATTAACGCTTTCTTCTTTCGCTAAATCTATAAATCCACAAGTATTTATAATGATAGACGATGCCTTTTTAGGATCATCAGTTAACTCTAGATGAGCTGCTTTAAGATGTCCAGATAAGACTTCAGAGTCTACTGTATTTTTGCTACAACCTAAAGTAATAACAGATACTTTTTGGCTTATAGTTGAATGAGATTGTGCCATAACTAAAGATATATAAATATGTTTTAAGAAACTCATACAAAAATAGCAAGTTTACATGCATCAATTGTTTCTGTTCTTAAGTTAATTGCACATTATCAGTTATTCCATCATTTATTTGATAAGTACCTTTGTATTTTTGCACTATGTATCATCTTAGATAGTTCATATGTCACAATTATTAGAAATTGCCAAAACTGCTGCATTAACAGCTGGTTCTATCTTAAAGAATGGCTTTAGAACATCATATACTATACATTCAAAACAAGGAATTCATAATCTTGTTACTGAATATGATTTAGCTTCGGAAGCTGCAATTATTACAATTATAAAAGAAGCATATCCAGAGCATAGTATACTATCTGAAGAATGTGGTCATATTTTAAATAATTCTGATATACAATGGATCATTGACCCTTTGGATGGTACCGTCAACTTTGCACATGGAATTCCCATATTTTGTGTTAGCATAGCAGCAGTTCAAAATGGTGAGCCAATTTGTGGTGTAATTTATGCTCCAATGACAGATGAATTATTTTATGCTGAAAAAGGACATGGAGCTTTTCTTCATGACTTCCCCATTCAAGTAACAGACACTAAAAAAATTGAAGACTGTATTTTAGTAACTGGATTTCCCTATAATGTACAAGAGAACCCTGGAAATTGTATAGGACATATTGCGGGGATTCTGAATTTGGGACTTCCAATACGACGTTTAGGAAGTGCTGCATTAGATATAGCATATGTTGCATCTGGACGATTCGATGGCTTCTGGGAAATATCTTTACAAAGTTGGGATATTGCTGCTGGACTACTATTGTTAAAAGAAGCTGGCGGAAGTATTGTAAATTATGATGGATCCCTTTTTACAATTTCAAAGGGGGGTACTTTTTTGGCAACAAATGGCTTTATAGAAAAAGCAATGATCGAAGCATTACAATATGCCGATAAACTATATCCAAGAGTAAATCAATGAAGGCTGAACACATACAAAGACATTTTATGAGTGGCGCTGGAAATCTTTTCACTGTCATTGATAATAGAATCTATAATCTTAATCTTCAAGAATTACAAAAGATGTCTAAGCAATTATGTTCTCTATCCAATGGAGAAACTGTAGATGGATTGATTGCCATGAAAAACCATCCTGACTATGTATTTGAAGCAGAGTATATTAATCCTGATGGATCTGCTGGATCTATGTGTGGAAATGGCTCTAGATGTGCGGTTCTATTTGCTGTTCAACATTTTTTACGTATTGAAGATTCAATACCACTCTATGGTTCATTTGATTTTATGATGGCTAATAGAATGTATCATACTGAATTTTCTGAATCTGGAAAGCTGGTGAGAGTTCATTTTCCTGTTATTACAGACATTGATCCACATCGTATGATAGAAGTAGGAAACAATACATATATTTGTTCATATGTGTTTAATGGCTCTGACCATTGTATTATTGATGCTTCACGTATAGGATTAGATTATACTTCTTTTTTCTTATTCGATTTAGCACAATTTGCTCCTGCCCTACGCTATCATAGTGCTTTTGGAGACAGAGGTGCAAATATTACTATTGCATTAGAACAAGACTCAACAATTTATATCAGAACCTATGAAAGAGGTGTTGAAGCTGAAACCGGTGCATGTGGAACAGGTGCAATGGCTACTGCTATCATATTCCATACTTTATATAATATGACATATCCTATCACGATAATCCCTACCTCTAAAGAAATACTTACTATTGGATCATATGAATCAGATCACCATGTATATTTAGAAGGGCCTGCAATTTTCCTAGATGAACAATACATAGTACATAATATAAAGAGCATAAAATCATGAGATTTATAGGTATAGATCCTGGAAGTGTTGTTTGCGGTTATGGAGTAATCGAAAAAACTGGAACATCTACTTTTGTTCTTATTGAATATGGTGTGATCGAAGCTAAAAAGGAATCTGAATCATTACCTTTACGATTAAGCATGATCTTTACCAATATACAAGAAGTGATTGCAAGGACATTACCTGATGAATTATCATTAGAAGCAACATTTTATGCAAAGAATGCGCAATCATTAATCAAATTATCTCATGCCAGAGGTGTAGCAATGCTAGCAGGAACATTAAAAGGTTTGCCTGTAATTGAATACTCTGCAAAAGAAGTTAAGAGGTCTGTAACCGGTAATGGCAATGCAAGTAAAGAACAAGTTCAGTATATGGTAAAATCTTTATTACAGATAGATGAAACTCATAAGTTTTTTGATGCTACTGATGCTCTTGCTGTTGCATTATGTCACGGTTTAAAACGGTCTACACCTAAGCAATCTGCAAAGTCTTGGAAACAATTTGCATCTGAAAATCCTCATCGAATAAAAAAACAATGAAACATTCACACTTTATTGAATTTTTATCTTTAAGGCTTCAACAGCCATTACCAGGTTGGGATTCTCATAAAAAGATGAGTCCACTTATAAATGGTACAATTCCCCTTGGATATACAACCATTCCACACGATGCTAAGAAATCTGCTGCTGCTATCTTATTATATCCACGATCAAATGCATCTGAATTACTTTTGACACTAAGAAGTCAAAAAGTTTCCCATCATAAAGGACAAATTTCATTGCCTGGAGGTAGATCTGAAGAGAATGAACATAGTATCGAAACTGCACTTAGAGAAACCCATGAAGAAATTGGAATTGACCCATCATGTATCAATGTTATAGGCGCTCTCTCCCCTCTTTATGTTCCACCTTCACAATCACTCATGAATATTATTGTAGGTGAATTACATACTCACCACGAATTCTCTATCAATCCAGATGAAGTTCAAGAAGTTTTTAGTATTTCTTTAGATACTCTTCTTAATACAGACATTACATTTCATTCAAAACAGCGAAGTAATGGGATAGAAGTTATAGCACCTGTTTGGGAAATTCATCCTACAACACATTTATGGGGAGCTACTGCCATGATACTTAATGAATTGTTGTGGCTTTATAAAGAATTCAAGGAACATTTCTATGAATGAATTAGAATCCCTTATATCTGCAAAAGCTTTAAAAGAACTTCAATCATATTTTCCAAGACAACGATATTCTATGCAAATAGCCGATAGATTATTGTATGCTCATGATGCAAGTTCTTATAGAATTATTCCATCTGGGATAGTATTCCCAATCAATAATCAAGAAGTACAATGGTTGTTTTCTTGGGCTTCTCGTTTCAATCATAGTTTAACATTTAGAGCAGCTGGAACATCTCTATCTGGCCAGTCTGTTGGTAGTGGCCTCATTGTTGATTGTTCTAAACATTGGAAAGATATCACCGTTCATGATGAAGGTAATTCTATCACAGTTCAGCCTGGTTGCATTGGAAGCAAAGTTAATAATGCTTTAAAAATGTGGAATCGTAAAATTGGGCCAGATCCAGCATCTATTAATTCTTGCATGATGGGCGGTATACTAGCGAATAATTCCAGCGGTATGTGCTGTGGAGTGATTCATAATTCTTATCACACTGTCGAACATCTTGAATGTATACTCCCAAATGGATATATCCTACACACTGCAAGTGATGATAGTGATACTTTATTCAAACAAAATGCGCCAATATTATATGATGAGTTAATTAGTATAAGAAATTATATACTTGAAAATGAAGAACTTATACAACGTATAAGACATAAATATGCAATTAAAAATACAGTTGGGTATTGTCTAAATGCATTTTTGGATGAACAATCCCCAGCCAAAATTGTTGGTAAATTGATGATTGGTTCTGAAGGTACATTAGGTTTTATAAGCAGAGCTACCTTAACTACTATTCCGGACTTGCCATATAAAGCTACTGCATTATTACTATTTCCAACAGTATATGATGCATGCTTAGCAATTGAGTCACTTAAAAACACAGGTATCGCAGCACTTGAAATCATGGATAGATCTGCATTACGATCTGTTGAAGATGCAAAAGGGGCTCCAGATATATTAAAGCAATTACCAGATGATGGTACTGCTTTATTGGCTGAATATCATGCTTTAAATCACGAAGAATTACACAATTATATCAATCTTTGCAGACAGTATTTGGGCTCATTTCAATTAATTAATGATCCTATTTTTACAAGCGATGATATCGAAAGAGCACAATTATGGAAAATTCGAAAAGGTATGTTCCCATCTGTAGGAGCAAAAAGAGCAAAAGGAACTGGGATCATAAATGAAGATATTGCTGTTCCTGTAGAATATCTACCAGATATTATTAAGGATTTGAGAGAATTATTTGCGATCTATCAATATCGCGAAGCAATTATTTTTGGCCATGCAAAAGATGGAAATCTTCATTTTGTAGTATCGCATTCCTTTTCTACCCAAAAGGACATTGACCATTTTGGTGCATTCATGGAAGATCTAGCTGCATTAATCATTCATAAGTATAATGGCTCTCTAAAAGCTGAACATGGTACAGGAAGGAATATTGCTGCTTTTGTACAAGATGAATGGGGATCTGATTTATATGACATTATGAAAAGGCTAAAATCTGCTTTTGACCCATTCTCCATTCTTAATCCCGGTGTATTGATAAGTGATGATCCCAAAAGTCATACACAATTTCTAAAGCCATTTCCTATTACCCATGATATTATAGATACATGCATAGAATGTGGTTATTGTGAGGCTACCTGTCCTACTTCTATGACTACATTAACGCCAAGACAAAGAATAGTTTTAGAAAGAGAAATAGCTTTAGCTACATCTCCATTCATTATCAAAGAGTTACAAGAATACAAAACATATCAATCTATTGAATCATGTGCGAATGATGGTTTATGTTCATTGGCTTGTCCTGTTGGTATTCATACAGGCTCTTTTGTGAGAGAAGAACGTAAACGATTATTATCTGAACAGGAGTTTAATTCTCATATAAAAGAAGTAGCATCAATTAGCAAAAGAGACAATTCAATACAACGATCACTTTCACTGGGAAGATTGGCAGAAACAATTATTGGTCCTGAATTATTAACACATTTAACACAATTAATACATCCAATATTGCACAATCCTATATGGATCAATAAGTTACCAAAGCCATTAACTCTTCCATTAGAATATGATGGTTCAAAGTCTGCTGCTAAAAGCGTGTATTATATTCCAACATGCACTTCTCGCTTATTTGCTATATCCTATGGAAGAAAAAAAAGTATTCAGCAATTAATGATAGAAATAGCTAAAAAGGCTGGAATTACGCTCATCATTCCATCTAATCTACAAGATAGATGTTGTGGAATGGCATATTATTCAAAAGGAAATGAAAAAGCAGCTGATATCGCATATAATGACTATATAAAAGATATCCCTTCTGATTCAATAATATTATCAGATTCCATTAGTTGTTCTTATCATCTTAAAAAACAAGAACAGTTTAAGACTATACATACTCTTACATTTATTGATTCTATTCTTCCTTTTTTGGAACTACAACATATCCCTGGAACTGCAATCATTCATCCTTCATGTTCGGTACACGTGAATGATGACTTAGACTTAATAACTCGAATTGGCAAAGCATGTTCAGAAAAAGTACTGATTCCAGAAAGCACAGGCTGCTGCGGATTTGCTGGAGACCATGGATTTTATCATCCAGAAATCACAATACAAGCATTATTAGAAACTAAAAAAGAAATTTCAACAATTGCCGAGATAAATGGGTATTATTCTGTTAATGCTACATGTGAGATAGGAATGAGCCTTGGCACCGAAAAGCCATATGAATCCTTACTATATCTTATTGCACAAGCAGCAGGTATTTCTGTATAAACATTAATCTAGAATAGCTTGTTGAGCTTTTTGAGTATGTACAGATAGTAAAAGCAAAGCTCCGCTGATAAAAAATACTAATAGAATCAATAAGGCTATGCGATAACTTCCGCTATATTGAAAGGCAAGTCCAAAAGCTAATGGCCCAAGCCAACTAGTTCCCCTATCGGTTAATTCATAGAAACTAAAATATTCAGTTTCTTTACCTTTTGGAATAATAGATGAAAAATAGGATCTACTTAAAGCTTGACTTCCACCCAAAACAATTGCAATAACAGAACTTAATGCATAAAAATGAATAGCACTGTTTTTAGGTAAAAAAGCATGTCCATATAGAATTACACATCCCCAGATACAAAGAGATATCAAGATACTTGTTTTAGTAGAAGTTTTTTGAGCAATTTTATTAAAAATCAATGCTCCAAATAAAGCAATGAATTGTACTAAAAGTATTGCACCTTGTAATTCTGCAAGACTTAATCCAAGCTCTTCTTGACCAAATTGTGCAGACATAGATATTACAGTCTGAATTCCATCATTATATAAAGTAAATGCAAGTAGAAACAACAGTGTTTGAGGGTATTTCTTTAATTGTTTGCATGTTTCTAGTAATTGTTTCCAACTGTTTAAGCCCGTATTATTGACTTTATGTTTAGATGGTTCTTTACTTACAAAAACAAAAGGAATCACTGTAAAAATAAGCCACCAAATCCCTGCTGAGGCTAAACAAATTCTAACTGCATGACCAGTATCTATTCCAAAAGATTCTTTTTGCAAAAAAAACAGAATATTTAGCAATAGTAATAAGCCACCACCTAAATACCCAAAAGCAAAACCCTTAGAGGAAACTTCGTCTCTTTCATGCTGTTCAGCAATATCTAAAAGCATTGCATTATAAAAAACAATCGAAGCTCCATAAGCTGTATTTGCAAGTATAAAAAGAAGTCCACCCAAAATGACTACAGAACTATCAATTCCATAAAAACCCATAGTAGCTACAGATCCAATTGTAGCACATAATAAAAGTAACCCTTGCTTATTATCTTTTTTATCAGCAATAGAAGCTATTATGGGCAAAAGTAAAGCTTGAAGCAATACTGAAATTGATACACAATACGGGAAAAATGATCCAGCAGCTATAGATATTCCAGCTATATCTACCATACCAGATATACCAGCTTGATTTTGAGCCAAATTTGTAAGATATGGTCCTAAAAAAACAGTTACTACAGTTGTAGTAAATGCAGAACTTGACCAATCATACATATACCAAGCAAAGCGCTTTTGTACTTTCATAAAAGAAATTTTATCTTAATTTTTATAATTATTGTAATGCAATTTACATTTAATTATCAAAAATATTGATGAGCCCTACTCCACTATATAGTTACCTACACATCTTCTAATTTATTTTTTACTTATTAATCAAAATTATTACAAATAATATTTTTTTTTCTTGTCTTTAAGCCTTCTCTACCTTAACTTTGCAATGGTTCCAACCCGCAGCATATTGGAACTTCTCATTCATCCTTATATCTCAATTGGAGACAAAGTAATATACACTTAGTGTTATATTATCATCTTCAAATGTAGATTCTATGAAAAAAAACTCAGGTAAACATATTTCTATAGATACTGTAGAACATTATTCTGATATCAGAGCTAGGCTTATTAGCCAATTAGTTGTGATGGCAATGATTATTATTGCTTTATTGATATTAGCAATACGATGGAGAAATAATCAGCAGATCCAAACATTTTCTGTATCTGGCAATAGTGCAATTAGAAAAGAAGAAATAATGGCTTTAGCTTCATTAAAGCCGGCAGATACACTTGGAAGCACGCCAGGAAAATACAGACTTTCTGAAATTAGGTATCAGGTAATGAGGCATCCTTTTATTCAGAATGCAATTGTTCAAACTAATGGCTTTAAAGGTATACATATTATCATTGAGGAAAGAAAACCTTTTTTAGCCATACCTACAGTATTAGGAAAATTTGATTTTATTGATTCATCAGGCATTGTTTTACCTTATGAAGTATTTGCTCAATCTGGTGATGTGCCAATAGTGTATGGATTGTATAAAAGCGGCAAGATAGATACAGCGGTATTATCATCATTGAAATATTTAGTATCGAGTGCGCAAAAAAGAGATGGAGCTTTACAAGAATTTCTATCTGAAATAGATTATAATCAGCAATCCAAATCTTTTACTTTTATAACAACAGATGGCGCAACCAGAGTAATGTTTGGATCAATCGATAATGCGCCTAAGAAATTTGAGAAATTGCATCTTTATCTTCAGCATGCCTCAGAATTATCTGGTACAGCTCGATATATAGATGTTCGCTGGAAAGATCAAATAGTTATTGGAAAGCCACTAGCTTTGGCCTCTAAATAATGAGATGAAGACAACAAGAAATTAGCACATGCAATTATCAATGTTAGGATAAGATCTTATGAAATCGGGTAATATCATTGCAGGATTAGACTTAGGAACTACGAAAGTTGTTGCATTGATAGCTTCTGTAGAGCCCGACACAAACATTATCAATATATTGGGAATCGGAACAGCGCCAAGCGAAGGCTTAAAAAAGGGAGTTGTAGTTAATATAGACAAAACGGTAAAGTCTATTCAAATCGCAGTAGAGCAAGCGGAGTTACAATCCGGTGTTTCGATGCAAGAAGCGGTAGTTGGCATTGCTGGAGATCATATTCAATCATTTGCTACACGAAGTATTATTTCGATCCCCCATTCAAATAGAGAGATCGCAAAGACAGATGTTTTACGTATTACAGAAGATGCAAAGAATATCAAGTTACAAGCTGATAGGAAAATTCTTCATATTCTGCCTCAAGATTATATTATTGATGGACAAGATGGCGTAACAGATCCAGTTGGAATGAGCGGTGTCAGAATGGAAGCGAATATACATGTTATAACTGCACTGCAAACAGCGATGCAAAATGTATATAAATGCGTAGAAAGAGCAGGCGTTCATGTTAAAGGTGTTGTATTAGAACCACTTGCAAGTAGTGCCGCTGTATTAGATGATGATGAAAGAGAAGTTGGTGTTGCTTTAATTGATATTGGTGGCGGCACAACTGATATTGCTATATTTCATGAGAATGTAATTAGGCATACAGCCATTGTTCCAGTAGCGGGAAATCAAGTTACCGAAGATATTGCTATTGGTTTAGGAATATTGAATAATACAGCAGAAAAAATCAAAAAAGAATATGGTCATGCAACTGTCGAGAGTATTCTTCACGATGAACGTTTTATGATACCTGGAATAAGTGGCAGGTCGCCATTAGAAATAGAAAAGAATTTATTAGCTCGTATAATTGGTCCTAGGATGGAAGAAATCTTTGAATACTGCTTTGAAGAATTAAGAAAATCTGGATATATAAATCGATTACCTGCTGGAATAGTTCTCACTGGTGGAAGTGCATTATTACGTGGATCTGAAGATTTAGCTATGCGCATATTTGGCATGCCTGTAAAGCTTGGATTACCTTCCGGACATTCTTATAGAGGCTTAGCCCAAGAGATAGAAAACCCTATGTATTCAACTGCAGTTGGTTTAATTTTACATAGTTTATCGATGGATGAAGACTATCAAACTCAATCTCACGAAACTCTACCGGAAGAATCTACAATACAGCAAATTGTAGAGAATGATAATCCTTCAAACACCAAAAAATCAATGTTAAAATCTCTAATTAAATTTTTTGACGAATTGTAATTTTTGAGTAGTAATATTTTTTATATTAGTGAATCAAAATTTAAATAATTAAAATATATCACATAAACCATAAACATTTTTTGAGTGTATGAACAGCATACATATATTCAAAACAAGAGAAACTTATGAAATCATTTTTTTTCAATCTAATTTCCGGGGGGAAACGTGATTGTTGTTGATACAGACACAATTAACTACGGCGCACGCATCAGAGTTATTGGTGTGGGTGGCGGTGGCGGTAACGCTATAAACAGTATGATTCAAAGAGGTCTGCAAGGTGTAGACTTTATAGCAGCAAATACAGATGCTCAAGCTTTATCTAAAAACGGCGCTTCAATTAAGATTCATGTTGGACGTGAATCAACCCGTGGTTTAGGTGCCGGGGGTAGGCCTGAAATTGGAAAAGCTGCAGCTGAAGAAAATGCTGATGAAATTCGTGAGCATTTATCAGGTAGTGATATGGTTTTTGTAACTGCTGGTATGGGCGGAGGAACAGGAACTGGTGGTGCGCCAGTAGTAGCCCGTATTGGAAGAGAACTTGGTGCATTAGTTGTTGGGATAGTTACAAATCCATTCAATTTTGAAGCTAAAAAAAGATCTACAGTTGCTGAACAAGGAATTGCAGAATTACGACAATATGTTGATGCATTGATTGTTATTCCTAATGAAAAATTATTATCCATTATAGACAAGAATACTTCATTTATTGAAGCATTTCAAAAAGTAGATGATGTACTCTATAATGCGACAAGAGGAATTTCTGATATCATTTCTGGTAATGGTTATATCAATGTAGATTTTGCAGATGTTAGATCTATTATGAAAGATATGGGTGATGCATTGATGGGGATTGGCATTGCTTCAGGTGAACACAGAGCAACCGAAGCTGCGCAAAATGCATTAAATTCTCCTTTGTTAGAAGGCGTATCAATACATGGTGCTCAAGGGCTTTTGGTGAATATAAGTGGTGGTTCATCTATGACAATGCATGAAATTAGCGAAGCTGTTTCAATCATCGAAGAATCAGCAGGAAATGAAGTTAATTTAATTCAAGGTATTGTCTACGATGAAGCTTTGGAAGATAAGATTATGATCACAGTTGTGGCCACTGGTTTCAAACGTACATCTTATGCTATCCCAACAATCATTAATAAAGTAGAAGCTCCTTCTGTTACATCTGTTTCTCAAACAGCAGTTTCTACTCCAATACTCAAAACTGTTCAGACAATTACCCCAGAGCCTCCTAAAGCGGAAATTCATGATGAACCTGAATTAGAGACATCTGCGCCTGTATTATTTACAATGAATCCTGAAAAAATTCGTGAAGTAAAACCAATTCCACAACCAAGCTTTATTCGTAGATCTGATCCAAACTCTATTAGACAATCTCAAGGTGGTTCTATTAGAATTAATTCAGTTTCAGATTTGCCTGCAGCGGCAAAAGCAACAGGGCAACCAATTGTTATTCGTGATCCTAAATCTTCAGTTGTAGAGAAGCCAGCATTTCTTAGAAAAATTATGGATTAAATCCTTTTTAAAAATTAGTATTAAAAGAAAGCCCCGTGAATGCATAATTCACGGGGCTTTCTTTTAGATTTTATAGATTCATTTAATCTGCTACAATAAAAGTTTTAAAGGTATTATCTGACAATTTAATTCCATAAGCTCCAGGTACCAATTGTTGAGTTTGAATTGTTACAATACCATCAGATGAATGTGTGCAAGGAACAATAATACTATTCCCATGAATTGAGAATATTTCTATGACATCTTGTGTATATCCAGCGTAATACATTGATATAGGCATTGAACTATTGATAGGGTTTGGCCAAATATCTTTTTCAAGATCTTCATTATGAGGTTGTGTAATAGACAATGGAATTCCAGTATAAAAAATACCAGAAGATTTTGTTCCAATCCATAGTCTATCATTTACTTCATCAATTGCAGTAATAGAGGTTAGATTGGGAATTTCATTATCAAGATCTATTGACTGATAGCTATTTGTTCCATAATCATAACGAATTAATGTGTCTTTATGAGAATACAGAATTGAAGAATTATAAGTAGGTTTAGCAACAATATTCTCCGTATTATCAAGTAATCTTATGATTGAATCATTAGATGTATTAATAATCATTAATCCGCCTCTATTTACAACTGAATCAGAATTATCTGGTACTATTTCATTATAAGTATGTAATACATTCCCACTGGCTAAAACTTTTATTTTGCTTCGATACAAATTTGATCCATAGCATGTAGTAGTATTAAATTGTGCAGAATATGGAATTTTAATCTGTTTAACAGGCAATTTTTTAACTGGATCAAAAACGATGATACCAGTTGATGAATTATTAAAAAGAACATATACTTTAGATGCATCCTCATTAAAATCTATATCTTGAGCAGTTACTTTATTCAGGCCAAATTCAGAAAGAAATATTTGTTCGGCTACTCCATTTTTAAAGCAGTATACTTCAGTTTGAGCAGCCTCTTTATCACCATCAACTTTGCTTGTTGCCCAAATATCCCCTGTTTTAGGATTGGTTGTCAGAGAAGTAAAAGCACGGATACTGTCTAATGTTCCCCCGGCTTTTAGCTCAATCCAAGAATTATTGATATCATAAATTAAAATTCCCATTCCTTGAATACCAGTAGCAACTAGTATCCTTCCTTTATAATCATATTCTATATCGCAAAATGGATGAATTGCCTTTACCATCGAAGGCGTAATATTTTTCCATTTCCCATTATAAAAATTAAAAGATGGAATAGCTGAATCACTAATACTGATGACAAAAACACTAGAATTACTAATACATTGATTAACTATAGAATTATGCGCTATAGAGGGCTTTTCAATCGTATTCCATACTCTTTGAGCATGTGTAGAATTCATTGAAAGAAGAAAAACTATAAATAGTACAGTAATGTGTATGTTTTTCATAAAAAAAGGGAGTAAAATCAACAAATCTTCATTTGATTTTAATAACAATAAATATACCAACATTAATAAAATCAATATGTTACATGATATATTATAAACCACATCTTTGGAAAAGAAAATCAACACTTTGATGTAATACTGTACCTTTTTCAAAAATTGCACGAATATCTGGTTCAGGTATAATTGAAAGGAATGCAGAATCAAGTAAGAGATTTTTTAGTAGAGAACTTTTTTCAGACCATGTTTTCATAGCGGAAGTTTGAACAAGGGCATAGCCTTCTTCTCTGGTACATCCTCTTCGAATTAATTCTAGTAAAATAGTTTGAGAAAAAACCAATCCATAAGTTTTTTCTATATTACTTTTCATAGCATCTGGATATACAATAAGATTATCCATAAGAGAGATCGATAATGTTAACATATAGTCTAAAGTTATAGTAGAATCTGGACATATTACCCTTTCTACACTGCTATGAGAAATATCTCTTTCGTGCCATAATGCATTGTTTTCCATTGCAGCCATAGCATTACCACGTAAAAGGCGTGCTAAACCACATATTCTTTCGGAAATAATAGGATTTCGTTTATGAGGCATAGCAGAACTACCTTTTTGTCCTTTGGAAAAGAACTCCTCTGCTTCTAATACTTCTGATTTTTGTAGGTGTCTAATTTCTGTAGCAATTTTCTCTAAAGAAGAACCAATAATTGCAAGAACAGATAAAAATTCAGCGTGACGATCTCTTTGAACTACTTGAGTTGAAATAGGGGCAGGCTGCAGGCCAAGTTTATCGCAAACATATTCTTCAACAAATGGTGATAAGTGTTCGAATGTTCCAACTGCACCGCTTATTTTTCCAGTAGCGATTCTTAAGTTGGCTTGTTGTAATCTCTCAATATTTCTTTTGCATTCTTCATACCACAATAAGCATTTTAAGCCAAATGTGGTAGGTTCTGCATGAATTCCATGAGTTCGGCCAACACATACATCATATTTATGTTCTTGAGCTCTACGAGCAAGAATACTCTTTAAATTATATAACTGTTCTAGCAATAATTCACCAGCTTGTTTCAGTTGAACTGCTAGACATGTATCTAATACATCGCTAGAAGTCATACCCATGTGAATAAAACGAGAACTAGGCCCTACATATTCGGCAACATTGGTTAAAAAAGCAATAACATCATGCTTTGTTGTTTGTTCTATTTCTAATACCTTATCAACATCAAATCGTGCTTTTTCACGAATTTCTTTTACTGCTTCAGCAGGTACAATGCCAAGTTGTGATTGTGCTTCACAGGCTAATATTTCAATTTCAAGCCAAATACTAAATTTATTTTGATCATTCCAAATAGAACCCATTTTAGGGAGAGTATAACGTTCTATCATATATTCCTAACACTTTAAGTGATGAGATAATCTAATGCTAATTGATATTTTGCTATAATTGCTTGTACAATTTCATTAGGTAAAGGTGGAGAAGGATATTGTTTATTCCAATCCAATGTTTCTAAATAATCTCTTAATACTTGTTTATCTAAATTTTCTTGCGTTTTTCCAATTTGATACGATTCTTGCAACCAATAACGAGAAGAATCTGGAGTAAGCGCTTCATCAATTAATATTAAATCACCATGAGAATCTATACCAAATTCAAATTTGGTATCAGCTAAAATAATGCCTCTCTTAGCAGCGTATTGAAAAGCAAAGTCATATAATTTCATAGAAATATCTTTGGCTTGCACAGCTGTCTGTCCACATAAGTTAATTGCTTCTTCTAATGTTATATTTTCATCATGGCCTTCTTCGGCTTTTGTGGCGGGTGTAAAAATTGGAGATGGTAATTGCTGTGACTCCGATAATCCAGATGGTAATGTAATACCACAAATTGTAGAAGTAGATTGATATTCCTTCCACCCAGAACCTGCTAAATATCCCCGTACTACGCATTCAATAGGTAATGGCTTTGTTTTTACAACTAACATAGACCTGCCTTGTAATTGATCTATATAAGGCAAACATTCTTTAGGATAATCAACAGGATTTGTGGAGATTATATGATTTTTAATGATATGTTTTGTTTTATCAAACCAAAAAGAAGACAAAGCAGTTAAAATTGCGCCTTTTCCAGTAATTGGAGTATCCATAACTACATCAAATGCAGATATTCTGTCAGTTGCAACAATCAAAAGAACATCACCTAAATCATATACATCTCTAACTTTTCCCCTACGAAATAAAGTAAGAGTTGGAAAATTCGTTATTTGAATTGGATTCATAATCAGCAAGAAAAAAGAAATAAGAAGACAAGTTTAAATAATCATAAGAAACAAAATTACAAAAAATGATCACCCTTTTTATTTATAATTATCCAACATAATAATTAGGCTTGATAATGATCAAATTCTGTTATTTTTGCAGAGTATATTATATATTCTTGTTTTAAGAGAACATTATGGCAAAGACAAAAAGTAAAAATCAAAATTTTGGTAAATCTTCACAATCAAAAACACAAGATTCAGAATGGAGCTTTCCATTAACTAGTTATAATTATAAGATTATTGGTCTTGGCGCTATTGTAATAGCAATTGCATATGGATTAATGTCAACAGCAATTTCTGATGATCCAAATCAATGGAATAATACTTTAGCAGTTTCTGTGGCTCCAGTATTATTAACAATTGGATATTGTGTTATTATTCCTTACGGTTTATTAGCAAGAGAATCTAGTAAAAATGAACATCCAATAGGATAATCTTTATGAAAGATTCTTATGAAGATGAGGGGAATATGTCTTCACATTCTTCTATCGGGGATATCAAAACAGAAGATATACATCGAATTAAGAATGAAATTCCTGATAAAATTTCATCATTAGAACATTCTTCTAGTAATTCGATAAAAGAGTTATTACATCATGTTAGAACTGCTTATGCAATGTTATTAGATAAGTCCTTTTCTTTGCATTGGAAATCCAAAGCTTTACTTATTTCAGGACTTTTATATTTTTTACTCCCAACAGATTTAACCCCAGATTTTATTCCACTCATTGGATATATAGATGATGCTGCTGTTTTAACAGCAATTTTTAAATCATTGGCAACAGATATAAAAAAATATAGGATTTATAAAGGATTATAAAGTCTTTACATTTTAACAGCATTCATAATCAGATGAAATAGCCATTCTGAGCATTCATTTCTATTACTGTTAATCGTTTTAAATTCTGTTAATGAGGGTAAATGTTTTGAGAAATGAGACTGTTGTAAAGGGATTTCTATAATTGTAGAAGCTAAAGCACGAGAATAAGGGTAATCGGGATTGATAAGAAGAATATTATGTGCAATGTTTGATGCAAATGCTTTGAGAGTTAAAAAAGCACCTTCCAAATTATCTTCATCTACATGTTTTGTAAGAAAAGCTTTTGAAGATTCTACTATTACGATATTATTTAGTAAATCACCGTGTAGGACAGAATCTTCGATAACAATATTGTTTGGTGCTGACAACAACTTAATCACATCTTTTAAAGCATCTTCAGGTGAATGAGAGTGCATTAATACATGTTTATATGCTTTATCTAAAGCGAACCAATACAATGACATAATGAAGAGAAGTAATTTATGCTTACTTTCAAAATATCTATATAATGATGCCTCTGGAGAACCAATGATTGCTCCAATTTTTTTAAACGTACAATGTTCATATCCATCTGATTCAATCAATTGAATTGCACATTGAATGATATGTTTTCCAAGTTTCGTTTTCCATGGATTTCTTAATGCAAAGGCAGATGTAGGAGAATGTTCGTATTCATCAAGATTGATAGTAATATTCATTAAAAACCTGCTATTGACCATTGATACATTGAGAAGGCTTTATGATATTGTATTAAAGCATCTACAACTCTGCCGGCGGATTCAGCAGAAAACCTTTCCCTTAAATTAACTGTAAATAATGAACTCTCACCCTGAATTAATAATTGTCTTTCAGCATTTTCCATTTGAATAGCTGCATTATTTTCTTGTTTAGCAGCAATATATTGCTGGTAAGAAGCAATTAATTCTGATGTTGCATCATCAATTTCAGCAGATATAGTTCTGAGTAGTAGAGATTCTTTTAATTGTAATGATTGTTGTTTCACTTCGGCCTGCTGTTTTACACCATTTGCATTTCTTAATAATAATGGCATTTCAGCTTGAACACCAATTTTATAATCAATTTGTTGTGAACCATTTTGAAATGATTGAGTATTAAAAGGTGCAAATTTCACATTTATATCAGGCTTCCAAAGTTCATTTGTAAGTTGTGTTTCAATATCAGCCATAGAAATTTCTCCACGTATTTGAGATATTTCTGGTCTTGTTTTTAAGGCTTTTTCTTTATCATTAGCATATGTTAACTTAGAAATTAAGAGTGGATCATTCATAGAAGTTGGTACAATATCAGATGGGAACAAAGCTGGAGTTCCATCTTTATTCCAGATATACTGTCCTATAGCAATAGCTGCTTTTTCATAATCTCGTCTTGATTTAATCAGCAAACCTTTTCTTCTTAATAATTCTTGTGTCATTTCAATGCTATCAATTTTAGCTCTTTCTCCCTTTTTATGTTCTTCGATGATACCAGATAATCTGATCTCTGCTAATCGCAACAGATTTTTTGCAATTGAATACTTCATTAAAGCTCCAGACCATTCCCAATATTTTTCTGAACTTTTCAGGAACAATTCATTTCTGTTTTCAATTATTGCTGCATCAGCAATAGTTGGTAATTGTTCAGCTTTAAGAATTGCTGCTCGGTTTTTATCAATAAGAATATTTCTCCATAATGGAAATGAAATTCCAATAGTAGACTCTCCATTTAAACTAGTTGAATTGTCTTGATCGAATAGCCCAATATTTCTTTTCCATGAAGCACTGATTTTTTGTCCCCAAAAGATTGGTATCGATAATTCAGCCATAGCAGTTTGCTGTTTAAATTTATCAGTTTCATTTTTAGAAGTAATTTCACCATTAATAGCAGGATCTAATCTACCCCAAGCAGATAGAACAGAGGCTTTCGCACTTTGTACACCAAGCTCACTAACTTGTAATTTGGGATGATTTGCATTAATAACTGCAAATACCTGTTGTAAAGTTAATGTATCTGCATTTTGAATATCAGGATTTTGGAATGAAAAGTCTTCCAAAATTTGTCCATCACACTGAAAATGAACAAACAAAACACATAGCATAATAAAGAAACGTTTCACTCTTTACTCTCTTCATTAATTGATTGTTTTGAATCACTCTTTTTAGTTGGAACATCTAATGAAATCGGAAAACCATTAAATTGACGCCATAATTCATACCCTAATGATACAGTATTCAATTGCATCCAGCCAGCTACTTTGGTGCCTGGCCTTAAATATGTAGAATTAGGCCATGGCACATCTTGTGGGTCTGGTTTCACTACTATTCTAAATGATCCAGAATATTGATCATCATCTACTGCATCAATTACTGAAATAACTCCACCAAATGTTCCCGCAGATGCAGAGGGCCAGCCTCTAATTTGAAAAGCTGGGAAACCATCAAATTGTAATCGCACTTTTCTACCAATACTTAATAATGGTGCATCATTTCCAGAGATACGAATTTCAACAGCTAGCGATTGTGCTTCGGGAACCAATACTGCTAACTTATCTCCTTGCTTTACTGTTTCTCCCATACCAAGAGCAAATAATCTAACAATTTTGCCTTTTATCGGAGCCCTAACAATTGAGGCTTCTTTTCTTTGATAAAATGCATTTAGATCAGAACGACCTTTAAAAATAGAATTATCAATAGATGCAACTGATTCCAATGCTTTAGACTCATCTGCAACTGCTTTTAAAATCTTAGATGTTCCTTCTGATTCTTTATTCTTAACATTTTCTAAAGACTCTAATTCTTGTCTTCTAGCTGCTTCTATATCCGCTTTAAGTGTTATAAGTGCAACATCTGCTTTTTGTTGTTCTACTTGAGCATTCTCAAATTGTCTTTGTGAAAGTAATCCTTGTTCAAAAAGAGATTTCCTATCTTGGAAACGTTGTTTAGCAACATTTAGATCTAATATTGCTTGTTTAAGCCTTTCCTCTAAAGCAATACGCTTTTGTTTAGCTTGTTCAACTTTTTCTTTGCTTGCATTTACTCCAGAACTTCTTGCATCTGTTTCAGCTTCGATTTGGCCTCTTAATGCAGAAATTTGGGAGATAATACTTCCCCTTCTTTGCTCAATCGCATCTAACTGTTTTTGTTGATTTTGAATTAAAGCAGTATCAAGAAATTTAGAATCGATATCCGCTAAAATTGCAATTGTATCTCCAGCTTCAACATGTTGTCCTTCTACAACAAGCCAAGAAACTAATCTTCCAGTAATTTGGCTATTAATTGTTTGTGGACGTTGCCCTGGAACCAATGCTGTAACTTTTCCTTTACCTGTTACGGTTTGCACCCAAGGTACAACTAAAAGGAGAATTACAAGAAGAATGAATAAGGATATTAACACATAAGCAAATATTCTTAAAGAGTGTTTGGACTTAACAAAACGAATTGATCTATACTCTTGATTATGCATATGATTATCATTTTGAAGAGGAGAATTGTGTTCTATATTCATATTAATTATCCTCCTTATTATGTTCTTGCAGGGATACAGTATTATGTTGTAGGGATAATTCAGGAAACATTTTTTTGAAGAGTGAGTCATTCGATGTAAATAAAGAATGAGGTGTCCCCTTTTCAATAATTTTACCATCAGAAATCACATATACAGCTTCAGATTTTGATACTACTTCAGGATCATGAGTAATTGATAATATTGTCCAATCATTCTTTTTTGAATATAAATCCTGAATGATTTCTAATTTCATATTTTCTTCGATTCCTGTAAATGCTTCATCAAGTACTAGAAGTCTAGGTTTATGAACAATAGCTCTAGCAATCATGATACGCCTAATTTGCCCTGTAGATAAATTTTTGCCATAGCTAACTGTTTTGGTTTGAAGTCCATTGGGTAATCTCATCAAAGAATCATCTAATTGAGTGATTCTTACTGCATCCATCACATCTTTTCCAGATATCCAATCTCTGCCTAATGTAATATTTTCCCATATTGTACCTTCAAAAATCTCATCATGTGGGAAAACAAATCCTATTTGATTTCTTAAGTGAGATAAATCTAAAATTCTTAAATCATTATCATCAATTAATATAGATCCCATTGACGTGTCTAACAAACCTACAATAAGATGGGCTAAAGTAGATTTGCCTGCACCACTTTTTCCAACTATTGCTGCTCTTTGTCCTGCAGGGATAGAGCAGTAAATATCTTTTAATATTGGAACAGAATCATAAGTAAAAGCTATATGTTCACAATTCAAAGTAATACCATGATCAGAATGTGGCAAAATATTACCGCCAATACGTTCTAATTCTATATCAGTAATATTACCAACTTTATCAAATGCTGCTAATGTATCATAAATAACTTCTAATTGATTTGTTAACTTTTCTAATGCAGTAATTAAAGAAACAATCACTAATTCAGTTGCAACTAATTGTCCTAAGGTAATTTGACGTTCAAAAACTAAATAACCACCAATAGCTAAAACACCTGTATTGACAATAGATCTAATAAATGTAAAACCAATGATTTGGCGTATTAAAATCTTAAAATGTATTTTCCGCTCTTTTACATAATCATGAGATAAATCGTCGATTTTTCTTAAGATAAAATCATTATTACCAGATAGTTTAAAACTGTGTACACATCGTGCTATATCCTCTAGGAAAGCTGCAGCATCATATTTTTTCTTAGATTCTATGATACTAGTTTTTAAGCTATCTTTTCCCAACACATATACAATACTTAAAGATAAAATGATGAATAAAAGTCCTAAAGCTAATAGTGTAGGACTTATAAATACTAATAGTCCTAATCCAGCTGTACCAATAATCAGTGCACTTAATCCATCTATCAATAATTTTTTAATACCCTTTTGTAATGTAATGACATCAAAAAACCTATTTAAAAGTTCAGGTGCATACTCCTGCTGAAATACTGATTGTTTGGCATGTGGAAATTTGTATCCAATCTCAAATGCAGTGTTTACAAATAATCTTTGTTGTAATATTTCAACTACATAAGCTTGTACAATTCCTATTGCTCCAGCAACTAATAATCCAATAAAGATAATCCCAGATAGCACAAGTAATGGCATTGTAAAAACACCAGCAGATATAGTTGTAACTAATGCATTGATAGTTAAAGGAGTTACAAGCGATACAACTCCTATAAGTATACCATACATAATAATAACACTAATATCTTTCTTTTCTAAAGAAAGATATTGGAATGCTCTTTCTAATGGAGATAATATCTTTTGATTTGATGTTTGATGATATGTTTTTTGTGTCTGTAGAATTTCAATATAAGATTGTGATTCTATTTCTGATTGCGGATTGTCTGAATTCATAATAAAACATCAAAATATGAAAGTAATGATAGTGTTGCTATCATTTAACGTAATCACTAAAAATGTATTGTCTTGACTATTAACCTTTTTGAGTTAGAATAACGCCAACAATAGCAATCATAGCACCTATCACAAAAACTACTGATGGTAAATGCCCAAAAAAGAAAAATGCCATAATCGTCGTGAGGATTGGTTGAATATTATTAAACACCGACAATTTACTTGCTTCCATTTTAGAAAGAGCATAATACCATAATCCATAACCTAATCCCGATGTAATAACACCCAAATAGCATAATTGCAACCAATTAAAAGATGTATACTGTGATATTTCGAATGGAAAAGGCATCAATAGAACAATTGGAATATAGAGAATAACACCTGTGAGCATAGAAATTCCAGTTGTAAATACACCATTATATTTCATAGCATATTTTTTACCTAAAGTGGTATAAATAGCCCAAGATATACTAGCACATAGTACCATAATATTTCCTAAGAACTGTTCTGAACCGAATAAGAAACCCTTCTCGAACAATACAATAATCGTCCCAATCAATGCAATTCCTATTCCTAGAACTTTTAAAGGAGTAATTTTTTCTTTCAAAAAGAAAAACGCTATAAGCAATACAAATGCTGGAGACAGAGCATAAGCCAATGAAGCGTTTGCTGGAGTAGTATATTTCACTCCCCAAATAAACAATAATTGATTAACTGGTATATTCAATGCACCCAAAAGAAAAAATGCTGGCCAATCTTTTTTTTCTATTTTAGATAGAGATTGAGAAGAAAAAAACATCCATAATACATATGCACATAATGCAAATCCACCTCTGAACAGCACTACATGAGCAGGATGTATTGAGTTTGTGATACTTTTTGCAAAAAGATGAGTACTAGAAGAAATGATCTGTTGTAAAAACAATATATATGGCATATGAATTTTCTTTCCTTGTTAAGTATTACAAACTTACCGTTAAATTTGCGTTTAGAAATCATAAGACATATTATTCTATTCAAACTTTATTTTAGAGATATATATGCAATTCGATGCTGACATAAAGCTCTTTGTTCAACATAATACTCCTATTTCAAGTAATACTTGGGATAGTTTTGTTAAAAGTTCAGACAATGGGACAATGTTTCACGAACATGTATTTCTAGGTTATCATCCAGAGGGTAGATTTAAAGATCATTCCTTATACTTCACAAGAAACAATAAGTTATTTGCAGTATTTCCGGCAATAGAAGCCAACAGAAATGGTAAGAAAATTCTTAATTCGCATGGTGGGGCATCATATGGTGGATTTGTCTATCCCGAGCAACTAAATATAAGGGATGCATTTTTACTAGTAGAGCAATTGATTGATTATGCAAAAAAAAATACATTCGATGCTATTCAACTTACATTACCTCCACTTATTTATTCTCAACATATATCAAATTATATAGATTTTGCTCTCATCAAACATGATTTTACCTATCTAAAAAGAGAGATATCAAGTGTAGTTGATTTTTCATTTGAGAATGAACACACATTATTAAAGCAATTTAGACCTGAAGCAAGAACTGCTATCAAAAAATCTGTTAAGTCTGGTATCATTATTAAAGAATGTGATAATTTTTCTGAATACTATGAAATATTAAAAAAGAACCTATTGATGAGACATGGTGTTCAACCAACACATTCTTTAGATGAGCTTTTACTGTTAAAAAAGAAGTATCCAAATGAGATACGTTTGTGGGGGGCTTTCTTAGATAATACTTTAATTGCTGGCGTATGTAATTTTAGTGCAAATTCTAAAGTTGTATTAGCTTTTTATATAAGCCATGATGAAGATTATCAAGAATACAGAGCAGTAAATCAATTGTTTTATGAAATTATGAAACAATACAAATACGAAGGATTCAGCTTTTTAGATTTTGGGATTTTTACCGTCAATATGGATCCTAATTGGGGCCTTGGACGTTTCAAAGAAAACTTTGGTAGCAGAGGCATTTTCCGTGATACATTTTATAAAGAATTACAATAGCCTTGAATACTATTCTTCATATTGCCGCTGAAAATTTTGCAGGTGTACCCTATGATTTCATGCACATGCATAAACAAATGGGTGATATGTCTAGACTTATTACGCTTCATTCAAATCCATTAGGATTTAAAGAAGATATATGTTTGAACTTTCCTATTTCTAGATCTAATGCAGCAAAATGGTGGCGTTATAAGAAATCTCTTATCAAAAATGATACTACTCACTCCTTTTATTGGAAACCTTCATCATTTCTAGAATCACTCTATTTTTCCTATCAATCATTTTCCAGAAAATCAATCATTCATAAGCTTATACATGATTATAATTTAGATGAATCTTCTATTATACATTATGATTCAGGCTTAGATTTTACAAGAGATTCGTTTTTTGCTAAACGCTGGAAACATATGGGGAAAAAGATAGTTAATTGTTATTATGGAAGTGATATACGCTCTCGTGGGATTATCCGAGAAATGGATGAATTAGCTGATTTGTCGATTACAACAGAATATGATCACTTATCGATGAAAAATAATATTCACTATATTTTTTATCCATATAATCCTGTTGAATTACCAAATATTTCTCCAGAAAAAGATTTTTCAACAATACGGATAGTTCATTCCCCTACTAATAGAATATATAAAGGGACGGAACTTATTTGTAAAGTTATCGAAAAATTAAAGCGGTCTTATTCATTCGAATTTTATTTATTAGAAAATATGTCAAGAGATGAAGTACTGAAGATTAAGTCTACATGTACAATTTCTATAGACCAAGTGGGTGGCAAGCATGGTGGCACAGGATATGGAAAAGCTGGAATAGAATCGTTATCTATGGGCATTCCTGTTATCACAAATATGACAAATGAATATAAAGACTGGCTTCCAGAAAATCCTTTCCATATTGCCAATGATGCTTCACAATTAGAAGACCAATTAGTGATCTTATTAGAAAATCCTGATCTGTGTAAACAATCCGGAGAATACGGCAAATCATGGGTACATCGATATCATGGATATGAATCTGTAAACAATCAATTAAATGCACTGTATAAACAATATCATCTTATCTAATTACCAATTCATGTATGCATTTATAAGATTTATCAAACTCGATATATGGACGAAGAGAATTTGCCTATTAGGAGCTTTTCTTCTAATAGGAAAATTGTTGTTTTTACTATTTTCTGATATTCATATTCATGCAATTGAAGATTGGTACATTGCTCAAAATCTTTCTGATGGAAAGGGATATACTATACATGATCACGTTACTGCTCTAAAAACTCCTATTTATCCCCTATTTCTTACGTTTTTTGCCATGCTTCCTGATGTTACAGGAACATTATTAGCGAGTGCATCACAGCATATTCTGTTGTTTATAACCAATATATTGTTAATGTGGGCTCTTACTTTACAATATGGAAGAAAATATGGGAATATTATCGGTCTGCTGTTTTTAGTACATCCTGCATATTTTTATTATCCATTCATTCTAGAATCTACAGCGCTTACAGTTCCTTTATCTGTGCTATATCTCTTTATAGTAATGCGATATCTATATGGGCGCACTAAAATTAATAATTGGCTTAGATATTCAATAGGATGGATACTAGCATTATGTCAACCTATTTTTTTTCCAATCATATGTATGTCTATGATAGTTAAAAGGAAATCCGATAGTTATGTATCATTGCTATTCCCAATTATTATCTCCTTTATGATTGTCTTTTCTCCTTGGATATATAGAAATAAACTTGTCTTTGATTCAATTGTAGTTTTTAAATCTCCATTTTGGATGAATATATATGAAGGATTTTATCCATCTAACGGCATAGCAAGTAAGTATATTTCAAAAGAGAATCAGACAACTATTGATTCATTAAGGAACATGTACAATGATGTAAAAATGGAACAATATTATAAACCTATAGTAATGAACACTATTGTGGATTATCCTGCAGAATATGTAATGCTAAGTATAGACCGTTTTAAGCAGTTTTGGACAATTCCTCATAGATATGATAACAATATATTTTCTTTTTCAATTTTCATAAGTAGAATTATCCCCCAATTCCTCTTAACAATTGGTGTTTTATTGAGCACATTAGTCTTAATTAAATATAGAGAAAGACACAATTTTTCAACCATATATGTACATACATTCTTACTTATTTCTATTCTCTATGTATCAATTATCTATAGTCTTACTCAAAGTTCTAATATAAGATTCAAACTAGATATTGAATGGATAGAATTACTACTTTTATATCCTCTGTTTGAATATATATCAGTAGATATTTTAAAGAAAAAAAATCCTCGTTTAAATTGATCGATTTGTTTTGTCACATAACATAAAACCACTATGTTTGCTAAGTGTTTTTACTAATTTTTCACCTAAATATATGCTAGATTTATATCTTCCTTTAATAATAATGGTAGCAGTAGGTTTTGTATTTGGACTATCAAATATTGCTATTGCTGAATTTGTAGGCCCACGCAAGAACAAATCAAAAGAGAAATTAAGTGTATATGAATGTGGGATGGAGCCCATTACAACTGCTAGAGAACGTTTTTCTGTCAAGTTCTACTTAGTTGCTATGTTATTCATTCTCTTTGATATAGAAATTGTATTTATGTATCCTTGGGCAATTCAATTTAAGACACTTGGTATGATTGGATTACTTGCAATGGCTTTATTTATGGTTTTGCTTTTTGCAGGATATATTTATGTTTTGAAAAAAGGAGCATTAGAATGGCAATAGATCAATTATCTAAAGATGGGTTTTTAACCACAACAGTTGATGCGGCTGTTTCATGGGCTCAAAGAAATTCTATGTGGCCTATGCCAATGGGTATATCATGTTGTGCTATAGAAATGATGGCTTTTGCAGGACCTCGCTTTGATTGTGCACGCTTTGGTTCAGAAAAATTTGGATTTACGCCTCGTCAATCAGACTTATTAATTGTTGCTGGTACAGTAACGTATAAAATGAGCTGGGTTGTACGTAAAATATGGGATCAGATGCCCGAGCCTAAATGGTGTATTTCAATGGGTGTTTGTGCTTCTACTGGTGGTATGTTTAGAAGTTATTCTGTAGTTCAAGGAATAGACCAATTTATTCCTGTTGATGCTTATGTTTCTGGTTGCCCACCTCGTCCTGAAGCACTTTTAAAAGCTCTAATGGTAGTTCAAGAAAAAGTAGAAAGAACAAAACCAGTTCTCATAGATACTCGTGAAGCAATTACTGAAGAAACTGTTCTTGCTGCTTAATGTACTTGTTATACCTGAGTTTTTTTACTTTCGAAGGTTTGATATACTTTATGAAACATTTACTTGTGTTATTAGGAATACTTGGACTTTCTTTTTTATATATTTCTTGCGACTCAACATCTATATCATTGGAAGATCCATCTAAATATCCTAATCTAAAGATTACTGACATCACTGTTGGTAATGGTGCTTTACCTTCATTTGGTAATACTGTTATAGTACACTATACAGGTACATTTACTAATGGTGTTAAGTTTGATAGTTCAAAAGATCGTGGTATTCCCTTTGAATTCCAGATTGGTGTTGGTGAAGTTATCAAAGGCTGGGATTTGGGTGTTTCAACGATGCGTGTCGGCGGAAAAAGAAAACTTATCATTCCACCTGAATTAGGCTATGGAAACAAATCACAAGGGCCAATTCCTGCAAATTCAACTTTAGTGTTCGAGGTAGAATTGCTTGGCATTCAATAATATGAATTCTTCTCAACCTATTATCTGGTTAAAACATTCAAAGCATATAATACTCATTGTATTATATGCTTTATTTTTTTTCTGCTATATTATTATTCCACCAATTAGAAATCCTTATTCTATTAATCTCTTTTTGATTGTATCTTCCCTTCATGCTTTTATGGGGTTTTTATTGTGGTATCATTTTCGAGACACAATCAAACTATGGCAAACATTATGGATCTACTTTTTTAGTAGAGCTATTTTGTTTTTTATGTATCCATGGCTTTCTGATGATGTTTTTGCATATCTTTTTTATGGGAATGCAACTGCCCATGGTTTTAATCTGTATGCATATCCTGCTAATTCGGAAATTCTAAAACATCTTCATGATTCCATATATCAATTAATGGCATTTAAAGAATTTGGAATTGTATATCCGCCATTAAATACTCTGATTGTAACGGTAAGTTCATTATTGGCTCAAATTATAGGATTTGGATCTACAACTGCATTATATTCTTGGAAGATATGTTGTTTGATTTCAGAAATATTGACCGGATTTTTATTATTGAGAATAAAGCTTTTTTCACATCTCAATCCTAAATCTGTTATTTTATTTTACTGTTTGGTCCCATTTACAGGGATAGAAATGATTGGTCAAGCCCATAATGATGTACTTTTATTACCTATTCTTATCCTTTTCCTATACTGTGGGATGATTCATTTTCAGAAAAGAAGTATATATTCATCTTTGGGTTTAGGTATTGTTGCAGGCTTATTATTTGGGATAAAACTTGTACCTGTCATCTTGATTCTCCCCTTTATCATATTGGAAGGTTTTAATAAAAATTCCTTCTTTATCATCATTGGATTGTTGGCAACTATGATATTGCCATCCATCATATTTTTTCATGGAAGTCTTGTAGGCAATCATCAAGCTTTATATGGCTTCTTAGGCGTTTTATCATATTATAATTCTACTTTATTTAATGGTGTTCCATTATATCTTATTCGGTGGACATTATCTCTTTTTTCAGTTCACGAATGGTGGTTAATTGCTCCAAAAGTACTTACAATGATAAGAAGCATAGTCGTTATTATATTATCAATGTTCTATAGAGTTTTTAAAAGCAATCAAATCGCAAAGACATTATATATACTGATGGTTGGTGCTACATTTTTATCACCTAAAGTCCATACCTGGTATATGATTCCATTAGTAGTATTAGGAATATTAGCAGATTATACCTCCATGATGATGATTACATGGATCATGATATTATCGTATGGAATGTACAGTGTATATCCTCCACATGAAAATTTTTTATTAGAGACAATAATGTGGATTCCAGCTATAGGAATTTTCTTTTGGGAGTTAAAAAATAAAAGGAAGGTTTTAGAAATTATCGGTTCATAATTATTGTATTGATAAGATTTTTTTTAGTACATATTTTTCTCCATTTTTTTGTTCAAAGATAAATTTCTTATTAAGAATTGCGGAATAATTCCATATTTCTTGCTGAATATTACCATTCAAGATATTTTTTTCTATAGACTGAGGGAAACCGTATAATAAGGCTATTTTACCACGAGAAGTCATAATTCCATCAGATTCTTGAATCGTTTGAAACGTAGTAAATGCTATATCAGCTCTTCGAAAATATTCTGTCATAGCCTCATTGTAAATGGTAGTTGGCGTTGGGTCTAGTTTTTTCCACCATTGAAGCAATCGTGATCTTATATCTATATCAGAACCACCTATCATAGTATCATATTCATCGTCTTTAAGAATATATCTCATAATATCAGCCGCATATGATGCATTGATAAGTGATTTTGGCATATCTTCCCACAAGCAAGTGAATTCAAAGTGAGCAGTATCTTGTTTTTTCTTAACTCCTGGATACATAATATTCATTGAGTATTTACCTGGAGCAAGAGCATTTTCTGGAAATTGTATAATAGCTAAAGTATTCCCCTTTTTATTTACTTTCATTATTTTACAATCTTGAAGGATATGATATTTATCTGCTATTGGTACTTCTATACTTATATCAGGGATTAATTCAATTAAAGCTGCAGAAACTTGTTTTGTACCGGAAGAAAACTCCTGATAAGCTTGCATTCTTTTTAATTCTGCATAAACTGGTTTTTTTATATCACCATATACAGGTATACAAACAAATTGTTGAGATTTTGTAAAAGACGTATTACCATTCATGATGATAGGTTGAAAAAAATCTCCTGATGGATTAGATTCAGTAAAGTATGGGGTACCAAAACCATAAGAAGGAATTGTAATTGATGGAACTCTTATCTTCTTTATGCTTTGACTTCCCCTATCAAATAATGATATAATAATTATATAGTGTCCTTTTACCACATTAAAATCCAAAATGCCATAAGCATAATCATTTTTAGCATTGGATTGTTCATAAGAATTAGCATATACAGTATCTTTCCAGAATGTCCGATATTTAATAATTCCGTTAGTATCCCTGCATTCTATTTCTATGGTTGGATTACTTTCATATTCACCAAATGGGCTAGTAGAAGTTGTAAAGGTGAGTGCATCATATTGAATTCTGAATGCACATATTACTGTAATTGAATCTTTGTCATAAGCATGAGTAATGGGCTTACAATCAACAAAGAAAGGTTCGGAATTATCGGGTAGAACGGGATAGAGAGTACTAAATGGTTTACTTATTTGTGAATTCACACTATTAATATTAAGAGTACAGATTAATAGCACACAAGTAAAGAACATATGTAGAAATTTATAAACCATATTCATCTAAATAAGATCTTAATATTATTGCTGCAGCTGTTTGATCTATTCTACCTTTTACGGCTCTTTTCTTTTTGGATATCCCAGAATGAACCATGTGTGATACTGCATCTTTGGAGCTAAACGATTCATCGTGAAAAATAATTTCAGGAATGGCATATTTTTGAAGTTCAACAACGCATTCTGTAATAAATTCCACAATTGAATTTACTTGTCCTTTTGAAGCTTCTGGCATACCAATAATGATAGCTGCAGGATTTTCTTTTTCAATAATCTGAATTATTTTTTGAATAAAACCCGAAGTTACTTCAATAGTAGTTAAAGGAGTTGTTGTGATATGTAGAATATCACAGACAGCTATTCCTATTCGCTTTTTTCCTATGTCTAAACACATAAGTCTTTTATGTTTAAATCTATCCATTATTATCTTATAACACTATTATATGAAAGAATGCGTCCAACAAAGCATTCAATTATCAATGAAGGGTTTTATGAAAAAGTATATGCTTAAAGTACAATGTATCTTTGTGTTCCTTTTAGGAAGTTTTGTGTCTACATATCAAGTACAAGCACAATTGTTTGATATCCTTAAACAAGAATCAAAAAAATTATTACTCAATGATGGAAGTAATTCACTTCCATTTTCTCAAGACGAAGCAGTGAAAGCACTAAAACAAGCTTTAACAAATGGCATTCAAAAAGGCACGAATATCGTTTCTAAGCAAGATGGTTTTTATAAAAACCCAGAAATTATCATTCCATTTCCACAAGATGCAAAAAAAGTTGAAAGTACTCTTCGCAATATGGGATTAGGTTCGGAAATTGATAAAGTTGTCCTTTCATTAAATAGAGCAGCAGAGGATGCCAGTATTTCTGCATTACAAATTTTTATTAATGCTATTACATCAATGACAATCTCTGATGCTATTTCTATCGTAAAAGGTGATAAAACAGCCGCCACTCAATTTTTAAGAAAAACTACGTATAATCAACTTCGTTCTGCATTTACTCCTTCTATTAAAAATTCTCTAGAAAAAGTAGATGCAACCAAGTATTGGTCAAGTATCATGAATACATATAATAAAATACCATTTGTTCAAAAAGTTAATCCAGATTTAACTGCATATGTAACTGAAAAAGCTCTAAATGGATTGTTTATCATGATAGCGAAGGAAGAAGAACAAATTCGAAAAGATCCAATTGCTCAAACAACAGAATTATTGAAAAAGGTTTTTGGAAAAAGAAATTAATTTTCTTTCCATTGTTTATATCCTCGAATAGCCATAATGCAGTATAAAGCATATAAAGCAGCTGTTGAATATAGACCTTTATTAATAAATAAAAATACATAAACGATGTCTACTAAGATCCAAATTATCCAATTTTGGATCTTTTTTTTTGTTTGCAGATATTGAGCAATGAGGCTTCCACAAGTTAAGGTGCTGTCTAATTCTGGGAATGATGCATCAGTATATACTCTTAAAAAATGTCCTAATACAAATGAACTCAATAGAAATATTATACATAGAAAAATCATTTCTTTATATGATGCCTTATACATCACTTTTTTTTCTACTAAGAGATCTTTATTATATGTCCACTGATACCATCCATAGATTGAAATAATGCAAAACAAAATCTGGAGTAAAGAATCAGCATATAGTTTCTCTATCCAAAATAAAAAGCAATAAATCAGAACATTAATAATAGAAATAATCCAACATAGTGGTGATAGTCTTATGGCTAAAGAGACACCAAATATTCCTGTGATAATTCCAGATATTTCTAAGAATGAATTCATTTACCAGCGATATCCTGCGCCTAGTGCAACATTACCTATTGACCAAGAATGCGTACCCATTACTCTTAAAGAATACATTGCATCTAAGATCAGATGATCATCTGGGAAGATCTTGAAAGAAGCACCGACAGAGGTAAACTGCTCTGCTGGCTGAAAACGCCTAATCTCAAATATTGGAATATCTCTAGAAGCTCCCATCGCTTGCTGTATATCTACAAAGAAAATAAGCGCTGTTTTTTCAACAGTAGAAAATCCGATTTCAGAATGTATATATGCAAGGTTTTGCCATGCTGAATCTCTAAGAGATAAAGATCCTGTGATTGCAATCCAACTTTTTTCAAAAGGTATATTGATATCTAATCCTATAAGGGCTTCTTTTGATAGACCACCTAAGAAATCATTGGTAGAATCTAACGGGTTACCTTGATTGGCAGGGACTCTGAACTCTGCCAATAGAGAAGCGATAGTTTTCCCTCTTAAAAAAGTATACATGCCACCAAGTGAACAATAATTTATCAATGTTGTATTCATTTGTTTTCTAATAACTCGATTTCCTATTGAATCCACAGTAAATTTTTCAATTAGAGAATATGAAGTAAATGGTAGCGAACATCTTACCAATACATTATCTGTAAGCCCATATTCCGCTTGAACAGATCCATGTATCATACTATTATCAAAAGTATATTTAGTTCTTTGAATTGAATCGTATAGAGAACTATTTCTATTGCCATTTCTATCAAAATAATTTGCCCCAGAAGAAGAACCAAAACTACATTTAAGTACGGTTGAACCTTGTTTATAAGTTGTTATCTGAGACAATACAGTATAGATTTGACTAAAATAGTTTATAAGAATGAGGAATATTAGTGAGAATAGTTTCATTTTCTTATCTTGCACATGTACATATATTATAGGTAATTAGTCTATTGTTTGACAACATAAACAAATTTTTACAATCTCGCCTTGATTGGAAGCATGTGTTGATTTCAAGTGCGTTTATTGTGTTTATGCTTATTGCAATTCTTACAATTGTAGACACATTTGTAATGCCAAATTATGTACATTCTGTCAAAGAAGTAACAGTTCCTAACTTTGTAGGGAAATCAATTTCTACTGCAAAATTGTTATTGCAACATTCTGGACTATCTATTGCCGAAGTTAGAGAAGTATACAGTGATAAAATAGCTAAGGGAAATATCATAAGTCAATTACCTTTTTCTGGATCTCATGTAAGGGAAGGGAGAAGATTATATTTAACTGTTAGTAAAGGTATTGAAAAAATAGAAGTTCCTTTTTTAACAGGAAAGACGGAAAGAGATGCTCGCTTGCAATTAATGAGCATGGGTTTTCAAGTTGGAGACATTACTTTTGTAGAAAATGATGAAATTCCGAGAGGATTGGTCATCAATCAATTTGTTCCACCAGGTAGTAAACTTCCATATGGTTATTCAATAGGATTTCAGGTTAGCCTTGGTAATTCTGAAATCATAGTACCATTATTGACAGGCTATACTCTTGATGAAGCGAGAGGAATATTATTTGATATAGGCTTATATTTACATTTAATCGAATATATTCCAGGCGATGGTACTTATTCTAGCGGCACAATCATTGAACAAAGTATTCAGGCTGGTGAAACAGCCAGGCAAGGTGATTCTTTAAATATAAAAATTGCGAATTAATGAGATTCTATTGAATGCAGATATGCTTCACAATCATTGATAATCGTGTATACAATTTTCTGGATATCCCCATGTGAAATTCTTGCTCCTGCAGCTTGTTGATGTCCCCCACCTCCATATTTTTGAGCAATCGACCTAACATCGTATTCCGGCTTTGATCTAAGAGATATTTTTACTTTATCAGGCCATTCTGTAATTAATGCTCCAATCTTTACTCCGGCTAAGCTTAATGTATAATTAACAAAACCTTCTGTTTCTTCTGGTAAATAGTTCTCTAATTGTTGTTTAGTAAGAACAATTAATACAAGATTACCATCAAGATGAATCTGCAATGAACTTAATGCCATACCTAATAATCGTATAGAATGAGGAGTTTCCGCATTCATAACTTTATCATATATCTTTACAGGATTAGCCCCACAATCAATAAGCCATGCTGCAAGTCTCATGATATCAGAAGTCGTTCTTGGATGCCTAAATCCACCAGTATCTGTCATTATACCAGTATATAAAGCTGTAGCTGATTCTACAGATGGAATAATTTTAGACGATTTTGCCATTTCTGATACTATTTCACAAGTTGAGCATGCTTTAACAATTGAATGCAATCTGTCTGGTATAATAGAAGGTTCAAGATGATGATCTATTAAAACGGTATGTCCTGTAAAATGAGTTAAGACATCTTGCACACTTTGCCCTAATCTACTTGCATGATTTAAATCTAGAATACAAAACCAATCTGCAGATGACACTTTGTCTTTTGATGCTGTATCGGATGCTTGATAAAATTCGGTTGTATGAATAAGAAATCGAAGATTTGCTGGAACGGGGCTATGCATGATGATGCATACATCTTTTCCAGATGCTTTTAATAGATGATATAAACCAACACAACTTCCAATTGCATCACCATCAGGATCTATATGAGAAGTAAGCACTATACTTTTGGCGGATAATAATAATTGCCAAGTTTTATATAATTCTTCTCTGATTTCTGATGTTATATACATACCATGATATTTGATTATGATTGATTATCTTTTTCTGTTGGTTTTATCGTATTAGCAATAATATTTTTATGTTGTTCAAGTAATAGTTCTAATGCAGTATGTGCTGCTTCTTGTTCTGCCTGTTTTTTACTTTTACCAATGCCTGTTCCTAATTCTTTTCCATTTACGCTAACAGCAACTTGAAACTGTTTTTCATGGTCTGGTCCTGTTGAATCAATTAAAGAATATTTAGGAGATTCTTTTCCTTCAGATTGAACTAATTCTAGGAGAATACTTTTGAAATTGGTGTCTTTCATCACCATTTCATTTGTTAGGAGGGGTATAAGACGCTCTAAAATGAAATTCCTCGTTATATCCATACCTTTATCTAAGTATATGGCGGCCAATAATGATTCCATTGCATCAGCTAAAATTGTTTCATTACCCTTTTGCAACGATTGATCAGCACTATAACTAAGCATTAAAAACTGCTCAAGATGAAGTTCTTTTGCACAAAACGCCAATGATTTTCTGTTAACAAGCCAAGATCTCATTTTAGTGAGCTCACCTTCTTGATTCTGTTCATAATTATCAAAAAGATATTCAGCTACTATCATTCCTAAAATAGAATCTCCCAGAAATTCCAATCGTTCATTAGAGATAACTGGTTTTTCTGTATACACTTGTAAATAAGACCTATGAGTTAATGCTTGTTCATAATATCCAATATTCCCCATTTTAAAACCAATAGAGCGTTCAAATTCAGATCTTTTTTGCTTAACAAGAAAACCAATTTTAGGGAAATCTGGTTTTTTTTTGCTTTTTTTAAACGTTGTTAAACGAAAAAAGTTATCGTAAATCTGTTGAATAATTTCTATTACTGGCTTTTTCATCCTTAGGCTATACTATGTTACTTAATAAAGAAGGTCAAGTACTAAAAAATACTTGACCTAAAAATAATCTTAAAAGTATATATCATTATTCTTCATATGCTTTAAAGCAAATTGAAGCATTGTGTCCACCAAAACCAAAAGTATTGCTGATTGCAGCTTTAATTACTTTTTTAACAGGTGTATTTGGCGTGTAATTCAATGTACATTCGGGGTCTGGCACTTCATAATTAATAGTAGGAGGCACCATAGAATGTTTAATTGCCATTAAGGTAGCAATAGCTTCTATTGCTCCGGCAGCGCCTAGTAAATGGCCAGTCATAGATTTTGTAGAACTTACTGCTAGATTAAAAGCATGTTCTCCAAAAACTTGAATAATTGCAGCAGACTCATTTTTATCATTATGATACGTTGATGTACCGTGTGCATTGATATAATCAATATCGTGGGGCATTAAACCAGCATCTTTAATTGCTAATTGCATTGATCTAACAGCACCTTCGCCTCCAGGAGCAGGCTGAGTAATATGAAATGCATCATCTGTTAATCCAAATCCAGCAACGATACCATAAATATTTTCGGCACCGCGATTTAAAGCATGCTCTAAAGTTTCAAAAACCATAACTCCACTTCCTTCTCCCATAACAAATCCATCTCTACCAGCATCAAAAGGACGGCTAGCAGTCATAGGACTATCATTTCTAGTAGAAAGCGCTTTCATGGCATTAAATCCACCAATACCCATTGGGCATACTACAGCTTCACTTCCACCAACTAGCATTACATCTGCATCTCCACGTTGCATAATCATCAAAGCGTCTGCAATTGCATGACTAGAAGTAGCACATGCAGAAACAGTTGCATAATTTGGTCCTTTCAACCCATAACGGATAGCAACATGTCCTGCTGCAATATCAGAAATCATCATAGGAACAAAAAAAGGAGATATTCTATCTGGAACGCCATCTCTATCAAATAGGTTTTTTTGTTGATGATGATATGTCCACATACCACCAATTCCAGAGCCAATAATAACACCTGCTCGATTTTTATCGATCAAGTCCATATTGATTCCTGAATCTTCAATTGCCATTACAGAAGAACTAATTGCAAATTGAGAGAACAAATCCATTCTTTGAGTTTCTTTACGGTTTATATGAAGCAAAGGATCATAATCTTTAACTTCGCAGGCAAATTTTGTATCAAAATGCTCGGCATCAAAACGTGTAATTGGCCCTGAACCGCTTTTGGAATTCATCATTCCTGTCCAATAATCCTTTGCCGTATTTCCAATTGGAGTAACTGCACCTATTCCCGTGACAACAATAGTAGGATAATTATATAGTGGCATATAGCCTCAACGAATATTCAATGAATAAAGCATAATTGCTTGATGTATATATAGCAAGCTTCAATAATATTAAATTTAAAAAAGCCACTTCACCTTTTTAGAGGATAAGTGGCTGATTCAAGAGTATTATTTGGAATAATAATTCCAAAAATTATCGATTGTTAATCGCAATGAAGCAACCAATTAGGCAGAATGTGACTCTAAATAAGAGATCGCATCACCAACTGTTTGAATCTTTTCTGCATCAGAGTCTTCTATAGTGATATTGAATGCTCTTTCGAATTCCATAATAAGTTCTACGGTATCTAAAGAGTCAGCACCAAGATCATTTGTGAAAGATGCAGATGGATTAATTTGGGATTCTTCTACACCCAATTTAGTTACGATAATTTCTTTTACTTTGTCTGCAACGGCAGCCATGAGAATTACCTCAGATAGTTTAAGAATGGATTGAATTGATTACATAGCTAATCCACCATCAACGCACAAAACTTGTCCGGTGATATAGGATGATTCTTCACTTAGGAAAAAAGAAACAACAGACGCTATTTCTTTTGGCTTAGCAGATCTTTTTAATGGAATTTTATCTGCGAAAGCTTTTCTTTGTTCTTCATTTAATTTTTCGGTCATATCTGTTTCAATATAACCAGGTGCAATGCAATTTACTAAAATATTACGAGATGCAAGTTCTTGAGCAAGTGATTTAGTTAATCCTATCATTCCTGCCTTAGAAGATGAATAGTTCACTTGTCCAGCATTACCGCGTAAACCAACTATTGAGCTAATATTTATTATTCTTCCAGATCTTTGGCTCATCATGGGTCTAGAAACTGCTTTACTACAAAGAAAAGCACCTTTTAGATTAGTATCTAAAACATCATCCCAATCTTGTTCAGACATACGCATTAACAATGTATCTTTGGTAATACCTGCATTATTTACTAATCCGTCGATTCTACCTTTTTCTTTTACAATGTGCTCAAAACCAAGTCTTACTGATTCTTCAGAAGATACATTCATTTGAATAAAGTGTACCTGTGCCCCTTCATTATTTAGATGAGATGCAAGCAATTCTGCTTGTTCAGGATTACTATTATATGTACCATAAACAGTGTATCCTAAATAAGCAAGATGAGATACTATAGCTGCACCAATACCTCGTGAGCCACCAGTGACTACAATAACTTTATCATTAGGTATAATTGACATACTTATTATATTCCTTGAACTAATTTGATATCATGTGAAGTGTCTATTCCCTGAATAACAAGATCTGAAGCTGTAATAGAGCGCTTTACTAGTCCTTGTAATACTTTTCCTGGTCCAATCTCACAATAATTCTTAATGCCAGAACTATACATATTTTGTATAGTTTGAGACCATCTTACAGGAGATGTTAACTGCTGTAATAGATATTGTTTAAGCTGATTTTGATCTAAAACTGGTTGAGCATGTACATTCGGATAAACTGGTTTATTAGGCATATTGAATACAGTAGATTCTATAGCTTTACCTAATTCCTCTGATGCTGATCCCATCAATGGTGAATGAAAAGCACCACTTACTTGTAATTCTGTAACCATTCTAGCACCAGCGGATTTAAATAATGGAGCCTGTGCTCGTAGATATTCCGCATTTCCAGATAATACTATTTGTCCTGGTGAATTATAGTTAGCTGCTACGATTATACCATCTTTTCCAGATAATTCTTGACATAACTCTTCAACTTTTTGATCTTCGAGGCCTATAACAGCAAACATAGTTCCTGGTTGTTTTTCGCCAGCTTTAAACATTATAGAACCACGTAATACAACTAATGTACAAGCATCCCGAAATGAAAGTACTCCTGCTGCATATAATGCTGAATATTCACCTAAAGAATGCCCGGCAAATGCAATAGGATCTACATATTCTTTAGCCAAATTCCACAATATTGCCTCATGAATAAACAGAGCTGGTTGAGTATATCGAGTTTCTTTCAATAGTTCAGCAGGACCATCAGCACAAATTTTATCTAGGTGAAAACCAGCAATATCACAAGCTTCTTCCATCATTAACGATGCTTGAGGAAAATCAGATAGAAGATCTTTTGTCATGCCTACATACTGAGACCCTTGTCCAGAAAAAAGAAATGCTGTTTCCATATTATTTCATCCCCCATTTGAGTAATATACTTCCCCATGTATATCCTGCTCCAAAGCTTGCCAAAACTATATAATCTCCATAATGAAGCTTTCCATCATGATATAATTCAGATAAACAAATTGGAATAGTCCCAGCTGTGGTATTACCGTATTTTTCAATATTAACTATAACTTTGCTACTATCTAAGCCCATTCTTCTAGCAGTTGCATCGATAATTCTAAGATTTGCTTGATGTGGAATGAGCCAAGCTATATCATCGGCAATTAGATGATTTCTTTCCATGATTTCAGCAGCTACATCTGCCATTCCAACAACAGCAGATTTAAAGACGGATTGTCCTTCTTGAACAACATAATGTTCTTTATTTTCAATGGTTTCGAATGATGCTGGTTTTGCGCTACCACCCGCTGTCATATACAGATATTCTCCCCCATTTCCATCCATCTTTAAAATACTATCAACTATACCAAATGCTGGATCTTCTGATTTTTCAAGCAGCACAACCCCACATCCATCACCAAAAAGAATACATGTGGTTCTATCTTCAAAATTAAGAATAGAACTCATCTTGTCTCCACCACATACTAATACTTTTTTGGCAGCTCCACTTTCAATTAATCCTGCTCCGCTTATTAATCCATATAAAAAACCAGAACAAGCCGCAGATAGATCAAAACCCCAAGCATTTATCATTCCTGTCTTTTTTTGTAATGTTGCTGCAGCTGATGGAAATACATTATCAGGGGTAATTGTGGCAACGATCACGCAATCTATTTCACTTGCTGAAATTCCTCTCTCAGATAAACACTGTTCAACTGCTGGAACCAACATATCGGTTAATGCACCCTCTACTTGAAATCTTCTTTCGATGATGCCAGTTCGGGTTCTTATCCATTCATCAGTTGTATCAATTTTATCTTCAAAATATGAATTCTTGAAAATATCAGGAGGTACAAAGTGAGCTAATGACGTAATAATTGTAGACATATATGAATGATTAATTGATATCGTTAGAATAATCTTCGGGATTTATTTGCAATGCAGATTCTATGGAGAGATTTATATTTTTATTATATACCTCTACTGCACGAATAAGCATATTTTGAATTGCTAAAGGACTAGATTTTCCATGGCCAATAATAACAACGCCATTAACGCCAAGTAAAGGAACACCACCATATTCCTGATAGTCGAAATCCTTTAAAATATGTTTCAACGTTGGAAGCATCATCATTACAGCTAATTTTTGAAAAAAGCCTTTTTTTGCATGCGAAGCAATTTTTGCTTTGAGTAGTCCTAACATACTTTCAGCAAATTTTAAGACAATATTTCCAACAAATCCATCACACACAACAACGTCAGAAGTACCAACTAAAACATCTCTACCTTCTACATTGCCTTGAAAATTAAGCGTACTATTTTTCAATAATTGAAAAGTTTGAATGATGTTCTCGGTACCTTTTCCTTCTTCTTCACCAATATTCAATAAGCCAATCTTTGGAGAATCTATTCCTAAAACTTGTTTAGAATAGATGCTTCCCATAATTGCAAACTCATATAAAAACCTTGGTCTGCCTTCAATATTGGCACCTACATCTAATAATAAGACAGGCTTCCCAGTTTGAGTAGGCAAAAATGTACCAATAGTCGGCCTGCTAACACCTTTAATTCTTCCAAGGAGAATAGTAGCAGTACTTAAAACAGCGCCAGTATTACCAGCAGAAACAAAAGCATCAACACTTCTATTTGCATGAAGTTCAATACCCTTAAACAAAGATGATTGTTTTTTTCTTTTCAATACCGAAGTTGGATCATCATCCATAGATACAATATCTTCAGCGTGAACCACAGAAAAGTTCATACCTTTTGTGTCTAAGTTCTTAAGTGTTTCTTTGATGATATGTTCTTTGCCAACAAACACAAATTCAACAGGTACAGATTTACTTCTAAATATATTAGATGCAAGAATTGCTCCCTTAATTTCATTCAAGGGAGCAAAATCACCGCCCATTACGTCTATGGCAATTCGAATTGGATTCATCTTTAATCCGTGATGTTTGCTAATCAAACGATTTGCAATCAAGAATAAGGATTATTCTGCTACAGAGCCAGTACTATTTAATTCAAACATCTTGCGTCCATTATAATATCCACAAGATGGGCAAGCAGTATGAGTAAGCTTAGAGCTACCACAATTAGGGCATGGGCCAACTGTAGGAGCAGTTGCCTTATAATGAGTTCTGCGTTTGTCTCTACGAGATTTTGAATGACGTCTTTTTGGATTTGGCATCGTATAACTCCGATTACATCAATATGATATGGTTGTGTCAATAATTAATTTTCTACTATTTTAATATCTTTCAATGCTGCCCATGGAGATGTCTCATCAGGCAGATTGGATTCAGTTTTTTGTTTTTCACTAGACCTTTCTGGATATAAATCCTCAAAGGATGTCTCTAAATATAATGGTGATATTCTTTTCATAGGTAAATTTAATACCAATTGTTGCCTAACTTCATCAGAAATATCGATATATGTATCTTCATCTCTGATAAGTATCTCTCCTTCATCATCATTATCTGATTTAGGTTGAAGATAAAACAGTTGCGTATCAACTACATAATGTAAAGAAATCTGGGCCTTCACTCTATCTGTAAATTCTTCACCAGAAATATCACACAGAAGTAATGCATCACATACTGCTTCTGCATTAATGAATATTCTTTTACCTTGTTTTTTAATAGTACCAACTATCTGTATGTCTCCAATAAATTCAGGTAAAATACCTTCAATTGATTGGGAAGAACTTGTTACCGACAATGGATACTCGCCTTCTTGCAAGCCAAGAATCATGATCTGAATCATGGTAAAAGCCTATTAACAAGGTTAATACAAAAAAGAACAATCACAAATTTACAAAATAAATTGTAAGAAATATGAATATATATCTAATATTTCTATCTTTTGTGATTTTAGCATACCTATTATATGTATTCATTTATTAGACTATTAAGTAGAAATTCAATCCATTCTTAATCGTATATTTGCAGTGTAGATTTAGACATCATTTGTAAATATATCTGTTAAACTCACACATTATACTAATGTAGGCGAATACATGTCACATTCTGATCAATCAGTATACTATAGTTCATATCTTCAATTAGATAAAATCCTAGAAGCACAGCAAACAGAAAGCTCCAAGAAAGGTATTGAAGCTCATGATGAAATGCTTTTTATCATAACACATCAAGCTTTTGAATTATGGTTTAAACAAATAATGTTCGAGTTAGATTCTGTTATAACTTTGCTTCAAAAAAAACCAATTGCAGAGCATGAGATTTCAATGTGTGTAAAAAGGATTCATCGTATGAATCAGATTTTGCATATGACTTCAACACAATTTGAAGTACTAGAAACCATGACAGCATTAGATTTTATGGATTTCAGGGATTTATTACATCCTGCAAGTGGATTTCAATCATTACAATTTAGGATTTTAGAAATACGCTTAGGTTTACCTGAATCCAAACGTTTAAATAAACATTTTCTTACAGCTTTGAATGAATCAGACAAACAGCAAGTTATATCAGCTTTACAAAAACCTAATTTGTTTGATTCTCTTCAGCAATGGTTAGAGAATACGCCCTTTATTGAAACTGATAAATATACCTTTTGGCATGAATATAAACTTGCGGTAATGCAAACATTTGAGAAAGATCGACAAGATATTCTCAACCATGATATTATCTCTGCAGAAGAAAAAGACCAAAGAATTCAATCTATTTACCAAGCAGAATCTAGTTTTAATTCTCTTTTTGATAATTCATCGTATCAGGAGTTAATTCAAAAAGGTGAACGTTTCCTTTCGCACAAAGCAACGATGGCAGCCTTGTTTATAAACTTATATCGTTCTTTCCCATTATTACAAAAACCTTTTGAACTTATTCATGAGATTTCTGCATTTGATGAGAATATGTCTTTATGGCGTTATAGACATTCGGTAATGACTGCAAAAATGATTGGCTCAAGAATTGGAACAGGTGGATCAAGTGGATCACATTATCTTGCAATGACAGCCATGAAACAGAGAATTTTTAATGATATTACTTCACTATCGGGCATGCTATTATCAAGAAGAATATTACCTGATTTACCGGCTGACATTATTAAACAATTACAATTTACATTTGAACAATAGCTTTAGACAATGACTTAGGGGGACAAGTATTGAACTATGTTGAATTTTGTTTTAATGTGTTAGAAGCAAGCAAAAATGTATATCTGGATTTTATTTCACCAATACATTGCCAAATATGTAATTCTCAGTGCGGTTATAATCAGATAATTTTTCGATTATGTAATGAATGTTTCTATTCATTAGATAATTCACCTAGTAGTGAGCAATTATTAAATAGTATATATTCTAAAATGAAAGGGAATGATTCAGCATTATCTTCAATTACTTCATATGCTGAATTAAACCCAGACTCCAAGCTGGAGCTATTAATATATGCTCTTAAATATGATTATTGTTCTCGAATTGGGTTTGATTTTGGAAAAATATTAGGTATGAAGATTTTGAATGATTGGACATATTCTAATATTGATTTGATAATTCCAGTGCCTTTACATCCTGCTCGAATAAGAGAAAGAACATATAATCAGTCTTTGTATATAGCAAAAGGAATTCAAAATATAATACATAAAAGAATAGAGAGTACTTGTTTACAAAGGATTATGTATTCAGGTTCTCAAACATTATTAAATGTTTCCGAAAGATCACATAATATGTCGGATACTTTATTCAAAGTCATCAATAAAGAAAGAATTCATAATGCATCTATTTTATTAGTAGATGATGTGTTTACAACCGGTGCTACTTTAGAAGCATGCGCTAATACTTTGTTATTGAAGGGTGCATTATGTGTTCATGGTATAACAATTGCATCTGCACCATTACGATAATCAATAAATATAATATGATGAACAATTTCAATAATAATATCAAGTTTTGTTATAATA
>Ga0209358_10000217_pt1 | contig 52997 bp, 45 predicted proteins | sample LauGreFa1BDMLBSN_2_FD_187574 | JGI IMG/M metagenome (GOLD analysis project Ga0209358, IMG submission 187574) | Freshwater lake microbial communities from Lake Michigan, USA - Fa13.BD.MLB.SN (SPAdes) (version 2) | ecosystem: Environmental > Aquatic > Freshwater > Lake | place: Lake Michigan, USA... | reverse complement strand
GGCATCGGCATTGATGACGCGGATCTGAAATTGTTGTTCCAGCCCTTCAAACAGGTCGACTCATCGATGTCACGACTTCATGGCGGTACGGGACTGGGTCTGTCCATTTCGAAAAAGCTGGTTGAACTGATGCAGGGGCGTATCGGCGCCAGCAGCCGCAAGGATCTGGGTTCCCAGTTCAGGGTCGAGATCGATCTTGCGATTACGGAATCTTCAACGCAGGGTCGTTGAACCGCCTGCCCTTCGTCTGCAGAATCCCGTTATGATGGTTGGCGACACTGGCGGTGCATGTCCCTGATCCGTCAGCGGTAGGTGGCTTGAATGTTGGGGACGCGTCGCATCACCAACCCGAAGCCGCATGACCACACCCCCACGGCATACAGCGCCGATCGCGTTGCAGGCACTGGCCACGATACTGGCCGCACTCGCGATGATCGGCCCGTTCACGATAGACACCTATCTGCCGTCGTTCCCGCATATCGGGGCCGAATTTTCCGCGACGCCGGCGCAGTTGCAGCAGACGCTGAGTCTTTACCTGTTCACACTGGCGTTCATGACGCTGTTTCACGGCACGCTGTCCGATTCCTTCGGCCGGCGTCCGGTGATCCTGGTGAGCCTTACCGTCTACGCCTTTGCATCGATCGGATGCGCGCTGTCGGCAAGCCTGCCGCAACTGCTGATGTGGCGCGCGATACAGGGTCTCTCCGCAGGCGCCGGCATCATCGTCGGTCGCGCCATCATCCGCGACAGTCTTGAGGGTCACGCCGCCCAGCGCCTGATGTCGTTGGTGACGATGATCTTCAGCATTGCCCCGGCCATTGCGCCGGTGATCGGCGGATGGCTGCAGGGCGCCATCGGCTGGCGCGCCATTTTCTGGTTCCTGACGCTGTACGCCGTGTTGTTGATCGCGGGAACCGTGCGCTGGCTGCCCGAAACGCATCCCGTAGCGGACCGCCAGCCGTTTCATGCCGGTCCGCTGCTGCGCAACTACCTGCGCCTCGGCAGTGATCGCCGGCTGGTGCTGCTGTGCGTGATGATCGCCTTCAATTTTTCAGGATTCTTCCTGTATATCGTGTCGGCGCCGGCGGTTATTTACGGCCTGCTCGGCATGACGGAAAAGGATTTTGCCTGGCTGTTTGTTCCGGGCATCGGTGGTGTGATGATCGGCGCGTTTTTCTCCGGTCGCCTGGCCAGCCGGCTCACGCCGCGCCTTACGGTAAGCATCGGCTACATGATCATGTGCGCAGCAGTGTTTTTCAACATCAGCTATTGCACAATATTGCCGCCGGCGTTGCCGTGGACGGTGCTTCCGGTGATGATCTATACCATTGGCATGGCGCTGGCGATGCCCAGCGCGACCCTGCTCACGCTGGAGCTGTTTCCCAAGCTGCGCGGGATGACGTCATCGCTTCAGGGCTTTGCGCACAGTCTGTTTGCCGGGCTTGCCGCCGGGCTGGTGTCGCCGCTGGTTTCAGGGCATGCATTGACGCTGGCACTGGCTGCGGGCGGGCTGATGTTCATGGGGTGGCTGGCATGGATCAGTTATCTGCGGGTGACGCGGGCTTGAACGGCGGAGTTCGATGAGCACCGAATTTGAATTGGCGGCAATGGCCGTGATGGTGGTGCTGGGTCTGCTGGCAATCGCCGCGTTGCTGCTGCTCTACGCACGGCAGCGCGCCTATGCCGAGGAACTGCGGCTGAGCGAGGCGCGCCTGCGAACCATTGCCGAACATATTGGTGAGGGTCTTGCCCTTTATGACCGCGACGACCGGCTGCTTTTTTTCAATGAACCCTACCGCCGGATGCAGGAAACCGCCACCGCCAATCTCCGGCCCGGCATGCTGTTCGAATCACTGGCCATGGACCGCGCGCGCGTGCTCAAGGCCATGGGCGAAATCAATGATGTCAACGCGTTTGTCGCCGAACGGGTGGCGCGTCACCGTAACCCCGATGGCCGCGTGATCGAACGTCGCCGGCCCGATGGCGGTTATCACCTGATCCGCGAGGGCCGCACCGCGGAAGGTCAGATCGTCGTCTCTTTTGTCGACATTACCGAACTCAAGCGCCGCGAAGCCGCGCTGCAGGAAAGCGAAGGCCGTTTTCGCGCCATTTTCGAGCAGGCGGGTCTGGGGATCACGCTGCGCGATGCGCGTGACCGGTATTCGCCCTGGCTGACAGTCAACGACCGTTTCTGCGCGATGACCGGCTACAGCCGGGAGGAACTGCGCACGATGAGCACTGCCGACATCACCCTGCCCGAGGAAAACGGTGATGCCGACATCAACAATGCGGCGCTGGTCGAAGGCCGGGTCGGCAGTTATTCACGGGAAAAACGCATCCGTCACAAGGATGGCCGCTGGTTGTGGGTGGACCTGACGGTGACCGTGGTGCCGGATCTGGAAGGCAATCCCGATCACATCATTGCGACCTATCAGGACATCAACGCCCGCAAGCTGACCGAAGAGCGTCTGCGTGAAAGCGAAGGGCGGCTGCGCGCGATCATTGCTGCGGAACCGGAATGCGTGGCGATCGTTGCGCCGGAGGGTGATTTGCTGGACATGAATCCCGCCGGACTGCGCATGCTGGAAGCCTCCAGTCTGGCGGAGATGCGGCGCTGGCCCTTTCTCAATCAGGTGGCCCCGCAGTACCGTCGCGCCTTTGTCCGCCTCCAGCACAGCGTGCTGGAGGGGCAGAGCGGTGTGCTGGAGTTCGAGGCCATCGGCATCCATGGCAAGCGCTGCTGGCTGGAAATTCATGCTGCACCGCTGCACGATGTGTCCGGCAGGATTTCGGCGCTGCTGGGCATCGCCCGTGACGTCACCGAGCGCCGGCTGGCGCGCGAAGCGCTCGCGGCCGAACGCAATCTGCTGCGCACGGTGATCGACAATCTGCCGGACCGCATTCGTGCCAAGGACCGCAATCTGCGTTTCATGCTGGCCAACGCCGCCTGGCTGCAGGCCCGTGCACCGGAGCGGTCCGATGTCCTGGGTCTGCGCAACAGCGACCTGCTGCCGCCGGATATTGCGGCAAGAGTCGAGGCTGAAGACCGCGCCGTGCTTGAAAGCGGTCAACCCAGTCCGCTGCGCGAGGTGATGATCGGTTCCGCAGAGAATCCGCGCTGGTATGTCACGGCAAAAATGCCCTTGCGCGACAGCGCCGGCAATGTCACCGGCCTGGTGGCGATCAGCCGTGATGTCACGGATTTCAAGCGGCGTTCGCTGGAAGTGGAAAAACTCAACACTGAACTCGAAGCCCGGGTTGCAGAGCGTACGGCGCAGTTGACGGTTGCCAACGAGGAACTCGAGGCTTTTGCGTCTTCCGTATCGCATGATCTGCGCGCGCCGCTGCGCCATATCGATGGTATGTCTGCGGCGCTGCTGGAGGACTTCAGCGCCGATCTGGATGAGGCGGGGCGCGATTATGTCGCGCGCATCCGCGGCGCTTCCCAGCGAATGGCGGCGCTGATCGAGGATCTGCTGCGGCTGTCACGGGTGACGCGAACCGCGCTGAAAATCGTCGATGCCGATCTCAGCGGCATGGCGGTGGCGATTGCCGAAGAACTGCGGCGGGAGCATGAAGGGCGCGAAGTGGCTTTTACCGCAGCGCCGGGGCTGCGCGTCAGGGGGGATGCGGGATTGCTGCGTGCGGCGCTGATGAATCTGCTGCAGAACGCCTGGAAATTCACCGGCCGGCAGCCGCAGGCGCGTGTCGAATTCGGCGCGGAACTGCGTGATGGCAGCTTGGTGTATTTTGTCCGCGATAACGGTGCCGGATTCGACATGGCGCATGCAGACCGCCTCTTTGGCACTTTCCAGCGCCTGCATACCGAACGTGAATTTCCCGGCACCGGGATCGGCCTGGCGACGGTGCGCCGGATCATGCGCCGTCATGGCGGCGAGGTCTGGGCGGAATCCGCGCCCGACGTCGGCTCCACCTTTTTCTTTACGCTGGCCAGTCGCCTTGCAGCGCCGGCGTACGCCGCTGCGGCGCCCGAAGTCATGCTGCCGGCCGCGGAGCCGGCTGCACCGCAGGCGACGTCATGGAGTGCTGCAGTATTGCTGGTGGACGACGATCCCGACGTGCTGACGCTGTCGATTCGTGCGCTGCGTCCCGCCGGTTACGAAATTCTCACGGCCGGCAACGGAGAGACGGCGATGGCGATACTGCGCTCACGCGCGGTCGGCGTCATCGTTTCGGATTTTTCGATGCCCGGCATGAACGGGGCGCAACTGCTGGCCCAGGCCGCGGCGATGCAACCGGGGACGCTGCGCATCATTGTCAGCGGTCAGACCATGAACCGCGCGATGCAGGCAGGGCTTCGCAATGGCGGGATCCACCACTATTTCGAGAAACAGCACAGTTACGAACCGGTGCAAGCCTGCATCCGCGACTGGCTGGACGCGCAGCGCGGCAAATAAAGCAGGTCTTGCGGGAGACTACACAGTGCTTAGCACTGTTCCCAGGGCAGGCCGTCAAAGCGCCAGCCGGTGGTCGACCCGCGATGGTGGTTGTCGTCGAGTTCGCCCTCAAAGCCGTGCAGCACATTGTAGACCTGGGTAAACCCGGCTTCTTCCAGCGCACGGCCGGCATCGAGCGAGCGGTTGCCGCTGCGGCAGATCACCACGACGGGCCGGTCGACGCTGGTCGCCTTTTTAACGTGGGCGACAAAATGCGGGTTGATATCCCAGTTGGGGCCGTCGTTCCAGGCGATGTGGATCGCGCCGACCGGATGGCCGACGAAAAGATATTCCATCTCGCTGCGGCAGTCGACGAATATCGCGTTCCGGTTTTGCTTGAGGAAGTCAGCGGCTTGTTTCGGTTCTAGGTGTTTCATGGGCGCACCCGTACTGGACAGAACGCGCATTATAGGCGGCTGCCGGCCATCACGTAAGTCCATGATAAAATTCGCACTTTCCATGCATCTGTTGTGCCTTTCCGGCGCCATCTTCCAGCCATGACTTCCCGTACCCAGCAACTGCCCGAACTGCTCAAGCGCCGCATCCTGATTCTCGACGGCGCGATGGGCACGATGATCCAGAATTACAAACTGGATGAGGCGGCGTATCGCGGCGAGCGGTTCAAGGATTTCGCCCATGACGTGAAGGGCAACAACGATCTGCTGACGCTGACCCAGCCGCAGATCATCAGTGAAATCCACGAGCAATATCTGGATGCCGGCGCGGACATCATTGAAACCAACACCTTCAACTCGACTGCGGTCGCCATGGCGGATTACCACATGGAAGATCTGGTCTATGAGTTGAACGTCGAGGCCGCGAAACTCGCGCGCGCGGCGGCGGATAAATACGAAGCGAAGGATCCCGCAAAACCGCGCTTTGTCGCCGGCACGCTGGGACCGACCAACCGCACGGCGTCGATTTCACCGGACGTCAACGACCCCGGCTTCCGCAACATCAACTTCGACCAGCTGGTGGAGACCTACACCGAGGCCGTGCGCGGCCTGATCGACGGCGGCGCCGACATTCTGATGGTCGAGACCATTTTCGACACACTGAACGCCAAGGCCGCGCTGTTCGCGATCGACCGCTATTTCGAAGCAAACAACGTGAAGCTGCCGATCATGATTTCCGGCACGATCACCGATGCTTCGGGCCGCACCTTATCTGGACAGACGCCGGAAGCCTTCTGGAATTCGGTACGGCACTCGAAGCCGCTGACCATCGGTCTGAACTGCGCGCTGGGTGCGCAACTGATGCGTCCGTTCATCGAAGAGCTGTCGAATGTCGCCGACACTTTCGTTTGCGCCTATCCCAATGCCGGCCTGCCCAATCCGCTGGCGCCGACCGGCTACGATGAGTTGCCGGAGAACACCGCCGAGTATGTGCTCGATTTTGCGAAGAGCGGCTTCATCAATATCGCCGGCGGCTGCTGCGGTACCACACCGGGGCATATCCGCGCCATTGCCGAGGCGGTGAAGAATGTGTCGCCGCGCAAAGTGCCGCAGATCGAACACAAGACCCGCTTGTCCGGACTGGAGCCGCTGAACATCGGTGACGATTCGCTGTTCGTCAATGTCGGCGAGCGTACCAATGTCACCGGCTCCCGCGCCTTTGCCAAGCTGATTCTCGCCGGCAACTACACCGAAGCGGTTGCGGTGGCGCGCCAGCAGGTGGAAAGCGGTGCGCAGATCATCGACGTCAATATGGACGAGGCGATGCTGGATTCGAAGGCGGCGATGACCACCTTCTTGAGCCTGATCGCTTCAGAACCCGATATTTCGCGCGTGCCGGTGATGATCGACTCGTCGAAATGGGAAGTCATCGAGGCCGGTCTGAAGTGCGTGCAGGGCAAGGCCATCGTTAACTCGATCAGCATGAAAGAGGGTCTTGTACCCTTCAAACAGCAGGCGCGATTGGCCAAGCGTTATGGCGCCGCCGTGGTGGTGATGGCTTTCGACGAAAAAGGCCAGGCGGATACCTACCAGCGCCGGATCGAGATTGCGAAACAGGCTTACGACATCCTGGTCGATGAAATCGGCTTTCCCGCCGAAGACATCATCATCGATCCGAACATTTTCGCGATTGCCACCGGCATCGAGGAGCACAACCGCTACGCCATCGATTTCATCGAAGCCACGCGCTGGATCCGCGAGAACCTGCGTTATGCGCGCGTCAGCGGCGGCCTGTCGAACGTGTCGTTCTCGTTCCGCGGCAATGATCCGGTGCGCGAAGCCATCCACACCGCTTTCCTTTATCACGCGGTGAAGGCCGGTCTGACCATGGCCATCGTCAATGCCGGGCAGATCGGCGTGTACGACGAAATCCCGAAAGAACTGCTGGAACACGTCGAAGACATCATTTTTGACCGCCGGCCGGATGCGGCGGAGCGCATGGTGTCGTTTGCCGAAACCGTCAAAGGCAAGGGTCGTGTCGTGGTCGAGGATCTGGCTTGGCGCGACGCGCCGGTCAGCGACCGGCTGACGCACGCGCTGGTGAGAGGTATCACCAACTGGATCGTCGAAGACACCGAAGAGATGCGTCAGCAGATCGATAAGGACGGCGGGCGCCCGATTCAGGTCATCGAAGGACCGCTGATGGACGGCATGAATGTAGTCGGCGACCTGTTTGCCGCCGGCAAGATGTTCCTGCCGCAGGTGGTCAAGTCGGCGCGGGTGATGAAGCAGGCCGTGGCCCACCTGATTCCGTATATCGAGGCCGAGAAGGCCAGGCTGGGTGATGTGCGGGCCAAGGGCAAGATCGTGCTCGCCACCGTCAAGGGCGACGTGCACGACATCGGCAAGAACATCGTTGCGGTGGTCCTCCAGTGCAACAACTACGAAGTGGTCAATATGGGCGTGATGATGCCCTGGACCCAGATCGCCGAAGTTGCAGCCCGCGAAAAGGCCGACATCATCGGTTTGTCCGGACTGATCACGCCATCGCTCGAAGAAATGGCGCATAACGCGCGTGAAATGCAGCGTGCCGGCATGACTATTCCGCTGCTGATCGGCGGTGCGACCACGTCGCGGGTACATACCGCGGTGAAAATTGCACCGCATTATCAGGGCCCGGTGGTGTGGGTGCCGGATGCGTCGCGCAGCGTCAGCGTGTGTTCGAGCCTGCTATCGGATGATCTGCGCCAGGGCTATCTCAACGACCTCGCTGCGGATTACGAGCGTGTGCGCGAACAGCACGCCGGCAAGAAGGGCCCGGAACTGATTCCGCTGGCTGCGGCGCGTGCCAATGCGCAGGCTATCGACTGGAAGTCGTACACGCCGCCGAAGCCGCTGATGACCGGCCTGAAGCCCTTGAAGAATTACGATCTGGCCGAGCTCGCCAAATACATCGACTGGGGTCCGTTCTTCCAGACCTGGGATCTGGCCGGACCATATCCCGCGATTCTCGATGACGAAGTCGTTGGCGTGGAGGCACGCAAGGTTTTTGCCGATGCGCAGGCGATGCTGAAAAAAATCATCGAAGGCCGCTGGCTGACGGCCAACGGCGTGTTCGGGCTGTTCCCGGCCGCGCGCATCGATCACGAAGACATTGCAATCTATGCCGATGAATCGCGCAAGACGCCGCTGATGGTCTGGCACAACCTGCGTCAGCAGAACCAGAAGCCGACCGGTCGTGCCAACCAGTGTCTCGCCGATTACATCGCACCGGCGGAATCCGGTGTGCCCGATTACATCGGCATGTTTGCAGTGACTGCCGGTCTGGGTATGGAGAAACAGCTGGAGCGCTTTGAAAAACAGAACGATGACTACTCGTCGATCATGCTCAAGGCGCTGGCGGACCGTTTCGCTGAAGCCTTTGCCGAACTGCTGCATGTGCGCATCCGCCGCGAGTTCTGGGGTTATGCCCCCGACGAGTCGCTGGATACCGCGGCGCTGGTTGCCGAGAAATATCGCGGCATCCGTCCGGCCCCGGGTTATCCGGCCTGTCCGGATCACACCGAGAAAAGCGCTCTGTTCGACACGCTGCAGGCCGCACGAATCGACATGCGTCTGACCGAGTCCTTCGCAATGTGGCCGGCGTCTTCGGTCAGTGGCTTCTATCTGTCGCATCCGGAGGCGCAGTATTTCGCTGTTGGCAAGATCGATCCCGACCAGGTTGCGGATTACGCACGGCGCAAAGGCATGAGCGTTGCCGATGCGGAGCGCTGGCTGGCGCCGAATCTGGGCTATAACCCCGCCTGACGTTGTTCCGCACATTGCATTTTTCCACGTCGCCCGCCGCGCAGTTTTTTGCGGCTGCGGATGCCGGTCGCAGCAGTGGTTGGCGTTACCTGCCGGGCATCGTCCTGGCGGGGTTGTGCTGGGTGTTCGGCGGTGCCTATGTCTACGGCCTGACGCTGCAACTGCCGCTGGGCCCCGTCGCCGATTTCGCCGCAGTCAACGCCAGCATCCTGATGCTGATGGTCGGCGTGCTGGGTGTGACGCTGCTGTTGCATCGCCGTCCCTGGCGCACGCTGGTGACGCCGCAGCCCCGCATCGACTGGCGGCGCATGGCCCACGGCGGCGCGGTGTGGGGTGTTCTGCTGCTGCTCGGCGCCGTTGTCGAAAGCCTGCTGTTTCCCGGACGATATGCATGGACGCCGGATTGGTCACGATGGCCTGCGTTTGTTGTCGCGGCATTGTTGCTGACGCCCTTGCAGTGCATGGCCGAGGAAATCGCGTTTCGCGGTTACCTGATGCAGGGTTTGTCGCGGCTGTGGCGTCATCCGGCTTTTGTGGCGGTGGCGAGCAGCGTGGTGTTCACGCTGCCGCATCTCTACAACCCCGAAGTGACTGCTTACGGGCTGGGGATCATGGCCGCCAATTATTTTGCGATGGCACTGTTTCTGGCGACGATCACGCTGCGCGACGGACGGCTGGAGCTGGCGATCGGCGCACACACGGCCAACAACCTGCTGCTGGCACTGGGCGTCAATTATCAGGATTCAGTGTTTGAAACGCCGTCTCTGTTCACCGCCGATACTCTCGATCCCGTATATTCGCTGGTGACGATGGTGCTGGGCGCAGTGCTTTTTCATCTCAGGGTTTTCAGGACGCGAAGCGCAATGGACAAAGGATTTACTGCCGACGAAGTGGCGCGGTTTGATCGCGACGGTTATCTGATCGTACGCGGTCTGCTGCCTGCGGCGGAATGCGCGCGCATGCGCAGCGTTGCCGAACGCGATCTGGCTGCGGTGGCGCTGCCGGTGGAATACGAAGCCGAGACCCGTTACCCCGGTGCACCGGAGTCACTGGAGGCGCCCGGCGGGCGCACTGTGCGCCGCCTGCTGCAGGCTTATGCCCGTGATGCGGTATTTCGCGAGTGGGCGACCGCCGCACCGGTGGCAGAGCGACTGCGCCAGTTGCTGGGTCCGGACGTGACGCTGGCCCAGGCTCATCACAACTGCGTGATGACCAAGAACCCGCGCTACAGCAGTCTCACCAACTGGCATCGCGATATCCGTTACTGGGCGTTTGAACGGCCGGAGCTGGTGTCGGTGTGGTTTGCGCTGGGACCCGAGCACCTCGACAACGGTTGCCTGCTGGTGATTCCGGGAACGCACCGGATGGAGTTTGCTGCGGAGCGGCTGGATGAAGCGCAGTTTCTGCGCGCCGATGTCGCAGAAAACGAAGCACTCCTGAGCAGCCAGGTTGCGGTGGAGCTGGAACCCGGTGACGTGCTGTTTTTCCATTGCCGGCTGTTTCATGCCGCAGGTAACAACCGCAGCACACTGACCAAGTTTTCCGCGGTGTTCACCTATCACGCCGCCGACAACGCCGCCTTGCCGGGCACGCGTTCCGCGGGCCAGCCGGACATTCCGCTCTGAGCGCTTAGCGGCGCACGGGTTTCGCCAGTGCGGCCAGCGCGAGCGTGCGCGCTTCGGCAGTGCCGATGATGCGTGCACTGCGGCCGATCAACGCAGTGACGGAGGCCTCATCCATCACGACGACATCATCAGCGGCCTGCATCTGCCGCAGCCACAGGTCCTGCGCCGGTTCAGCGGCGCTTTGCAGCGCAGCGGAGACAATGCACAGATTGCGTGCGATGTGCAGCGACGCGGCGAGATGTTCCTGTTGCAGGGTTTGCGTCAGCGCCGCCGGTTCTGCGGCGGCGGCGACGGCAATCACCAGCCGTTGCGGCTTTGACTCGCGCAGCATTCGCACGATGCCGGTTTGCAGCGAAACCTGGCCGGTACAGCAGGCGCAGCCGCTGACCGCGGCAAAACTGAAGTCATCGCTGCTGCCGTTGAGTTCCGGCGGGTTGCCGTCGTTATCGAGCAGGGCCCAGCGTGCACGCGGCGGCCGGATCGCCAGCAGCGACTTCAGGAAGCCGGCTTTGGCGGCGCGGTCGGCGCCGGTGAGCAGCAGGGTGGGGATGGCAGGCACGGCGCGATTATAACGGCCGGCTGATTTTCGCTACAATGATGGCGTTAAAAATATTTAATTAAAACATAGGGTTACTGATGAATCCGCTGATAACCTCTTTGCCGCCCGTTGTCACCACAGTGCTGCTGCTCAGCGCCTCAAATGTGTTCATGACCATCGCCTGGTACGGTCATCTGAAACATCTCAACACCGCGCCGTGGTGGATCGCCGCCCTCGTGTCATGGGGTATCGCGCTGTTCGAGTACCTGCTGCAGGTGCCGGCCAACCGCATCGGTTACACCGCACTGACGCTACCCCAGCTGAAAATCCTGCAGGAGGTGATCACGCTGGCCGTGTTCGTACCCTTTGCGGTGTTTGTGATGGGGCAGCCGGTGAAAATGAATTTTGTCTACGCCGGGCTTTGCCTGGTCGGCGCGGTCTACTTCGTATTCAAAAGCTGAGCGGGGTTTCGCGGTACGATTCGCGTATCATTCGCCGCGTCAGTTACAGGGTTCTCATGCATATCCATATCCTCGGCATTTGCGGCACTTTCATGGGCGGACTGGCCGTGCTCGCGCGCGCGGCCGGCCACAAGGTCACCGGCTGCGACGCCAACGTCTACCCGCCGATGAGCACGCAGCTCGAAGCGCAGGGCATTGCGCTGATCGAAGGCTACGGTGTTGAACAGATCAAACTCGAACCCGATGTTTTTGTCATCGGTAACGTGGTCACGCGCGGCAATCCGCTGATGGAGGAAATCCTCAATCACGGACTGCCCTATGTGTCGGGCCCGCAATGGCTGCGCGAACATGTGCTGCACGGACGCTGGGTGCTCGGTGTTGCCGGTACCCACGGCAAGACGACGACCAGCGCAATGCTGGCGTGGATTCTGGAACATGCCGGCATGAATCCCGGTTTTCTGATCGGCGGCGTACCGCAGAATTTCGGCGTGTCGGCGCGACTGACGGAAACGCCGTTCTTCGTGATTGAGGCGGACGAGTACGACACCGCGTTTTTCGACAAGCGTTCGAAATTCGTGCACTACGCGCCGCGCACCGCGGTACTGAACAATCTGGAATACGACCACGCGGATATTTTTCCCGACCTCGCCGCGATCGAAACCCAGTTCCATCACCTTGTACGCACCGTGCCCGGTAATGGCCTCGTCGTTGCCAATGGCGCGGAGACCGCGTTGGATCGCGTGCTGGCACGCGGTGCGTGGACGCCGGTGGAACGTTTCGGCGGCAGCGGCGCCTGGCAGGCAGGCGAGTCCGATGCCGACGGCGCTTTCGATGTCCTGCATGGCGGTGCGGTGCAGGGACGTGTGCAATGGAATCTCCTCGGCGCCCACAACCGGCAGAACGCGCTGGCAGCAATCGCCGCCGCTCGCCATGCCGGTGTGCCGGTGGCACTGGCCATTGAAGCGCTGGGCCGTTTTGAAAACGTCAAACGGCGCATGGAAGTGCGCGGCACGCAACGCGGCGTGACGGTGTATGACGATTTTGCCCACCATCCGACAGCGATTGCGACCACCGTTGCGGGTCTGCGCCGCCGGGTCGGTACTGCGCGCATTCTCGCGGTGATCGAACCGCGTTCGAACACGATGAAACTCGGCGTGATGAAACAGGCATTGCCCGGCAGTCTGCAGGAGGCCGATCGCGTGTACTGCTACAGCGGCGGGCTCAACTGGAATGCAGCCGAAGCGCTGGTGCCGCTGGGTAACAAGGCGGAAGTGCATGCCGATCTGGATGCGCTGATCAAGGCCATCGCCGCCCATGCGCAATCCGGCGACCAGGTGCTGGTGATGAGCAATGGCGGATTCGGCGGTATTCATGAAAAACTGTTGAAGCAATTGGGGGCACACTGATGGCCGCGATTCCCGATGATGCGCTGGGCGCGTTCTGCCGCCACACCCATGCCGCCGTCAAAGGTTCAGGCGCCGGCCCGTTGTCGGGGCTGACCTTCGGCGTTAAGGATATCTACGACATCGCCGGCCACAAGACCGGTTTCGGCAGCCCTGACTGGTTGGCGACGCATGACGCTGCGGCACATACTGCGCCGGTGGTTGCGCAACTGCTCGCCGCCGGTGCGGACATGGCCGGTAAAACCCAGACCGATGAACTCACCTACAGCCTCAATGGCGAGAACGCGCATTACGGCACGCCGGTCAACGTCAACGCGCCGGGGCGCATTCCCGGCGGCTCATCCAGCGGCTCGGCTGCGGCGACGGCCGGCAAGCTGGTCGACTTCGCGCTGGGCAGTGATACCGGTGGTTCGGTCCGTGCGCCGGCGAGCTTCTGTGGCATCTACGGCATCCGGCCGACGCATGGCCGCGTATCGCTGCAAGGCGCCTGCGCACTCGCCAAAAGTTTTGATACCGCCGGTTGGTTTGCCCGCGACGCAGCGCTGCTCGAGCGCATCGGCCGCGTCCTCCTCGGCGAAACGGGTGCGGTGAAGCATGGTGCTGCCTTGCTGGCCGAAGACGGCTTCGCGCTGCTCGGCAGTGGCGCAGTGGAGGCCCTCCAGCCTGCACTCGAAAAAATCAAAACCGTAATCGGCCCCTTGCAGAAGGTTACCGTCAGCGCCGAAGGACTGCCGCAATGGTTTCAGGCCTTCCGCGTGCTGCAGGGCGCGGAGATCCATCAGCAGTTGGGTGAGTGGGTCGCGCGTACGCAGCCGACACTCGGACCAGGCGTGCGTGAGCGCATGCAGTGGACGGCAACGATCACCGCTGCTGATATCGCTGGAGCTCAGGCAGTGCGCGATGCCGCACGCCGGCGCATGGATGAGTTGCTCAAAGACAACGCAGTACTCGTACTGCCGACCGTGCCCGACATTGCCCCGCTGCTGAACACGCCGGCTGCCGCGCTGGATGATTTCCGCGCGCGGGCGATGAGCCTGTTGTGCATCGCCGGTCACGCCGGTCTGCCGCAAGTGACGATGCCGCTGGCGACACTGAACGGCTGTCCGATCGGCATCTCGCTGGTCGCGGCACGCGGCAATGATGCGTTGCTGCTGGAACTGGCGCGCCGGATCGCTGGTTGAAATCGCCGGCTGATTGTCGATTGCTGATTTACATCCACGGTTTCAACAGTTCCGCCCTGTCGTTCAAGGCGGGTCTGTTGCGCGACCATATGACGTGCCTGGGATTTGCGCAGTATTACGCCTGCCCCGAGCTGTCCGATCGCCCCGCGCAGGCAATGGCGCAGCTCGAAGCGCTGATTGCGCCGCACGATCCGCGCAGTGTGACGCTGGTGGGTTCTTCTCTCGGCGGTTTTTATGCGACATCGCTGGTCGAGCGTTTCGGTGCGCGCGCAGTGCTGGTCAATCCCGCGGTGCGGCCTTATGAATTGCTTGCGGCGTATCTGGGGCCGCAAAAAAATCTATACACCGGTGCAAGCTACGAACTGACGCCGCAGCACATCGATGAACTGCTTGCGCTGGAAGTGGGTGCGGTCACGCCGTCGCGTTATCTGCTGATCACCGCAACCGGTGACGAGGTGCTCGATTACCGCGCCGGTGTCGAACGTTATGCCGGCTGTGAGCAGATCATCGTTCCCGGCAGTGATCACGGGATGGGGGATTTCGCCGCCTTTCTCGACCGCGTCATCTCCTTCTGGCAGGCCGGGCGCGTATAATTCGCGGCCCGATCCGCGCTGCGCGGCTGTCCCGCGCCACCCCCGGTTTTTCCCTACCCGATGAACGTATTTTACGAAGAAGACGGCGAACTCAAGGTCGGTGCTGTACTGGCTGACAACGACAGCTCGCTGCAGGTTGAGGCGCCGCACGGCAAACGTTCCAAGGTCAAGGCTTCGGCGGTGCTGCTGCGCTTTGAGTCGCCTGCGCATACTGCGTTCATGCCCGGCGTGCAGCAGCAGGCTGAGGCCATCGACATTGATTTTCTGTGGCAGTGCTGCGGCGCCGATGAATTCGGCTACGACACGCTGGCACGCGAATACTACGGTCAGACACCAAATGCAGTGCAGTCTGCTGCAGTGCTGATGCGGCTGCATGCCGCGCCGATGTACTTTTACAAAAAAGGTCGCGGCCGTTACAAGGCGGCGCCGGAAGAATCATTGAAGGCTGCGCTGGCCAGTGTCGAGCGCAAACGCTTGCAGGCGCTGGCGAAAGCGGCCTATGTCGATGAACTGGCGGCGGGGCGCATGCCGGAGAGTTTCCAGCCGCTGCTCGATACGCTGTTATACAAGCCGGATAAAAACAGCATCGAATGGAAGGCGCTGGATGAAGCCAGTGCGGCGGCGAAGCTGTCGCCGGCTCGCCTGCTCGAGCGTTGCGGCGCGCTGCCTGACCTGCATCAGTTTCATCTGCGGCGTTTCCTGTTCGAGCATTTTCCCAGGGGACCGGGATTTCCCGAGCTGCCGGCGCCGCCGGTACCCGCGGACCTGCCGCTGGCCGAAGTCGAGGCTTACAGCATCGACGATGCGGAAACCACCGAGATCGACGACGCGTTTTCGCTGCAGGAGCTGCCCGGCGGCAATCGCCGGCTGGGCATCCATATTGCTGCGCCGGCGCTGGGCATCCTGCCGGATTCGCCGCTGGATGCGGTGGCGCGGGAGCGGTTGTCGACGGTGTATTTTCCCGGCGGCAAGATCACCATGTTGCCCGACCAGGCCGTTGCCGCTTACACGCTGGCTGCAGGACGCGAGTGTCCCGCGCTGTCGATTTATTTTGATGTTGCACCGGATTTTTCACTGCTGTCGCACGAGACCCGCGTCGAACGTCTCCGTATCGCCGGCAACCTGCGCCATGACACGCTGGAGCCGGTGTTCAATGCCGAAGCGCTGTCGCGCGGATCCATTGACCATCCGCAGGGCGCGGCGCTGGCCTGGCTGTGGCAGTTCTCCGGGCATCGGCTGGTGGTACGCAAAGGCGACGGGCCGCGTGGTGAGGATCGTCCCGAATTCGTGTTCCGCGTGGATGACGGCCGGGTGTCGATCAGCCGCCGCCAGCGCGGCACGCCGATCGATCAGGTCGTTGCGGAACTGATGATTCTCGCCAACAGCACCTGGGCGGGTGAATTGCATGAAGCCGGGCTGTGCGCGCTGTTCCGGGTGCAAAGCGGCGGCAAGGTGCGCACCAGTACCGCTGCGGGCCCGCACGATGGCCTTGGTGTGGCGCAGTACATGTGGGCGAGTTCGCCGCTGCGCCGCTATACCGACCTGATCAACCAGCGCCAGTTGATCGCGCGGGCGCAAAATGAGCCTGCGGTGTATCAGGGCAAGGACACGGCCTTGCTGGCGGCGATGCGCGATTTCGAAGTCGCTTACGACGTTTACAACGAATACCAGCGCACCATGGAGCGTTACTGGAGCCTGCGCTGGCTGGTGCAGGAACAGACGACGGTGGTTACCGGCACCGTGCTGATACGCGAAAACCTGGTGCGGCTGGACTCGGTGCCGCTTGTGCAGAAGGTGCCGTCGTTGCCGGTGACGGTGACGCCGGGGCAACGGGTTGAACTGGGCGTCGGCCCGATTGATTTGCTGGATCTGGGGCTGGAACTGGAGTTCAAGGCCGTATTGGAGGGGGTGTAAGTCAGTGACCGCTCACGTGTGACTTTATTCCAGATTCAGCTTTAAGCAAAACACATAATTTACTGATAATTAAAGTTTTTATTGATATTTTTACTGGCCCGTCTAGAATAGGGTGATGAGCGTCAAACCCTCAGCCAAAGTGGTTGTCCTGCCGCGCCGGGCGCGGCATCCCCGTCGCGGATCCTGGGGCGGTGCGGTTGATCGTCTCGACGCGCGGGTGGCTGAACTGGAACGTCGCATCGCCGATTTTGACCGCCGTTATGCCCGCCTGACTGTAGGTTCGCGCTTCGGCGCCGCCGGTGCGATTTCACTGCTGGTCCATGTCTTTGTCATTTTCGGCCTGACCTTCACAGTACCCAAGCTGCAGGAAATCCAGGACAAGGCGCCGCCGCTGGCGGTGGTGCTGGTCAATGCCAAGTCACAGAACCGTCCGCAAAATGCCGACGCGCTGGCGCAGCACAACCTGGATGGCGGCGGCAATACCGATGCCAAGCAGCGCGCGCAAAGTCCGTTGCCGGCGATTACCAAAGACACCGAAACCACCGAATTGCAGGTGGCGCAGAAACGCCTGGCGGAGCTGGAACGCGAAGCACGCCAGGTGCTGACCAAGGCCGGCGTCAAAAGCCAGGTTGAAAGCGCACCGGCGAAACCGGCGCCGCAGGTGGTGCCGGAGCAGGCGCCGGCGGTGGACGGTACGGATCTCGTACAGCGCAGTCTGGCCATCGCCCGACTGGAAGCGCAGATCAGCAAGGACTGGAACGCCTACCAGGAACGTCCACGGCGCAAGTTCATCGGCGCACGTACCCAGGAATACCGCTTTGCCCGCTACGTCGAAGACTGGCGGCAGAAGGTTGAGCGTATCGGTGAGCTGAATTATCCGCAGGCGGCACGCGATCAGCGGATTTACGGGGCGCTGGTGGCGACGGTATCGATCCGCTCCAACGGTATGCTGGAGCGCGTGAACATCGATCGCTCGTCCGGAAACAAGCTGCTCGACGAAGCGACGGTGCGCATTGTCACCTTGGCTGCGCCTTATTCGGCGTTCCCGGAAGACATCGCCAAGGACACCGACATCATCCACATCACCCGTACCTGGACGTTCACGCGGGCGGATCAGTTCGTCAGCCAGTGAGGACCGCGTGAGTGATCGTTATGCAGTTGTCGGCAACCCGGTCGGGCACAGCAAATCCCCGCTGATCCACGCCGCCTTTGCGCGGCAGACCGGTCAGGACATCGCTTATGACCGCCTGCTGGCACCGCTGGATGCGTTTGCCGTCACGGCGCAGCAGTTTTTCCATGAGGGCGGTCAAGGCCTGAATGTCACGGTGCCGTTCAAGCGCGAAGCCTGGGATCTGGTGGATGAATGCGAAGGCGGCGCCTTGTCCGCCGAAGCGGTCAACACCATCAAACGCGTCGGCACTCAATTGATCGGTTACAACACCGATGGCAAGGGACTTCTGGCCGATCTGGAGCGTAACCTCGGTGCGACCATCACCGGCAGGCGCGTTTTGCTGATGGGTGCCGGCGGGGCGTCCTATGGCGTGCTGCAACCTTTGCTGGAACGCAAACCGGATCTGCTGATCGTGGCCAATCGCACGCTGGACAAGGCGGAGCGGCTGGTTCGTCATTTCCGCAAAGATGCTTCAGGGGTTCCGCAGGGAGTCGCAGCCCGGTCTTACGATAATCTCGGCGGGCAGCCGTTTGATCTGGTCGTCAACGCGACATCCGCGGGCCTTGATGGTGCGATGCCGCCGCTTCCGGAAAACCTTTTTGCGCCGGGCGCCATCGCCTATGACATGGTTTACGGGCTTGAAACCCGGTTTCTCGCCTTCGCCCGTGCCCACGGTGTCCGCTGTGCCGACGGTCTGGGTATGCTGGTCGAGCAGGCAGCCGAATCCTTTTTCATCTGGCGCGGCCTGCGGCCGGATACGGCCCCGGTCATTGCGCAATTGCGCAGCGATCATTGACGGGCGCGATGTCAATTCATTCTCCGGGTTAAAGTCCGACGATGCTGAAAATACTGTGGCGCTGGAGCTGGCGCGCGTTTCTGCTGGTGCTGATTGCGCTGACCGCAGTCCAGTTCTGGTTCCTGGTCCATGTCTGGTACTGGGCCGGTAACAATCCGGAATCCACGGCGTTCATGCGCGCGCGGCTGGAAATCCTGCAGGACAAGAATCCCAAGGCGCAGTTGCGCCAGCAATGGGTGCCCTATACGCGCATCTCCGGTCATCTCAAGCGCGCGATCATCGCCGCCGAGGATGCCAAGTTTGTCAGCCATAACGGTTTTGACTGGGACGGTATCCAGAAGGCCTATGAAAAAAATCTGCGCGAGGGTGAAATCGTCGCCGGCGGATCGACCATTACCCAGCAACTGGCGAAAAACCTGTTTTTTTCCGGCGAGCGCACCTGGTGGCGCAAGGCGCAGGAGGCGGTTGTTGCCGTAATGATTGAAACGGTGATGAGCAAGCGCCGGATTCTCGAGATTTATCTCAATGTCATCGAATGGGGCGAGGGCGTCTTTGGTGCCGAAGCGGCGGCCCGCCTTCATTACGGAACGACGGCGGCTGGTTTGTCGGCAGAGCAGGCGGCACGGCTGGCGTCGATCGTGCCCAGCCCGCGGCGTTACGGACCGGCCAGCGATACGGCCTATCTGCAGCGGCGCACGCAGACCATATTGGCGCGGATGAACGGGTCGCAGATCCCCTGATTTTCCGCTTTGCCGCGGTGCAGCGACCCAGCGTTTCCCGAGGTGTTCTGGGCAGCCGCTTCAGGCGGCAGTTTTCAGTTGACCATCGCGGGGCGCCAGCATAATCTGCCATCCGGCGTGTGCAACGCGATCCCACCGCAGCGGCAAGACAGCGGGGGTGTTGCTGGCCAAGAGGAGGTTTGCAGCAGCGCTGCTCACTAAACGCATTACCGCAATCACTGAAACATCTGCATTACCCTATTCCGAATCCAGTTGAGGAGAAGTCATGGCCAAGTTGAACATCAATGGACGCACGTATAACGTCGACGTCGAACCCGATACCCCGCTCTTGTGGACAATCCGTGAGCATGTCGGCCTGACCGGTACCAAATACGGTTGTGGTGTCGCACAGTGCGGCGCCTGTTCGGTGCACCTCAACGGCAATGTCGTGCGCTCCTGCTCGATTCCGGTTTCGGCCATCAAGGCCGGCGACAAGATCACCACCATTGAAGGCCTGTCGCGCGACAGCTCGCATCCGGTGCAGAAAGCCTGGGCGGCCATTGATGTTCCCCAGTGCGGTTACTGCCAGTCCGGTCAGATCATGGCGGCGGCGGCGCTGCTGGCGAAGAAGCCCAAGCCCACCGACCAGGACATCGACGACGCGATGACCAATATCTGCCGCTGCGGTACCTATCACCGCATCCGCGCCGCGGTGCACATGGCTGCCGGCAATACCAAAGCCAAAGCCAAGGTGGCCGGTACCGATGCTGCCCCTTCTGACAAAACCACCGTCTAGGACCAAAACCCATGGACATGAAAAAAACAATTTCCAGCGAACTGCCGAAAATTTCGCGTCGTAAATTCCTGGTGGGCAGCGCTGCCGCTGGCGGCGGCCTGGCTCTGGGATTCAGCCTTCCTTTTGGTATCGGCGATGCGGCAGCACAAAGCGGAGCCGCCGCATCCGAAGTCAATATCTGGGTCGTTGTCCAGCCGGATGACACCTGCGTGATCCGCATTGCCCGCGCCGAGATGGGCCAGGGCACGCTGACCGGTCTGGCCCAGCTGGTTGCCGAAGAACTCGAATGCGACTGGAAAAAGGTCAAGACCGAGCAGATCACCGCCGGCCAGAATCTGGCGCGCAAACGCGCCTGGGGGGATATGTCGACCTCGGGCAGCCGCGGCATTCGCCAGTCGCACGATTATGTCCGTCGTGGCGGCGCCGCTGCACGCATGATGCTGATGCAGGCCGCCGCCGATGGATGGAATGTTCCCGTAGGTGAACTGACAGTCGCCAACGGTGTGATCAGCCACGCCGCTTCGAAGCGCAAGATCAGCTATGGCAAGGTCGCGGCAGCGGCGGCGAAACTGACGCCGCCGGATCCGAAAGGCATTACGCTCAAACCGGTCAAGGACTGGAAGATTGCCGGCAAGGGACTGCGCCGTCTGGACACCGCGGACAAGCTGAACGGCAAAAAAATCTACGCCATCGACCTGAAGTTGCCGAGCATGTTGCACGCGACGGTCAAGGACTGTCCGGTGTTCGGCGGCAAGCTCGTCAGCTTCGACGATTCCAAAGTGAAAGGCATGCCCGGCGTCAAGGCGGTGATGAAGGTCAACGACACCACGGTGGCCGTGGTGGCCGATACCTGGTGGCGCGCCAAGAAGGCAATGGATGTGCTGCCCATCGTCTGGGATGAAGGTCCCAATGCCAAGGTCAACAGCGCGTCGATTGCGGAGCACTTGAAAACCGGCCTGACCGGCAGCGATGCGTTTGCGCAGATCGATACCGGCGATGCGCCGAAAGCGATTGCCGCGGCCGCGAAAAAAATCGAGGCGGTCTACAGCGTGCCCTTTACTTCGCATACCGCGATGGAGCCGATGAACTGCACAGTAAGGCTGTTGCAGGACAAGGCCGAGATCTGGATCCCGACCCAAAGCCTGGAAGCTTCGCTGGCTGCGCTGTCGAGTGCATCGGGAATGCCGCTGGAGAAATGCGAAGCCCATGTCATGGATCTGGGCGGCGGCTTCGGCCGGCGCATCGGTAATCAGGACGTGGTGCGTCAGGGCGTGGCCATTGCCAAGGCCTTCCCCAGTTTCCCGGTGAAAATGGTGTGGACGCGTGAAGAAGACCAGGCGCATGACTTTTACCGCCCGATCGCGCAGGCCCGCCTCGCCGCCGGTGTCGATGAGAAAGGCAATCTCGCCGGATTGCATATCCGGGTATCGGGACAGTCGATCAATGCCTTTGCCAATCCCGCGGCGATCAAGGACGGCAAGGACATCCGCCAGTTGCAGGGCTTGTGGCCCACACTGGAAGGTGATGCCCAGATCGGTTACACCCATGCCAACCTTCGTACCGAATACGCGATGCGCAATACGCATCTGCCGGTCGGTCCGTGGCGCGGTGTGAATACCAACCAGAACGGTATTTTCATGGAATGTTTCATGGACGAGGTGGCGAGGCTCGCCAACCGCGACCCGCTGGAATTCCGCCGTTCGTTGATGAGTGAGCGTCCGAAACATCTAGGCGTGCTCAACGCTGTGGCCGATAAAGCCGGCTGGGGCAAACCGCTGCCGGCAGGACGGTTCCGCGGCATTGCCCAGTTCATGGGTTACGGCAGCTATTCCGCTGCGGTGGCCGAGGTTTCGGTGAGCCCGAAGGGTGAGGTCAAGGTGCACCGCTGCGTGTTCGCGCTAGACTGCGGCAACGTCGTCAACCCCGACCAGACGGCGGCGCAGATCGAAGGCTCGGTTGCTTACGGCATGACCACGCTGCACAGCGAAATTTCAGTCGAGAACGGTCGCGTTGTTGAAACCAACTTCAATAACTTCCGCGTGATGAAGATCGCCGAAATGCCCAAGGTGGAAACGGTGCTGGTGCCGACCGGCGACTTCTGGGGTGGTGTCGGTGAGCCGACGATCTGCGTGGTGGTGCCGGCGATTCTCAATGCCATCCATGCGGCGACCGGCAAACCGGTGCGCAGCCTGCCGCTGTCCAAGCAGGGGCTGACGCTGGTCTGAGTTCCGGAAGGTGCGATCTAAAGGCTGGGGAATGTTGTTTGCTGCGATGGCGGGTTATGCCGTCGCAGCAACCCCGGCGCTGGTGCCCTACCGGATCGAGGGTGATGCGATACAGGCATCGCTGGCGCCGGATCCCGGAGATCCGCTGCGCGGCCGCGAACTGATCAGCGGACGCGATGCCAACTGTCTGCTGTGTCATGCGGTGGCCGAAACCGGTGTGCGCTTCATGGGCGACATCGCGCCGCCACTGTCCGGTATCGGTGCGCGCCTGTCCGAAGGCCAGCTGCGGCTGCGCATCGTCGACTCCTCGCGGTTGAACCCCGACACGGTGATGCCGTCTTATTACAAGGTTGACGGTCTGGTGCGCGTGGCCCCGGCCTGGCGCGGCAAGCCGGTGCTGACGGCCCAGCAGATCGAAGATGTCGTTGCCTATCTGAAAACCCTGAAATAATCCGAGCATGTCTGCTGACCGACGTCGATTTCTGGTTTCCTGCACCGCACTGGCCCTCGTGCCGGGGCTGGCCCGCGCGCAGCAGAATCCGCAGCGTGAGGCCCTGCTGCGCGATGTAACCCGTGGTGCTCCTGTGCGTACCGGCCGCGTCGTGGTCGATACGCCTATGCTGGCCGACAACGGGCACTCGGTACCGCTGCGCATCGCCGTCGACAGTCCGATGACCGCTGCCGATCATGTGCGGCGGATCACCATACTGGCCGAACGCAATCCGCGGCCGGTGGTCGCCAGCTACGCGCTCGGGCCGCATTCCGGCCGTGCCGAAATCGTCACGCGCATCCGTGTTGCCGACATTCAGGATGTCATTGCCGTCGCTGAACTTTCAGACGGCAGCTTCTGGATGGGCAGCGCGCATGTCATCGTCACCGAACTCGCCTGTCTGGAGGGTTGATGAGCATGCTTGCCCGTGTACAGGTTCCTGCCCAGGCGCGCCGCGGCGATATCGTCACGGTCCGCATCGCCATCCAGCATCCGATGGAAACGGGTTACCGTCCGGACAATTTCGGGCGGCGGATTGCGAAAAACGTGATCAATACGCTGACCTGCCGTTACAACGGCGTCGAAGTGTTCCGTGCCGAGATGGGTTCGGGGGTATCCGCGAATCCACAGCTGCAGTTTTATGTCCGCGCCGAAAGCAGCGGTGAAATGGTTTTTGACTGGGTCGATGATTCGGGACAGCGCGGCAGCGAACGCGCACCGATTACCGTCACCGCTTGAGTCGTGTACAGATTATTGCCATGGATTTGCAGCGTTTTGCTGACGCTCAGCGCTGCTGCGGCTGAAGCGCCGCGGCCGCAGCCCAAATCCGGAATCGAATATGCCGGCAGCGATGTGCGTGCCTTGCAGGCGGATGATTTCGGTAATCCCGGCATGTTGTGGGTCGCGCGCGGCGAGAAGTTGTGGAATGCGCCGGCTGGTCGCAGCGAAAAATCCTGCGCCAGTTGCCACCGCGATGCGCCAACAACGATGAAGGGTGTCGCCACGCGATATCCGCGCAAGGATGCCGGCGGCGGGGAACTGCTCAATCTGGAAGGGCGCATCAATCAGTGTCGCGTACAGCAGCAAGGTGCGGATACCTGGCGTTACGAATCCGAAGAGTTGCTATCACTGACCGCTTACGTCGCTCACCAGTCCCGCGGCATGCCGGTCAATGTCCAGATCAATGAAGCGAACCGTGTGAACTTCGAGCGGGGCCGCGATATTTATTACCGCCGCCAGGGGCAGATGAATCTGGCCTGCACCCATTGTCATGAGCGCAATGCCGGCCGCAAGTTGCTGGCCGACACGATCAGTGAAGGCCACGGCAATGCCTACCCGGTTTACCGTCTCGAGTGGCAGTCGGCGGGTTCCTTGCATCGCAGACTGCGCGCCTGCTACTTCGGTGTGCGCGCCGAGCAGCCGGCGGCCGGCTCGGCGGAACTGGTGGATCTGGAGTTGTATTTGGCGTCGCGGGCACGTGGCCTGCGGGTGGAAACGCCGGGGGTCAGGCGCTAGAAATTAATCAATAAAAACAAATACTTGATTAAACTTGGCGCCTTACCCGCCGGTCATCAGCGCAGCGAGGCGTTGATTTTTTCCAGCGCCGGAGTGCCCGGGCAGAGGTCCTTGGCGCCGAGCTGGTTCAGCGGCGTATCCACGGTGTTGATGTGCTCGTGCAGGTCTTCCGAATCCGGATCGATGTAGAGAAGTCCGGTAATGACTTCGCCTTGCGCGGCGTGTTCCTGCAGGTAGTTCATCACCTTGACGCGATCAGTGGCGTCGTAATCGTTGGCGATTTTCTTCAGGCGCAGCGCCGAGCCGTCATGCTGATGAACCGTAACGGTTTCACCCGGTGCGTAGTCGGCAGTGATTTCCTGATGATCTTCAATGAAGTCGAGGCGGTTCACTGCTTCATTGTGCTGGCGCACATATTCGTAGGACTTGGTCGAACCGGCATGGTTGTTGAAGGCGATGCAGGGGGAGACCACGTCGATGAAGGCCGCACCCTTGTGTTCGATCGCGCCCTTGATCAGCGGCACCAGCTGGTTCTTGTCGCCGGAGAAGCTGCGCGCGACATAGGTCGCGCCGAGCAGCAGCGCCATGCCGATCATGTCCAGCGGCTCATCTGAATTGACGACACCGCGCTTGGATTTCGAGCCTTTGTCGGCGGTGGCCGAGAACTGACCCTTGGTCAGACCGTAAACGCCGTTGTTCTCTACGATATAGACCATGTTCACGCCGCGGCGCATGCAGTGGGCGAACTGGCCGAGGCCGATCGAGGCGGAGTCGCCGTCGCCCGACACGCCCAGATACAGCAGGTCGCGGTTGGCGAGGTTGGCGCCGGTCAGCACCGATGGCATGCGGCCGTGCACGCTGTTGAAGCCGTGCGAGTTGCCGAGGAAGTAATCCGGGGTTTTCGACGAGCAGCCGATGCCCGAAAGCTTGGCGACGCGGTGCGGCTGGATGTCGAGTTCCCAGCAGGCCTGGATGATCGAGGCCGAGATCGAGTCGTGGCCGCAGCCGGCGCACAGCGTCGAAATCTTGCCTTCATAGTCGCGGCGCGTATAACCCGCCTGGTTTTTCGACAGCGAAGGGTGGTGGAGTTTCGGTTTGGCGAGATAGGTCATGTTTCTGCTCTTTCGCTCAGGACGCTTTTTTCAGCGGCACGACGCTGTGTGCGCTGATGTGTTTGGTGATCTGGTCGACGATGAAACGCGCGGTGATCGGCGTGCCGTCGTAATGCAGCAACGAAATCAGCTGCGCAGGATTGATCTTCGAATCGGTGACCAGCAGGGTTTTCAGCTGGGCGTCGCGGTTCTGCTCGATGACGAAGGTACCCGAGTGTGCGGCGACAAAATCCTTGACCTGGTCGGCGAAGGGGAAGCCGCGCACGCGCAGTGCATTGATGTGAACACCGTTTTCAGCGAGGACATCCAGCGCTTCCTGCATCGCCGGGCTGGTCGAGCCGTAATAGATCGCGCCGAAGCTCGCCGGTTTTGCGGCCTGGTGCAGCACCGGCTGGGGCAGCAGCGCTTTTGCAGTTTCGAACTTGCGCATCAGGCGCTGCATGTTGTCGACGTAGTCGGGGCCTGCTTCGGAGTAGATCGCGTAGCGGTTTTTGGTGGTGCCCCGGGTGAAGTAGCCGCCCTTGGTCGGGTGGGTTCCCGGCAGCGTGCGGTAGGGAATGCCGTCACCGTCCACGTCGAGGTAGCGGCCGAATTCGGCGCCGGCCTCGAGTTTTTCGTAGGTCATCAGCTTGCCGCGGTCATATTCCTTGCTGTCGTCCCATTTGAAGGGGCGGCACAGCCGCGTGTTCATGCCGATGTCGAGGTCGGTCATCACGAATACCGGCGTCTGCAGGCGTTCAGCGATGTCGAAGGACTGGGCGGTCATTTCGAAACACTCGGTCGGATCTTCCGGGAACAGCAGCGGGTGTTTGGTGTCGCCGTGCGACGCGTAGGCGCATGCCAGCACGTCCGACTGCTGGGTGCGGGTCGGCATGCCGGTGGACGGTCCGCCACGCTGCACATCGACCAGCACCACGGGGATTTCCGCGAAATAGGCGAGGCCGATGAATTCGGTCATCAGCGAGATGCCGGGGCCCGAGGTCGCGGTGAAGGAGCGTGCGCCGTTCCAGCCGGCGCCGATGGCGATGCCGATGGAAGCCAGTTCGTCTTCACCCTGGATGATCGCGTATTTGTTCTTGCCGGTTTCCGCATCGCCGCGCAGCTTGTTGCAGTAGCCCATGAAGGCTTCAGCGACGGAGGACGACGGTGTGATCGGATACCAGGCGCAGACCGAAGCGCCGCCATACACGGCGCCCAGCGCCACGGCGCTGTTGCCGTCGCTGAAAATGCGCTCGCCGACATTGTTGGCCTGTTTCAGGCGCAGGCCCAGCGGGCAGGGCAGATTTTTCAGCGCGTAGTCACGGCCGAGGTGCAGTGCCTTGACGTTGGACTGCAGCAGGGCTTCCTTGCCCTTGTACTGCTCGGAGAACAGCTGTTCGATGACCTTGGGGTCGATTTCGAGCAGCGCCGACAGTGCGCCAACGTAAATGATGTTCTTGAACAGCTGGCGCTGGCGCGGATCGGTGTAGGTCGCGTTGCAGATTTCGGTCAGCGGCATGCCGATCAGCGTGATGTCCTTGCGGAACTTGCTCTCGGGCAGCGGCTTGGAGTTGTCATAGAACAGGTAGCCGCCCGGCTCGATTTCCTTGACGTCGTTGTCCCAGGTTTGCGGATTCATTGCGACCATCAGGTCAACACCGCCGCGACGGCCCAGATAACCTTTTTCCGTCACGCGTACTTCATACCAGGTGGGCAAACCCTGGATGTTCGACGGGAAAATGTTACGCGGGCTGACCGGCACGCCCATGCGCAGGATGGATCGCGCGAACAGTTCGTTGGCCGAGGCGGAGCCGGAGCCGTTGACGTTGGCGAACTTGACGACAAAATCGTTGATGGCGCTGATTTGATTCATGACGGGTCCGTGATCAGGCGGCTTTGCGTTGGGGTTTGCGGCATCCGGGGCCGGCGTGGGTCATCTGCACGAGGTATTTCTGCATGTCCCAGGCGCCGGTCGGGCAGCGCTCGGCGCAGAGGCCGCAGTGCAGGCAGACATCCTCGTCCTTGGCCATGATGCGGCCGGTCATGCGCAGCGGTTCTGACGCATAAAGTCCCTGGTCGGCATGCAGCGTGGGTGCGGTCAGGCGCTGGCGCACATCGGCTTCCTCGCCGTCCGGCGTGAAGGTGATGCAGTCCATCGGGCAGATATCGACGCAGGCGTCACACTCAATGCACAGCTTGGGCGCAAACACCGTCTGCACATCGCAGTTCAGGCAGCGCTGGGCTTCGGCAAAGCCGGACTTCGGATCGAAACCGAGTTCGACCTCGACTTTGATGTTCTTCAGCGTCAGCTTCTGGTCCTGCCAGGGCACCTTGTGGCGCAACGCGGCGGACACGTCGTTGTCGTAGCTCCACTCGTGGATGCCCATTTTCTGCGACATCACCACGACCGCCGGCAGCGGACGGTCTTTCAGTTCTTCACCAGAGAGCATCTTGTCGATCGACACTGCCGCTTCGTGGCCGTGCGCGACCGCCCAGATGATGTTCTTCGGGCCGAAGGCGGAGTCTCCGCCGAAAAACACTTTCGGGTTGGTCGACTGGAAGGTCACCTTGTCGACGACCGGCATGTTCCACTTGTCGAATTCAAGACCGGCATCGCGCTCGATCCAGGGGAAGGCGTTTTCCTGGCCGATCGCAACCAGCACGTCATCACATTCAACAAACTGGTCGGGTTCGCCCGTCGGCACCAGATTGCGGCGGCCCTTGGCATCGTATTCAGCCTTGACCTTCTCGAAGGTCATGCCGGTGAGTTTGCCGTCCTTGACGGTGCAGGACTTCGGCACCATGAAGTTGAGGATGGGAATGCCTTCTTCGATGGCATCTTCCTTTTCCCAGGGGCTGGCTTTCATTTCTTCGTAGCCGGAGCGCACGATGACTTTGACGTCTTCGCCGCCGAGGCGTTTCGCCGAACGGCAGCAGTCCATCGCCGTGTTGCCGCCGCCGAGCACGATCACTTTCTTGCCGATCTTGTCGATGTGGCCGAAGGACACGCTGGCCAGCCAGTCAATGCCGAGGTGCACGTTTTTCGCCGCTTCGGCCCGGCCCGGTACGTCGAGGTCACGGCCGCGCGGTGCGCCGGTGCCGACGAATACCGCGTCATAACCTTCAGCAATGATCTTTTTCAGGCTGTCGACGCGTTGACCGGTGCGCATCGTGATGTTGCCGATCCCGGTGATGTAGCCGACTTCCTCGTCGATGACGGCTTCCGGCAGACGGAAGCGCGGCACCTGCGAGCGCATGAAGCCGCCCGCCTTGGGGTCGGCTTCAAACACGGTGATGTCATAACCCAGCGGTGCGAGGTCGCGGGCGACGGTCAGTGAAGCGGGGCCGCCGCCGATGCATGCGATGCGTTTGCCGTTTTTCTGTTTCGGCGCTTTCGGCATGCGTGCCGCGACGTCGTCCTTGTTGTCGGCGGCAACGCGCTTGAGGCGGCAGATGGCAACGGGTTCAGGCTTCGGACCGTCTTCGTGCGACGTCGGCTTGCGCATCTCGACGTTGCCTTCCTCGACGCGCCCGCGGCGGCAGGCCGGTTCGCAGGGTCGGTCGCAGGTGCGGCCGAGAATGCCGGGGAACACATTGGATTTCCAGTTGACCATGTAGGCATCGTCGTAACGGCCTGCGGCGATCAAACGGATGTATTCGGGGACGGGAGTGTGGGCCGGGCAGGCCCACTGACAATCGACAACTTTATGGAAGTAATCGGGGTGCGAAATATCAGTCGGCTTCAAAAAGGGCTCCTGCTGCGGTGATCGCCACAATTCTTTGTTTTTATTCGCCTATTCGGACCTCTGGGGGGCGTGCCCAAAAGTGCCGAAAGTCTACCCTTTTGGCAGGGGAAAAAAAAGCAAAAAACACCGTGGTTTGCCGCAGATCAATACCCCTGCAAACGACGCGGACGGAAGAGGGATTTCCGGCCGGGAAACGACCGCCCCGGAGGGCGGTCGTGGCGGGGTCACGATTCCGCGGTTTTACCGTCAATCACGCGCAGCGAAGGCCGGTGGGCCGGCGCCCGCAATTGATGCTTGTCGGCGAACAGCAGGCACTGCGGGCCGATGTCCTCAATGGTGTTGCAGCCCAGCAGGGCCATATTGCGGTGGATTTCGTCACGGTAAATCTCCAGGGCGCGTGCCGCACCGGCTTCACCGCCAGCGGCCACGCCATACAGCGTTGAGCGGCCGACCATCACGGCGTTCGCGCCCAGCGCCAGCGCCTTGACCACGTCGCTGCCGCGGCGGATGCCGCTGTCCATGAAAATGGTGGTGCGTTTGCCGACAGCGTCGACGATCTCCGGCAGCACTTCGATCGGCGAAGCAATGCCGTCGAGGTTGCGGCCGCCGTGGTTGGACACGTCGATTCCGTCTGCGCCATGATCGACCGCAGTGATTGCATCCTGCGGGTCGAGGATGCCTTTGACGATCAGCTTGCCCGGCCATATCTTGCGCAGTGCATCAAGATCGGCCCAGCTGATCGAGTCGGTACGAAGGCTCGCGCGTCCGGGCGGGCCCTTGGTCATTTTTGCCTTGGCGGCTTCGGGGTAGTTGGCATACATCGGCATGCCGGTGGTCATCAGGTAACGTGCCATCACGCCCATCAGCCAGCGCGGATGGGTGGCCATGTCCCACATATTGCGTGCGTTGAAGCTGAACGGCAGCGTGAAGCCATTGCGCAGGTTGTACTCGCGGTTGCCCGAGGACACACCGTCAACAGTGACCACCAGCGTTTTGTATCCCGCAGCCTTGGCGCGATTGACCAGTTCATGCGACATCGAACGGTCGGGCCACAGATAGAGCTGGAACCACAGGTCACCGCCGGCCTCGTCGGCGACACGCTCCATCGCGGTGATCGAGCCGGTGGCCAGCGTGAACGGGATGCCGGCTTTGCGTGCGGCCTTGGCCAGCTTGATCTCGCCTTCGTGCCACAGCAGGCCGGCGACGCCCGTGGGTGCGATCACCAGCGGCATTTTGTATTTGGTGCCGAAAATGGTGGTTTCCTGCGTGCGCTTGGACACATCAACGAAGGTGCGGGTGCGAAAGCGGATGCGGTCGAATACAGCGCGGTTGTTGCGCAGCGCCACCTCGTCTTCGGTGCCGCGGTCGACGAACTCGAAAAAGCCTTTGGGCACGCGCTTGATCGCGATTTTGCGCAGGTCGAATATGTTGTAGGCCTTCAGGTTGTCGCTCATGGATTTGCTCCTGGATGATCAGCTGCGTTTGAAGTCGTTTAGGGATTTTGCCAGAGTACCGTCCGCCCGTTTCAGCACGCGCGTCGCTGCCCTGGTATTGCCGAAGGTCGGCACGTATTGCGAGTGTTTGCCGGCGCCGCCGGTGACGATGATGACGAGGTCTTCCGGTTTGGCGAACATGCGCACCGGTGCGTCCAGCGGTGCGTCCGCGTACTGGGCAGCCAGCTTGCGGCGGAAACGCCGTTCGATGGTGTCCTTCGAGAACCGCGACAGCGGCATCGTGGCGTGATCGAACAGCCATTTGCGGACGTCCGACTTGCTCATGCCGTCGTTGGCCACGGTGGCGGCATGTTCGGGACCGAAGGCGAGCAGGGGCTGACCGGGATAGTACGGATTATTCGAGCCGGTAATGGTCATCGTGCCGGCGACCATGGTCAGAATGCCTTCGGCGTTGAGGCTTTCATGGTCGTTGACGTTGTGCGGGCCTTCTGCGGCGATGACCGTGACTGCGCTGGACTCAAGCGGAAAACCCAGTTCGACATGCAGCGGGTCCCAGGGGCTCTGCTCTTCGTTTTCGGCGACGCAAAAGGTGAATTTGGCCGGTGTACCGGTTGTCGCCATGTCGCCGGTGCCGGGAATCGCGGCGCCGATGTTGACCAGCGCCAGTCGCACCGCGCGGCCGATCACGGCATTGGCACGGAAGTAGTTGCCCATCGCGTTCTGGCCGGCGTTGAGTCCGGCTTCTCTGGCGGCAGGCCCGTTGAAAATCAGCATCGGCGTGCAGGGATGCGTGGTGGCCTGGGTGCCGTAAAGGTTGTACTGCTCATCGGCCAAAGCTTCCAGCGCCAGCAGCACCAGCGGGAAATGTTCCGGTTTGCAGCCGGCCATTACCGCGTTGGCGGCGATGCGCACCGGCGTCGCGGCACCGAAACGCGGCGGGATGTTCAGCACCGGCTTGTCGAGGTCTCGGTCGCAATAAGCGAGCATGCGTTCGACACGTTCGGCAGTGGGCGGAATGACCGGCAGTCCGTCGCTCCAGCCCTTGCTGCACATCAGTTCAAAGACGGCCTCGGGGTCATCATCGCAGGCGACCAGTGCCCCGGGTTTCTGTTTCAGTGTTTCGAGTAGGCTCATGCCTGCTTTTCCTTGATCGCCTTGATCGCGCGAATCAGCTGCGGCAGCGCCACGTCGGCGCGCTCACGTACTTTTTCCATGCTCAGTCCGCCCAGCGGGTGTTTGATTTCCAGCAGCGGCAGATCGGGCACGCCAAATACCTTGGCCTGCGCGCTGCCCAGTTTCATGAACGTATCGGAACAGATCACGGCGGTGATCAGACCGCGTTTTCTCAGTTGCGCCATGTCGTGGACACTCCACGACGTGCACGACCCTCAATCGGCCATGGCACTGACAACGAGGTCGGCCTCCTTCGCGAGTTTGTCGAGAATGTCTTCGGCGGCGGGGCGGCTGGAAGCGGCTTTGCGCGTCATCACCACCGAATCCACCTTGAATTCCTTTTTCACGCCTTCGATGATCATGTTCAGCAGATGATCGGCGTTGCCCTTGGTGTTATCGAGAATGCCGAGGCGGATGCCGGATTCGCCGATTGTCCGGTTGGCATTCAGCTGCACGGCCTGTTCGATCGGTGCATCCGGTACTACGAGAAAAACCTGTCCCATTGCAGTCTCCAGTGAATCAGTGGTGTCGCGGGATAACGAAGCGTTTCGTTTTCCGGTTAATTGACTTTGATGCCGGCCGCCTTGAATACCGGCGGCCATTTCTGCAGTTCTTTTTTGACGAAATCCGTGAACTGATCGGGTCCGAGTGCGACCGGATCAAAGCCGCTGGCTTCCATCTGTGCATTGACGTCCGGCAGTTTGCTGATACGGGCCATTTCGCCATGTAACCGGTCGATGATCGGACGCGGCGTCTTGCCCGGCGCGAGCACGCCGTAATAACCCTCGACGGCATAGCCGGGTAATCCGGCTTCAGCAACGGTCGGCACGTCGGGCAGGGCCTTCACGCGTGCGCCTGATCCGACAGCGATGGGGCGCAGCCGGCCGGACTTGATGAATGGGATTGCGGCGCCGGGCGCGGTCATCAGCATATGCACCTGGCCGCTGACCACGGCGGCGGTCGAATCGCCTGCGCCTTTGTACGGTACATGGACCATCTGGATGCCCGCCATATGTTTGAGCAGTTCAATCGACAGATGGCCGCCGGTGCCGGAGCCCGATGAGGCGTAGTTCAGATCACCGGGGCGAGATTTAGCCAGCGCGATCAGCTGCTTCACGGTTTTGACGGGCAGCGAGGGATGCACGACCAGCACGTTCGGCGAGTAGGCCAGCAGCGTCACACGAGCGAAATCGTTGAGCGTGTCGTAGGGCAGCGTTGCGTACAGGCTTGGGTTGAGCGAATAGCCGGTGGCGACAATCAGGATCGTATAGCCGTCGGGCGGTGCCTTGGCGACGATTTCCGAGCCGACGATGCCGGCTGCGCCCGGGCGCAGATCGACGATGACCTGTTGTCCCCAGTTCTGCGTGATCTTTGCGCCGAACAGACGCGCCAACTGATCATTACCGCCGCCGGCCGAAGAAGGTACTACCCAACGGATCGGTTTTGATGGAAAGGTTTGCGCCAGCGATGCGGAAGCGGCAAAAGCCAGCGCCGTGGCGATGGTCAGGACGAACTTCAAAGGGGGGTGTTCCTTAATGTGGACGTGCAGTGCGGTGCAATACGCGATGCTAACGCCAGCGGGAAAGCGCGGCAACTGCTGAGAAGCGGCAAAGTCCCTGGACGGGACGGTGTCCACAATGCGTTACGGCGCCAGGTTCAGCGATACAGCCAGTCGGCAACCGCCCGCGTGTAACGCGGCATGATTACGTAAACCATCAGCCAGACGATGATGCCTGCGACCAGGAAGCGGCTGATGAACAGATTGCCCAGCAGAGGCATTGCCTCAATCGCCGGCGACAGCCCGGCCGGGATTACCAGCGTCAGCGGATAAATCGCCGAAAACGTGATCAGGAACTGCTTGAAACGGTTGGGTGCGCGCACGCCCGGCGGCGTGAACCAGAAATCCAGTCCGGATTTGATCTCGATGCGGTCGCCGCCTTCAAGGATGGGTTCGACCTTGCGCACATAGTTACGGCGGATATCGGATTCAACCCAGGCCTTCAGATGATCGTAGCGGTCGAAGCGGATGATGATGGTGTATTGGCCGGCGGCATCCAGCGGGCGGATGACGTTGGTGCCGAGATGGCCGGGATAACGTTCGGCTTCATGTCCGATATCGCGCAGCCACTGCTCGTACTGTTCCCGGTGCGTGGCGCGCACCTTGTGCTGGATGATGAAGGTGACGATGTCGTCGGGATTGACGGCCATGTCCGCGCGTACGCCGGGTTTTTATTTCTTCGGTACGTAGAGGTCGGTGATCGAGCCTTCGGCCATTTCCGCCGCAAAAAACAGGGTTTCTGAAAGGGTCGGATGCGGGTGAATGGTCAGGCCGATGTCGTGCGAGTCGGCGCCCATTTCCAGCGCCAGCACGGCTTCAGCAATCAACTCGCCGGCATTGACGCCGGTCATCGCCGCACCGAGCAGACGTCGCGTTTTTTTGTCGAACAGTGCCTTGGTCATACCCTCGTCGCGGCCGGTGGCCAGTGCGCGGCCGCTCGCGGCCCACGGGAACACTGCCTTGTCGTATTCGATGCCCTGAGCCTGGGCCTGGGTTTCGGTGAGACCCATCCAGGCAATTTCCGGATCGGTATAGGCGACCGACGGAATCGTGCGCGCATCGAAGAAGGCCTTGTGACCGGCGATGACTTCGGCAGCGATCTTGGCTTCGTAAGTGGCTTTGTGCGCGAGCATCGGTTCGCCGCAGACGTCGCCGATGGCGTAAATATGCGGTACGTTGGTGCGCTGCTGTTTGTCGACAGGAATGTAGCCGCGTTCGTTGACGGTGACGCCGGCGGCATCGGCCTTGATGTCGCGGCCGTTGGGCCGGCGGCCCACCGCCATCAGTGCAGCATCGAAGATATCGGTGGTGGTTTTTCCGTCCGTGCCTTCGAAGGTGACCTTTAGGCCATCTTTCTGTGCCTCGATTTTTGCGACCTTGGTCTTCAGCAGGATTTTTTCGTAACGTTTCTCGATGCGTTTCGCCAGCGGGCGAACCACGTCCTTGTCGGCACCGGGGATCAGGCCATCCATCAGTTCGACGACGGTAATCTTGCTGCCCAGTGCGTCATACACCGTCGCCATTTCCAGGCCGATGATGCCGCCGCCGATGATCAGCATGCGTTTCGGCACTGTCGCCAGTTTCAGCGCGCCGGTGGAATCGATGATGCGCGGATCGTCGTAGGGAAATCCCGGAATTTTTGCGACCGAGGAGCCGGCGGCGATGATGCAGCTGTCGAAGGCGACGGTTTTGGCGCCTTCTGCAGTTTCAACTCGGATGGTGTTGGACGAAGCGAATTCGCCGCGACCGGTCAGGACCTGCACCTTGCGTTGCTTGGCGAGACCGGACAGACCTTTGGTCAGCTTGCCCAGCACGCCGTCTTTCCAGGCGCGCAGTTTGTCGATTTCGATTTTCGGTTTGCCGAAGGTGATGCCGGCATGTGCGGCTTCATCGGCTTCGGTGATGACCTTCGCCATGTGCAGCAGCGCTTTTGACGGAATACAACCGACGTTGAGGCAAACGCCGCCGAGTGTCGGATAACGTTCGATCAGAACGACCTTCTTGCCGAGGTCGGCGGCGCGGAAGGCTGCGGTGTAGCCGCCGGGGCCGGCGCCGAGTACGACGACTTCAGCATGAATGTCGGCTTTGATATCGGACTTCGGCGCTGGTGTCGGTGCAGTTGCGGCAGGCGTTGCCGGTTTTGCGGCCGCGGGTGCCGGAGTCGCCGCTTGCGCAGCAGGCGCGGCAGCGCCTGTGGATTCGAGCGTCAGGATCAGCGAACCCATCGACACCTTGTCGCCGGGCTTGAGGCTGATCGTTTTGACAATGCCGGCGCTCGGCGCGGGGATGTCCATTGTCGCCTTGTCGGATTCCAGCGTGACCAGCGGGTCTTCCTTGTTCACCGTATCGCCGGGTTTCACCAGCACTTCAATGACCGGGATGCTCTTGAAATCACCGATATCCGGGACTTTGACTTCGACCGTTTGGCTCATTAAAAAACTCTTTTAAAAACAAATATTTATCAATCACCCCGAAGGGCGGTGTCGAATCAGCCGCGGATCTGGCCGTCCCCGAACACGACGTATTTCAGCGAAGTCAGGCCTTCCAGCCCCACCGGACCGCGCGCATGGATCTTGTCAGTGGAAATGCCGATCTCTGCGCCGAGGCCGTATTCGTATCCGTCGGCGAAGCGCGTCGACGCATTGACCATCACCGAACTCGAATCGACTTCGCGCAGGAAGCGCCGTGCGCGGGTGATGTCTTCGGTGACGATGGCGTCGGTGTGCTGCGAACTGTAGCGCGCGATGTGATCAATCGCCGCATCCAGTCCGTCGACGATGCGCACCGACAGGATGGCGTCGAGATATTCGGTATGCCAGTCTTCCTCGGTAGCGGCTTTCATGCCGGACACCAGCGCACGCGCAGCCTCATCGCCGCGCAGTTCAATTTTCTTGTCGGCGTAGATCTTGCACAGCGGCGGCAGGATTTTTGCCGCGATGTCGCGGGCCACCAGCAGGGTCTCCATGGTGTTGCAGGTGCCGAGCCGCTGGGTCTTAGCGTTGTCAGCGATGCGCAGCGCCTTGTCGAAATCCGCCTTGTCGTCGATATAGACATGGCAGACGCCGTGCAGGTGCTTGATCATCGGAATGCGTGATTCGCGCATCAGCCGTTCAATCAGGCTCTTGCCGCCGCGCGGTACGATCACGTCAACATAGTCCTGCATTGTGATCAGTTCGCCGACGGCGGCACGATCCGCCGTCGAGATGACCTGCACTGCGGTTTCCGGCAGGCCCGCAGCTTTCAAGCCGGTCTGTACGCATGCGGCGATGGCTTGGTTCGAATGCAGCGCTTCCGAGCCGCCGCGCAGGATTGCAGCATTGCCGGATTTCAGGCAAAGCCCCGCTGCATCCGCCGTCACATTCGGACGTGATTCGTAAATGATGCCGATGACGCCCAGCGGTACGCGCATCTGTCCGACCTGGATGCCGGACGGGCGGTATTTCAGTCCGCTGATTTCACCGATCGGATCCGGCAGCGCGGCGATCTGACGCAGGCCGTCGGCCATCGAGGCGATTGTTTTGGATGTCAGTGTCAGCCGGTCGAGCGATGCAGCATCAAGGCCTTTGGTTTTGGCGGCCTCGACGTCGCGGGCGTTTTCGCGCAGCAGGGTCGCGGCAGACTGCTCGATGGCATCAGCCATGGCCTGCAGCGCCTTGTTTTTGGCGCCGGTATCGGCGACCGCCATCGCGCGTGAAGCAGTGCGAGCCGCTTTGCCGACGCCGGTCATATAGGTTTGTACGTCCATGAGACGGATTCTAGCAGGTGAGGGGGTGGGTTTTACGGCGGCCAACGGGGCCTGATTAAGGCTTTAGTGCTTCCACTTTTTTCCCGTCCACCCCGGGACGAAGTTACCCCTGCACCGGGATAAAACTAGAACAGTGCCGGATGTGCGGCAAACGCTGCCGTGCTGGTGCGTCGAGGGGCCTGCGCTTTCACGGTGCCCGGATTGTTCCGTGCAAACCGCAACGCCAGTTGCAGCAATTCATCCCAGACATCGCCGCGGACCAAACCCTTGACCATCCGGTCGATGACCGCCGCATGGCGCAGCGCTTCGGTGGTCTGGCCGAGGGTGAAACGGCGAAGGTTGTTCTGCATCGCGTTCTGGTGCGACGGCCCCCAGATGCGGGCTTCACGCAGCATCATCGACACCGGCTTGCCGCCGTTGACGCCGGTGATGATCTTGCCGATGGCGCGGATTTCTTCGGACAGCGACCACAGCACCAGCGGTGCAGCTGTGCCTTCGCCCTGCAGGCCATCGAGTACGCGCGCGACGCGCAGCGGATCGCCTTCGAGCATGATTTCGCCGAGATTGAAGACGTCGTAACGGGCGACATCCAGCACCGCTTCGCGTACTTGATCAAAGGTGATGGTTCCTTGCGGGAACAGCAGCGCCAGTTTCTGTACTTCCTGGTAGGCGGCGAGCAGGTTGCCTTCGACGCGATCCGCAATGAAATCCAGCGTTTCCGTATCGGCTTCCTGCTGCTGCAGGCCGAGCCGGCCGGCAATCCATTGCGGCAGGGCCCGGCGCAGCACGGGTTTGGATTCGACAGCGACGCCGGCACGTTCCAGTGCTTCGAACCAGGCGGCTTTCTGGCCGCGCCAGTCGAGATCGGGTACGTAGATCAGCGTGACGGTATCGGGCGGCAGCGACTGGCAGTAGTTCTGCAGCGCTTCGCCACCTTCCTTACCCGGTTTGCCGGTGGGGATGCGCAATTCCAGCAGCTTGCGCGAAGCGAATAGGGACTGTGAACTGCCGGCCATTGCCAGCTGGTTCCATTTGAAGCCGGAATCGGCGGTCAGCACTTCGCGTTCGGTGTAGCCCTCGGCGCGGGCCTTGGCGCGGATGCGGTCGCTGGCTTCAAGCGCCAGCAGCGGTTCGGTGCCGAATACCGTATACAGCGGCTGCAATTCCCGCTTCAGGTGACCGGCCAGTTGTTCGGAGGACAGGCGCATTGTTGCCGCTAATGCTACCGCAGAATGCGCTGTCTTACGACAGGCTTTAAGGCGTCGCCGGCGTCGTGTTGAGTTTGGTCAGCTGCAGGCGGCGCAGCAGCTGCTGCACGGCGTCGTTCTGCATGTCGCGGTACAGCAACGCTTCTTCAGCTTCCTTAGACAGCGTTTCGGTGTCGCTGTAGGAGAGGTCGCGCTTGAGCGAGATTTCGGTCATCGGGATGATTTCCACCGCATTTCGGTCGATCATCCGGTAGGACATCAGGTAACGCAGCTGGAATTCACTGACGCGGCCGCCGCCGGACAGCGAGAGGATGTTTTTCTCACGCCTTTCGCTGACCAGCACCAGCGTGGCTTGCGCGGATTTGGCATTGTCGATGATGCGGGTGGTGCTCCCTGACGTCACCATGCGGCGAAACTGGGTGGCGAACTGCGAGCCTGCCGGCGCCTGCACATACAGGGTATCGAAGGGCAGGTTGGCGGTACCTCGCGGCTGAAAGCCGCAGGCGGCCAACAGCAGAGTGAGGAGTGCGCAGAGCAGTGCAGTCAGCGTTTTTTTCACGGATCAGACCACGATGTTGACCAGGCGTCCCGGCACGATAACAACTTTCTTGACCGGCTGCCCGGCGACAAACTTCTGTACTTCGGCATCGGCGAGTGCCGCGGCTTCGATGACCGCCTTGTCGGCATCGCGCGGCACACGTACGTCACCGCGTTTTTTGCCGTTGACCTGTACCACCAGTTCCATTTCGGACTCGACCAGCGCCTGCACATCCGGTTCAGGCCAGGCGGCGTTGAGGATATCCTCGCCATAACCCAGATCGCGCCACAGCTGGTGCGTGATGTGTGGGGTGATTGGTGAAAGCACGCGCAACAGGATCGACAGGCCTTCGCGCAGCACGGCATTGGCCGCGGCATCATTGCCCCCCTTGAGCACGCCTTCCAGCGCATTGAGCATTTTCATCGTCGCCGAGGCGACGGTGTTGAACTGGTGGCGTCCGAGGTCGTAATTGCCCTGCTTCAGCACGGCATGGATTTCACGCCTTGCGGCGGCCAGCGGCGCCGGCAGTGTAGCCGGCATGTCCGCGGCGGGACGCTGCGCGGTTTCGTAACCCAGCGACCATACCCGGCGCAGGAAACGCGATGCGCCTTCGACGCTGGCGTCCGACCACTCCAGCGTCTGCTCGGGTGGTGCGGTGAACATCATGTAAAAGCGCGCGATATCGGCGCCGTAGCTTTCCATCAGCGCCTGCGGATCAACGCCGTTGTTTTTCGATTTCGACATGGTGCCGATGCCGCCCGATTCCACAGGTTGTCCGTCAGCGCGCAACGTCGCGCCGCTGCGGTTGCCCTTGTCATCGACGATCAGGTCCACGTCGGCAGGGTTGTAATAGGTAATGCGGCCGGCCGCCGGCTTACGGAAAAAGATTTCGTTGAGCACCATGCCCTGGGTCAGCAGGTTCTTGAACGGCTCGTCGATTTTCACCAGACCGAGGTCGCGCATCGCCTTGTTCCAGAAGCGCGAATACAGCAGATGCAGGATGGCGTGTTCAATGCCGCCGATGTACTGGTCGGCCGGCAGCCAGTAGTTGACGCGCTGGTCGACCATCGCGGTGCTGCTGTCGGCGCAGGCATAACGCAGGTAATACCAGGACGAGTCGACGAAGGTGTCCATGGTGTCGGTTTCGCGTTTCGCCGGTTTGCCGCATTTCGGGCAGGCGCAATCGACGAAATCCGGACGTTTGTTCAGCGGGTTGCCGCTGCCGTCGGGTACGCAGTCTTCGGGCAGCACCACCGGCAGGTCCTTGTCGGGTACCGGCACATCACCGCACCCCGCGCAGTGGATGATCGGGATCGGACAACCCCAGTAACGCTGCCGCGAAACGCCCCAGTCGCGCAGGCGGTAAAGCACCTGCTTTTCACCGAGGCCTTTGGCTGCAAGATCGGCGGCGATGGCGTCGACTGCTGCGGAATAGTTCATGCCGTTGTATTTGCCGGACTGCGTGCAGACGCCTTTTTCCTTGTCGGCGTACCACTCCTGCCAGGCATCGGTCGAGAACGGCTGGCCGGCGACATCAATGACCTGGGTGATGCGCAGGCCGTACTGTTTGGCGAAGTGGAAGTCGCGTTCGTCATGCGCCGGCACCGCCATCACCGCGCCTTCGCCATAACCCATCAGCACATAGTTGCCGACCCAGACCTCGACTTTTTCGCCGGTCAGCGGATGTTCGACAAAAATGCCGGTCGGCATGCCTTTCTTTTCCATCGTCGCCAGGTCGGCTTCCATCACCGAGCCGCGTTTGCATTCGGCGATGAAGTCGGCGAGTTTGGCATTGCCCTGCGCCGCACGCGTGGCCAGCGGATGTTCGGCGGCAACGGCGACAAAGGTGACGCCCATGATGGTGTCGGCGCGGGTGGTGAACACCCAGAGTTTTTCCGCCTTGCCGTCGATATTGTACGGAAAGGCAAAACGCACACCGTAGCTTTTGCCGATCCAGTTGGCCTGCATCGCCTTGACCCGCTCGGGCCAGCCAGGCAGCGTGTCGAGGGCTTCCAGCAGCTCGTCGGCGTATTTGGTGATGGCGAGGTAATAGCCGGGGATCTCGCGTTTTTCGACCGTGGCGCCGGTGCGCCAGCCCTTGCCGTCGATGACCTGTTCGTTGGCGAGCACGGTCTGGTCGATCGGATCCCAGTTCACCACCTGCGTCTTTTTGTAGGCGATGCCTTTTTCCAGCATGCGCAGGAACAGCCACTGGTTCCAGCGGTAGTAATCGGGCTTGCAGGTGGCGAGCTCGCGGCTCCAGTCGATTGCAAAGCCCAGCGACTTCAGCTGCTTGCGCATGTAGGCGATGTTGTCGTAGGTCCACTTCGCCGGCGGTACGCCGTTGGCCATCGCGGCATTTTCAGCGGGAAGGCCGAAGGCGTCCCAGCCCATCGGCTGCAACACGTTGTAGCCCTTCATACGGTGGTAGCGCGTCAGCACGTCGCCAATGGTGTAATTGCGCACATGGCCCATGTGCAGCTTGCCCGAGGGGTAGGGGAACATCGACAGGCAGTAGTATTTGGGCTTGTCGCCGCTTTCGACGGCACGGAAAGCCTGTGCGTCGTCCCAGAATTGCTGCGCTTCGCGCTCGATGACCTGCGGGTTGTATTTTTGCTGCATGATGCGGATTGGGCGGGGAAATCGCTGAGAAAAACCGCGGATGCGGGAAGCGCCAATTATAAACGGTTCGCTGTATTTTTCGGCCGTAAACACGGTCTTGCCGGAGGTCATCATGATGATTCGCTGGGGATTGTTGCTGGTATTGCTGTGGTCGGGCGCCGCCGCTGCGGCGACGCTGACGGTCGAGGCGGTACTCAGTCCGGCCTGGGTCGAGCGGGCGGGCGGCACCCGCGAGGCGCTGGCTGCCGGCGCGGTGCTGCGCAACGGCGACCGGGTGCTGACCGGGCCCGGCGCAAGGGCCTTGCTGCGCATGGCCGAGGGCAGCGCCGTCAAGCTGGGGGAGAACGCCAGCCTGGGCATGGATCAGTTGACCGACAAAAACGGTTCGGCCGGACGTATCGTCAGCGGCGCGCTGGATGTTGCTGAAGGCGCTTTCCGTTTCACGACGCGTTTCTTCGGTTCGCCGCGTGCCAAACGCGAGCTCAATATCCGCATCATCACCGTCACCGCCGGTATTCGCGGCACCGATCTCTGGGGAAAAGGGACAAAGGAGCGCGATGTGGTCTGCCTGATTGAAGGCAGCATCGATGTCGAGCACCGCGGTGAAAAAATCGCGATGCGCGAACCGCTGTCTTTCCTGATTGCCCCGCGCGACGGTGCCCGCCTGCCGGTGGCGCCGGTACCGGCGGCGCAATTGAAAGAGTGGGCGGCCGAAACCGAAATCGCACCCGCCAGCGGCGCCAGCCGTCGCGGCGGCACGCATCGCGTGGTGACGGCTGCTGCAGTCGAAGAATCCGTGGCGATGTCGGGTGCGGAGCGGCTGCGCGCTGCCGGCTATCCCGCCACCGTGCGTGCCTATCGCGTTGCTGAAGAACTGCGGTATGACGTGAATGTTGCAGGCCTGGCGACCGCGGAAGATGCCGCGCGCCTGGAAAGCGTCTTGCGTACAGCCGGATACCTGACGCGTTGATCGAGTGCGGGGGCGTGATGACGCGGTGTGTCACGTATAATCACGGCCTATTCTCCGCATGCAATGACCCCATCCTTTCTCGCAGGCCTCAACGAACACCAGCTTGAAGCTGTCACGCTGCCGCACCAGTCCGCGCTGATTCTGGCCGGCGCCGGCAGCGGCAAGACGCGCGTGCTGACCACGCGCATGGCCTGGCTGATCCAGACCGGGCAGATCAGCCCGATGAGCGTGCTGGCGGTGACTTTCACCAACAAGGCCGCGAAGGAAATGCTGACGCGGCTGTCGGCGATGCTGCCGATCAATACCCGCGGCATGTGGGTGGGTACCTTCCACGGCTTGTGCAACCGCATGCTGCGCGCGCATTACCGCGAGGCCGGTTTGCCCCAGTTGTTCCAGATTCTCGACACCCAGGACCAGCTCGCGCTGGTGAAGCGCCTGATGAAGGGCATGAACGTCGACGAAGAGCGTTATCCGCCGCGTCAGGCGCAGTGGTTCATTGCCGCGCAGAAGGAAGAGGGTAAACGCGCCGACAAGGTCGAGCCCTACGATGATTTTTCGCGGCGCATGGTCGAGGTCTACGCCGAATACGATCGCCAGTGCCAGCGCGAAGGCGTAGTCGATTTCGCCGAGCTGTTGCTGCGCTCTTACGAACTGCTGGCGCGCAATGAATCGCTGCGCGATCACTATGCCGGACGTTTCCGTCATATTCTGGTCGACGAATTCCAGGACACCAACCGACTGCAGTACCGCTGGCTGCAACTGATGGCCGGGAAGGACAACGCGATATTTGCCGTCGGCGATGATGACCAGTCGATTTACGGCTGGCGCGGCGCGACGACGGCCAATATGCAGGACCTGCAGCGCGATTTTCACATCGAGCGCATCATCAAGCTCGAGCAGAACTACCGTTCACACGGCAATATCCTCGACGCCGCCAATACGCTGATCGGGCATAACCGCAAGCGCCTCGGCAAGAATTTGTGGACTGAGGATGACAAAGGCGAGCCGCTGCGTGTCTACGAAGCGGCATCCGATTATGACGAATCGGCATACATCGTCGAGGAAGTGCGCAGTCTGCGCGCTGCCGGTGAACGATTGTCCGATATTGCGGTGCTCTACCGTTCCAACGCGCAGTCGCGGGTCATCGAACACGCACTGTTCACCGCCAGCATGCCTTATCGCGTTTACGGCGGCCTGCGCTTTTTCGAACGCCAGGAAATCAAGCATGCGCTGGCTTATCTGCGGCTGGTCGCCAACCAGGATGATGACGGCGCGTTGTTGCGGGTGATCAATTTCCCGACGCGCGGCATCGGTGCGCGCAGCCTGGAACAACTGCAGGGCATGGCGCGTGAAGGCGGTATGACGCTCTGGGCAGCGGCCTGTGCCAACACGCTGTCGGGCAAGGCCGCCGCGAGCATTGCCGCTTTTGTGAAATTGATTGAAGCCATGCGTGGCGCCACCGCGGGCCTGCCGCTGCAGGAGGCGATTGCTCATGTTGTCGAGCACAGCGGACTCACCGCGCATTACCGTAACGAAAAAGAAGGCGCCGACCGGCTGGAGAATCTGGACGAACTGGTCAATGCCGCGGCGATGTTCGTCGAAGAGCGCGCGACACAGATGCCCGCCGAAGGAACACCGCCGGAAGAGGAAATGGACGAGCTGACCGCCTTTCTGGCGCATGCCGCGCTGGAGGCGGGCGAACATCAGGCCGAAGCCGGATCAGACGCGCTGCAGTTGATGACGGTGCATTCGGCCAAGGGTCTGGAATTCCATGCGGTGTTCATCACCGGATTGGAAGAAGGCCTGTTCCCGCATGAAAACAGCATGACCGAGGCAGAGGGCGTCGAGGAGGAGCGGCGATTGATGTATGTCGCACTGACCCGCGCAAGGCGGCGGCTGTATCTGCTGCTCGCGCAAAGCCGCATGCTGCACGGCCAGACCCGTTACAACGTGCCGTCGCGATTTTTCCGTGAACTGCCGGAGGCGCTGCTGCAGCGGGTTAATCACACCCGGCAGGCGGCGCCGACTTACGCGCGCCAGAGTTCACCATCCTACGGTTCGCCGTCGCGCAGTCCTTCCGGACAGTCTACGGCGCCGTCCCTGCAGTCGCGGGATTTCCCCTGGCGCATCGGCCAGGCGGTGACTCACGCCAAATTCGGCGCCGGTGTCATCGTCAATGCCGAAGGCGGCGGTGCTGATGCGCGGGTGCAGGTGAACTTCAGGGATTCCGGGCTGAAATGGCTGGCTCTGGCTTACGCCAAGCTCGAGGCCGCCTGAATTCAGCGGCCTGAACTGCGGCCCGATAGTCTTTAATCGTCGAGGTCTTCCGCTGCGGGCAGCGTGACATGCTGCGGATAGATGTCCTTGTAGCCGGTGTACACCGAACAGGCCATCACTGGCAGCAAAACGACGAATCCCAGCATCAGCGGGATGGATGCAAGTATCCACAGCAGCAGCATCGCCGCGCCGTACACCGTGAAGGGCATCAGGTTGCGCCAGCTGGCGACGAACGAGGATTTCATTGCGGCGACCGGCGTGAGGTCATGGAACACCACCAGCAGCGGCGCGAACCATACCGCCATCACCACCGGCATGAATACCGCAGTGCCGATAGCCAGGCCCATGCTGAGACCGCGCAGCGCCATGGCGACGTCTGCTTCAGTGCGGTTTTTGGCGAGCAGCGCGCTGATCGCGTCGTCGCCGGCGACCATGAATACGATGCCCACGGCAATGATGTTGCCGACCAGATAGACGCCGCCGATGGTGACCAGCGGTGCGGCATGGGTGCGGAAGGCGCTGAACAGGTGGCCGATGTCGGGTTCACGGCCGCTGTCAGTGACGCGGCAGGCGTTCATCAGTCCGGCGAGAAAGATCGGCGACAGCAGGCTGATCGCCAGAGGCCCGATCGGTTGCAGGACGGTGGATGCAACCCAGATCACCGCCATGGCTGCCAGCAGCAGCATCCACACCAGCGGTTGCTGGCGGAACAGCACAAAGCCATCAACAATCCATTGCCATCCCTGACGGGCGGGTACGACGCGAATTTCCATCCAATCCTCCTCGCGGGGTTACAGGCGCTGCATGTAGCGGGGCCGTCCTCAGCCGGGGAGGCCGGGCAGCGTTTTTGCGTCTTTGATGCGCAGTTCAAGGATGCGGCGGAAATGTCCGGGATCCTTGGCGTGGGTCAGTTCACCGGCACGCGGCAGATGGAAATCATACAGCCGCGACACCCAGAAGCGCAGCGCGCCCGCGCGCAGCATCATCGGCCAGGCTTCGTTTTCGGCAGATGTGCAGGGCCGCACGGCGGCATAAGCGTCAAGGAAGGCGCGGGTCCGCGTGACATCCAGTGCGCCATCGACATTGACGCACCAGTCGTTGACGGCAATCGCGACGTCGTAGAGCAGCGCATCGGTGCAGGCGAAATAAAAATCGATGACGCCGGCGACGGTATTGCCGGCAAACAGCACGTTGTCGCGGAACAGGTCGGCGTGGATCGCGCCGCGCGGCAGTTCGGGAGCGCGTGCGGCTTTCTGCTCAAGCACTTCCTGCTGCAGCAGCGCGACTTCCGGCGCGGGCAGTAAGGGCAGGATTTGCGGCAGCACAGCGGCCCACCATTGCGGGCCGCGCGGATTGGCCATGATCGTCGGGTAGGACTGTCCGGCGATATGCATCTGCGCCATCACGGCGCCGACGGCAGCGCATTGCACGGCACTGGGTTCGGTGATGTCACGGCCTTCGAGCCGTGCGACCAGTGCTGCCGGTTTGCCGTTCAGCGCGCCGAGATAGGCGCCGTGGCGATTGGCCACCGGGCAGGCGCTGGGTACACCGCGGCCAGCAAGGTGAGCCATCAGATTCAGGTAAAAAGGCAGCTCCGACGGTGTCAGCTTCTCGAACAGGGTCAGCACATAACGACCGCTGTCGGTGGTGACGAAATAGTTGGTGTTTTCAATGCCCGCGCTGATGCCCTGCAGATCGCGCAGTTCGCCGACGCTGTAATCCTGCAGCCAGTGGCGCAGTTCGTCAGGGGTTACCGTGGTGAAGACGGACATTGAAAAGACCGGATTGATCAGCGTTCGTTATTGCAGCCGCAGGTGTTCAGGCACATCAGCAGCCGGTCTCCCGGCGGCACGTCACTAAAAGAAATGAACTACCAGGAATGAATCACCCACATCGGTGGCCGGATCCCGAGGTCGTGGGATTCCTGGCGGGCGAATTTGCCGTCGCCGCGCTCGTCAATCAGATAGTAGGGCCGGCCATGGGGCGGCGTCACCTTGACCATATAGAGCTTGCCGCTGATGCGGTATTCCTCAACGCTGTCTTCGCCGCGCTTGAGAATCGTCACCTGCGGCTCCAGTGCTGGGTCCAGTTCAAAGCCCGGCGGAGGCGGTGGCGGTTCGGGGATCGGCTGCGCCTTCAGGCGGTCCTGCGCGAGCGCGGACGGCACGACAGGCAGTACTGCGACCGCGAATGCGGCGAGCAGAAGGGTCAGATGGGTCAGTTGCAGAATGCGGCGCATGGATAACTCCGTTGTTCATCCATTATCCGGTTTTCGCCGGTGTTTTGAAAGGCGGCGCGCAACGCGAACTCTGCGATAATCGGCGCGATTCCGGGCGGCAGCCGCCGCCGCATATTCCAGTGGCCACAGTCCCGCATGAAAACCCTGCTCCTCGTCGACGGCTCTTCCTACCTTTACCGCGCCTTTCACGCCATCCGCGACCTGAGCAACAGCCGCGGCGAGCCGACCAACGCGATTTACGGCGTGCTCAACATGTTGCGCCGTCTGCACAAGGATTACCCCGCGGAATTCAGCGCCTGCGTGTTTGATGCCAAGGGCAAAACCTTCCGCGACGATCTGTATCCGCAATACAAGGCCAACCGTCCGTCGATGCCGGATGAACTGGCTTCGCAGATTACCCCGCTGAAGGAAGCGATTGTGGCAATGGGCTGGCCGCTGATCGAAGTTTCAGGCGTGGAAGCCGATGATGTCATCGGCACGCTGGCGCGCCAGGCCGAGCAGGCAGGCATGCGTGTGGTGATTTCCACAGGTGACAAGGACATCACGCAACTGGTCACGCAACAGGTCACGCTGGTCAACACCATGTCCAACGAAAAACTGGACATCGCCGGTGTCGAGCAGAAATTCGGTGTGCCGCCGGAGCGCATCATTGATTACCTGACGTTGATCGGCGATGCAGTCGACAACGTGCCCGGTGTGCCCAAGGTCGGGCCGAAAACCGCGGTGAAATGGCTGACCCAGTACGGCACGCTCGACAATATCGTCAACAACGCGCCGGATATCGGCGGCGCCGTCGGCGAGAACTTGCGTCAGTCGCTGGACTGGCTACCGCAGGCAAAACAGCTGCTGACCATCAAATGCGATGTGGAATTGCCTTTGCGCATCGAAGAACTCGCGCCGCAGCCGCAGGATGTCGCGACCCTGGCGACGCTGTTCGACCGTTTCGAATTCAAGACCTGGCGTCGTGAACTGGATGGCGGTGGTGCGGACACCCCGGCGGAAACGACAGCGGCGGCCGTTGTTCCGCCGCCTGCTGCTGTACCGCGCCATTACGAGACCGTGCTGACAGAGTCCGCGCTTGATGAGTGGATCCAGCGCATAGAAGCGGCTGCATTGACCGCGGTGGATACCGAGACCACCAGCCTCGATCCGCTGACCGCGGAACTGGTGGGCATTTCACTGGCCGTCGAACCCGGCCGTGCGGCCTATATTCCCGTCGGTCATGTCTATGCCGGCGTGCCGGATCAGTTACCGCGTCAGCGGGTGCTGGAAAAACTGCGGGCGTGGCTGGAGAGCGATAAACACGCCAAGCTCGGCCAGCACATCAAGTACGACACGCATATCTTCGCCAACTGCGGCATCACGCTGCGCGGCATTGCGCACGACACGCTGCTCGAGTCCTATGTGCTGGAAAGCCACCAGCGGCATGACATGGATTCCATGGCGCAAAGAATTTTATCAGTAAAAACAATAAGTTATGATGATGTCACCGGCAAGGGTGCCAAACGCATCGGTTTCGAGCAGGTGGCGATCGAAGGCGCCAGTGAATACGCCGCGGAAGACGCCGACATCACGCTGCAACTGCATCAGTCCCTGTTCCCGCGTATCGCGGACGACGAAAAACTGAAACACATCTATGCCGACATCGAGATGCCGGTGATGGCGGTGCTCTATACGATGGAGCGCAACGGCGTGCTGCTGGATCAGAAGCTGCTCGCCGAGCTGTCTGCCGAGTTCGGTGCAAAGATGATTGCTATCGAAGCACGGGCACACGCCGAGGCCGAGCAGCCCTTCAATCTCAGCTCGCCGAAACAGATCCAGGAAGTGTTGTTTGACAAGAAGGGCCTGAAGCCGGTCAAGAAAACCCCGACCGGCGCGCCGTCCACCGACGAGGAGTCGCTCGCAGAACTGGCGCTCGACCATCCGCTGCCACAGCTTATTCTCGACTACCGCGGCCTGGCGAAGCTGAAATCAACCTATACCGACAAGCTGCCGGGCATGGTCAACCGCAGCACCGGGCGTGTGCATACCAGTTACGGTCAGGCTACTGCGGTGACCGGACGTCTGGCGAGCAGTGATCCCAATCTGCAGAACATTCCCATCCGCACCGCGGAAGGCCGGCGTATCCGCGAAGCCTTTATCGCGCCGCCGGGTTCGCACATCGTTTCGGCCGACTATTCGCAGATCGAGCTGCGTATCATGGCGCATATCTCGCGCGACGAAAGCCTGCTGCGTGCGTTTGCTGCGGGCGAGGACATCCACCGTGCAACCGCCGCCGAAATTTTCGGTATTGACGTGAAGGCGGTCGACAACGAACAGCGGCGTTACGCCAAAGTCATCAACTTCGGCCTGATCTACGGCATGTCGGCCTTCGGTCTGGCGCGCCAGCTCAACCTCGAACGCGCCGCCGCGCAGCAGTACATGGACCGTTATTTCCAGCGTTATCCCGGCGTTGCCGAATACATGCGGGTGACGCGCGAACAGGCGCATCAACAGGGTTATGTCGAAACCGTGTTCGGCCGTCGCCTGTGGCTGCCGGAAATCCGCAGCAGCAACGGCAACCGCCGCCAGGGTGCCGAACGTGCGGCGATCAATGCGCCGATGCAGGGCACTGCCGCCGACCTGATCAAGATGGCGACCATTCAGGTGCAGCAGTGGCTGACCGAACAGAACATGAAGTCGCTGCTGATCATGCAGGTGCATGACGAACTGGTGCTCGAAGTGCCGGAGGCGGAACTGTCCACGGTCAAAACCGGACTGCACCGGCTGATGACCGGTGTTGCCCAGTTGGCGGTGCCGCTGCTGGTCGAGGTCGGCGTCGGGCCGAACTGGGATAAGGCGCACTAAGCGCGGGCTGGTGGCCCGCGGCGCGGTTCAGCGGATCGCGCCGAAGACCTTTTTGACGATATCGCTGGTGGCGCCGACCGGATTCTGGCGGAAGGCTTTTTCCTGCTCCGCAATCATCAGGTATAGCCCGTCGAGTGCCTTGCGCGTGACATAGGTTTCGATCGTGGCATCGTCTTTTTTCACCAGACCCAGCGACGCACCTTGACCGGCGAGGCTGTTGTATTGCTGGGCGAGGCCGACACGGTCGGTGGATTTTTTGACGATGGGCAGGAAGCGCTGGGTCAGCTGGTCCTGGGTGGTGCGGCGGAAATAATCGGTTGCTGCGGTGTCGCCGCCGGTAAGGATGGCCTTGGCGTCCTGCACCGACATTTTTTTCACGGCATCGACCAGCAGCTGTTTGGCTTCCGGCGCGGCGGCTTCGGCGGCACGGTTCATCGACAGTACCAGCTCATCAGTCTGCTTTTTCATGCCCATCATGCGCAGGCCGCTTTCGATTTTCTGCATATTGGGCGGCAGCGGAATCTTCACCTTGGTATTGCCGAAGTAGCCGTTGTCCTGGCCGAGCATTTTTACCGCGGCTGCGGAACCATCGGTCAGCGCCTGTTTCAAACCGTTGACGGCATCTGCATTGCTAAGGTCGGCAACGCCGGCGGCTGCCGGTGCCGCCAAGGCAAACATCGCGATGACAAACGACAGCAGAACTCCGAGAATACGCAGCATGATGAGATTTTCCTGTATCAAAGTGGTTGGCGACAGATGACCAGAACCGGAAACCGGATTCTAGTCGCGGTGCTTGCCGCTGCGATAGCGTTTGCCGCATTCGCCTTCTGGAATGCTCGCCCTGCGGCGCCGGCGGTGACTTTTGTTTCGCTGCAGGGCGAAAAAATCACCACGGCCAGCCTGCGCGGCAAGGTGGTACTGGTCAATTTCTGGGCAACGGACTGTGTTACCTGCGTCAAGGAAATGCCCGAGATTGTCTCCACCTACAACAAGTTTCGCGACCGTGGTTTTGAAACCATCGCCGTGGCGATGCGCCATGACCCCCCGAACTATGTGCTGAACTACACCGAAAAAAACAGGCTGCCGTTCAAGGTCGCGCTGGATCCTCTGGGCGAACTGGCGAAGTCCTTTGGTGAGGTCAAGCTGACGCCGACCACATTTGTCATCGACAAGCAGGGCAGAGTAGTGACGCGGATTCTCGGCGAGCCGGATTTCGCCAAATTGCACGCGCTGCTGGAGCAGAAACTCGGCGAAACCTGAGGGCGACTCAGGTCACGCCGGCTTCATGTGCCTGTTGGTCGGCGTGGTACGACGAACGCACAAGCGGTCCGCTCGCGGCGTGGTTGAAGCCCATGCGTTCCGCTTCTGCGGCATACATGTCGAAGGTTTTCGGTTCGACGTAACGCAAAACCGGCAGATGATGCCCTGAGGGCTGCAGGTACTGGCCGATGGTCAGCATGTCGACGTCATGCGCACGCAGGTCGCGCATGGTTTGGAGGATTTCTTCGTCGGTTTCGCCCAGTCCGACCATCAGGCCTGACTTGGTCAGCACATGCGGGAAACGCGCCTTGAAATCCTTGAGCAGTTTCAGCGAGTGCGCGTAATCCGACCCCGGGCGGGCCTGTTTGTACAGCCGCGGCACGGTTTCCAGGTTGTGGTTCATCACATCAGGCGGGCCCGCTGAGAGGATGTCGAGTGCGATATCAAGACGGCCGCGGAAATCCGGCACCAGAATTTCGATGCGGGTCTGCGGCGACAGCTCGCGCACGGTGCGGATGCAGTCCTTGAAATGCTGGGCGCCGCCGTCACGCAGATCATCCCGGTCGACGCTGGTGATGACCACATATTTGAGTTTCAGCGCGGCGATGGTTTCTGCGAGGTGGCGCGGTTCGTCCGGGTCCGGCGGTTTCGGCCGGCCGTGGGCGACATCGCAGAAAGGGCAGCGCCGCGTGCACAGGTCGCCGAGAATCATGAAGGTCGCGGTGCCCTTGCCGAAACATTCGCCGATGTTGGGGCAGGTGGCTTCCTCGCAGACCGTATGCAGTTTCTGTTCGCGCAGGATGTCCTTGATTTCCTGGAAACGTGCGCTGTTACCGAGGCGCACACGGATCCAGTCGGGTTTTTTCAGCGGTGTTGACGGCACCACCTTGATCGGTATGCGCGCGGTTTTGGCCTGGCCCTTCTGTTTCTCGCCGGGAGCGGTCATTGCAGTTTTTCCAGTAAGCAGTGGAGCAGCCGTTCGCCGATTTGCGCGCGGCTGTCAGTGATGCCGAGATCCCGGGTACGGGTCACTTCCAGCCCGGGATAACCGCAGGGATTGATGGCGTTGAACGGTGCGAGATCGACGTCGATGTTCAGCGCGAGCCCGTGATAACAGCAGCCGTTGCGGATGCGCAGGCCCAGCGCCGCGATTTTTGCGGCGCCGACATAGACCCCCGGTGCATCCGGGCGGCCGTGCGCGGTAATGCCGTAACCGGCGAGCAGATCGACCACAGCCTGTTCCATGCGCCGCACCAGCGGACGTACCGACAGATTGCGCCGGCGCAGGTCGAGCAGCAGGTAGGCAACGAGCTGGCCGGGGCCGTGATAGGTGATCTGTCCGCCGCGGTCGATGCGCACCACGGGAATGTTGTTATCAATTCGCGGCCAGTGTTCGGTTTTGGCGGCGATGCCGGCGGTATAGACCGGAGGATGTTCGAGCAGCCACAGTTCGTCGCGGGTGTTGCTGTCGCGTTTCCGCGTGAATGTCTGCATGCGTTCCAGCGTCGGCGCGTACGGCACTTCCCCCAGCCGGTGGATGACCGGCGGTTCAGCGACAACAGCAACCGGGATGGAAGAAAGATCGGACACGGTGCGACCGGCAGAGTGGCGCCGGTAATGATGGGATAATGACGCATCATTATAGGACGTTCAGGGGGCGGCAGTGCGTGTGCTTGGCGTGTGGATCGGAATGCTGGCTGTCGGTTTGGCGCTACCGGCGGCGGCTCAGGACAGCGGAGATACGGGATCGCGATACGGCTCCAGCCTGAGCCGCGTCTATCTGGCGCACCAGCGCCTGCTGGCCGTGCGTGATGGCTGCGCCCAGGCGTTTCCGGCTCAGGCCAAGGCCGGGGAAAAAGCTTATGCCGCCTGGCAAATGCGCCACAAGGGGATGCTAAATGAACTGGATAACCGCGTGACCCTGATGATCCGCGGCTCGTCGAAAGACGAAAAAGACTATATGCGCAACGTGGGCAAATACGAGGGCTACGTTCTGGAATACCGCAACGGCGAGCGCGACGAACTGCTGGCGCAGCCGCGGGACGGCATGGAGACGGCCTGTGCCGACTTTCGCAATTACCTGACCGGCTCGGGTTCGGATTTCAACCGCGAGTATGCGGAAGAACTGCGCGTGATCCGCCAGCGCAAGCTGACGAAATAACGCCTGCCGCAGCCGCGGCTAC
>Ga0209358_10000216_pt1 | contig 53228 bp, 33 predicted proteins | sample LauGreFa1BDMLBSN_2_FD_187574 | JGI IMG/M metagenome (GOLD analysis project Ga0209358, IMG submission 187574) | Freshwater lake microbial communities from Lake Michigan, USA - Fa13.BD.MLB.SN (SPAdes) (version 2) | ecosystem: Environmental > Aquatic > Freshwater > Lake | place: Lake Michigan, USA... | reverse complement strand
AGAGGTTCTACTATATAGTGTGTTACTATTCAAACTGTTTGTAATTATTTGCAAATAATTCTACTAAATGTTTGGCTTTTGTATCATAAGCTGATGCATCAGACCAAGTATTTCTTGGATTTAAAATTTCGGAAGGAACATCAGGGCATTCACTAGGAATGTGTAATCCGAAGAATTCTTCTGTAATGAACTCAACATCATTTAGTGAGCCATTTAAAGCAGCACGTAATAATGCTCTGGTATAAGATATTTTCATTCTTTTACCCACGCCATATTCGCCACCACTCCAACCTGTATTAACTAACCATACTTGTGTGCCATTCTCATTGATTTTATCTTTTAACAAATTGGCATATACTTTTGGATGATGGACCATAAAAGGAGCACCAAAGCAAGTACTGAATGTCGCTGAAGGTTCTTTTACGCCTCTTTCAGTTCCTGCAACTTTAGCTGTATATCCTGATAAAAAATGATAAATAGTTTGTTCTGGTGTTAGCTTAGAAATAGGAGGCATTACGCCAAAAGCATCACATGTTAAAAAGAAAATATTTTTAGGATGTCCACCACGATTATCAGCAACTATATTGCTTATAAAATTACGTGGATATGAAGCACGTGTGTTTTCTGTAATTGAATCGTCGAATAAATCGATAGCTCTAGAAATTGGATCTACAGGAACATTTTCTAAAATAGTTCCAAATCTGCGTGTCATATCATAAATGATGGGTTCTGCTTCTGCAGATAAATTGATCACTTTGGCATAGCAGCCACCTTCATAATTAAAGGTCCCTGCATCTGACCAACCGTGTTCATCATCACCAATTAACGCTCTTTCGGGATCAGTAGATAATGTGGTTTTTCCAGTTCCAGATAAACCAAAAAACAATGAGGTGTCGCCATCCAAACCAATATTTGCAGAGCAATGCATACTCATAACGCCTTGAAGTGGCATCAAATAATTTAATGCAGTAAAGATTGATTTTTTTATCTCACCTGCATAATGAGTTCCACCAATAAGGACTAATTTCTGTGAAAAATCCATTAAAATGAATGTTTCTGAACGTGTGCCATCTAATTCTGGACTAGCTTTAAAATCTGGGACATGAATAATCGTAAATTCTGGTTGGAAATTTTCAAGCTGTTGTTCTGTTGCATCTATAAACATATTCTTGGCAAATAGATTGTGCCAAGCCTGTTGATTAATGACTCTAACAGGTAGACTGAATTGATCATCTGCGCCAGCTATACAATCTAAAACATATACATCAGAACCTTGTAAATAGGCTGATATTCGTGCTTTGAGACTATTAAATTTATCTTGTGGAAATGGTTTATTTACTTTGCCCCACCAAACATTTCCAGAACTAGAGGGCTCATCTACGATAAATTTATCATTAGCGCTGCGGCCTGTATGTGGAGCTGTAATTGCAATCAGCGATCCATGTTCACTTAGTTCTGCTTCGCCATTTGATATGGCATGCTCATAAAGTTCTGCTGTAGAAAGATTGTAAAAAACCTCGTTTAAATGCGGAATGCCCTGATTGTGAAGGGAAAGCAGAATATCTTCAGATGACTTCATAACTACACTTTTTGACATGAATAAAGTTTAGATTTCATTATAAATGTATCATTTGTTGTGATGATAGATTCATACTGCAAAATTACGGTAAAATGTCAAATATGGAGCTATATAGAGTTAAAATCATGAATTTATTTATTCATATCTATGTATCATTAACTTATATCCAGACCCATGAACATTTACAATTTCTACGGAAGGATCGGATTTTAAATGTTTGCGAAGCTTTGTTATAAATACATCCATACTTCTTCCATTGAAATAATTGTTATCTCCCCAAATCATCAATAAAGCTTTTTCTCTTGTAACTAATTTATTTTGATTTATACATAGTAATCGTAATAATTCACATTCTTTGCTTGTAAGTGATTGCAATGAAGAATTATACTGAAGTATGCGCAAATTATAATCAAAGATATACTCGCCTATTAAAAACTTGTTTTTTTGAATGTCATCTTTTGAGCTTATCGTATAAGACTCATTAAAAGAAGAATCTGCAATTCCGGTTCTTCTTAATATTGCTTCTATTCTTAATAGTAGTTCTTCGGCAATAAAAGGTTTTATAACATAGTCATCCGCACCAATAGAAAGGCCCTTTATTTTATCATGAATTCCTGATTTAGCTGATAAAAATATAATTGGAACAAGATTGTCTGTTTTTTTAATCGCTTTAGCAAGTTCAAAGCCGTCTTTTTTAGGCATCATTATATCTATAATACAAAGGTGTGGTTTGCATTTTAGAAATGCATGTAACCCTTTTTCTCCATCCATGGCTAATTCTACATTGTAACCTTTGATTGTAAGATATTCTTTAAGAATCATACCCAAACTTGGATCATCTTCCACTAACAGTATAGATCTATCCATATAGTAAAATGAATATTAATAATAGTAAAAACTTTTTATTCTTCTAATGGTAATTGAACGCTAAATGTGCTTCCATTATTTGCATGGCTTTGAATAGTAACCGAGCCCTTATGCATTGTAACTATCGATTCTACATAACTAAGTCCTAAACCAAATCCTTTTACATCATGTCGATTGCTGGTGTTTATCCTGTAGAATCTGTCAAATATTTTTTTATGATCTTCTTTTTTTATCCCAATGCCCTTATCTATTATATGAATTAATATATCATATTTTGTGTTCTCTGTCTTGATAGTTATATCTGGAGGATCTTTTGAGAATTTACAGGCATTATCAAGTAAATTTGTAAACACATTAAATACATGATGAGAATCTCCATGAATCATATAGTGTTTTGCTAAAAAAGCAGAGTTAATCTTACCACCTTTATTTAAGATATTTATCAATTGCTTATCGATAGCTAATTCAAGTATTTCATGAATGTTAATTGATTCTAATGTTAATGGAATTGACTTGTCTTCAAGTGTGGCTGCCTGTAGAATAAGGTCAACATGCTTGCTTAACCTACTATTTTCTTGATGTATTGCGTCTAAAAATCTATTCCTGGTTAACTCCGATTCTAAAATTTCTTGATCTCTAAGAGCTTCGCTAGCTAATGAAATTGTAGCTAAGGGAGTTTGAAATTCATGGGTCATATTATCAATAAAATCTGCTTTCATTTTTGAAAGTTTTTTTTGTTTCAATAATGAAGAGACAGTTAATGAGAAGATACCCATAATGAGCAGAATACATGCAGCTGATCCCAGTAAAAATATGCTAAGAGAATCAATAATATATGCTTGTTTATCAGGAAATATAACTGACAATCTATAATTGGATCCTACTATATCATGTGGAAATAACTGAACATATAAAATACTTTGTCTTAATTTTTCACTAAACTCATTGTTCTCTGTATATACAATATTGCTATTCTTAATATCAGTTATACCCCAATAAAATGGAGCAAATATTCCCAATTTAGAAAACTCAGTTTGTATTAATTCATGAATATTATAGTATGAAATTCTTTGCTTTAATGCTTGGGATTTTAAAGCAATCAAATATGATTCTGCAATATCATTAGATTCATCAATTTTTGTTTTTGCACTTATTTTGTATTCATTTGTGCTAAACTTCTGATTACTTGTCGAACTCTTAAATATAGAGTCTTTATTGTTTTTATGTAATTCTTTTGAATTCTTGATTGCTTGTAAGTTTTCTTGTTTTTCTAGTTTTAATACAAAAGATTGTAAAGCTTTGGACGTAGTTCTGAGCAGTTCTTCATTTTTAATACTAAATGCAGAGTTTATCCAATACATTTGAACTGCAATGAGTGCAATCATTGCAATGGTCATAATGATAATTAAATAAGAAATATGATACTTATGCATTCAGAATATTGATTTGTTCTACCCTAATTTTGATTAACTAGATCAATTTACATAAATCAATGTAGATTTGCAGAAGAATTAACGTCCCTTAACATTTGTAGAATTATAATTTCACATAGTTTAATATGCAAAATAGGAATAATGAATCATTAGCAGAATATGCTGCGCAAAGACAATTAGATGCATACAATGATAAAGATATAGATGCATTTTTAGATTGTTATACAGATGATATTGAACTTACTCATCAGCATAGTGGCGAAGTATTCTGTAAGGGCAAAGTAGAAATGCGAGCCATCTATGGTTCTATGTTTAATAGATGTCCTGATTTATTATGCATTATTGTAAAGAGAATTGCATGTGGGGAATTTGCAATTGATGAAGAATTAGTGAATGGTCAGGTAAAAGGAAAAACTATTCATGCTACTGCAATTTATCATGTTAATCAAAATGGATTAATTGATAAGGCATGGTTTATGAGGGATGAATAAAAAAAGGCTGTATTTAACAAAATACAGCCTTTTTTAAATAAGCTATTAAGGATTAACCTTTGTTTTCATCCTTTTTACGAGGGGCAGCAATAGCTACAATAGTAGCATCACCATTAGTTTTTATAGTTAAACCAGGGAAATTAATATCGCGAACATGAATAGCATGTCCAATTCTAAGATCTGTAATATCAATCTCTAATTTCTCAGGAAGATCCTTAGGGAAACAAGAAACAGGTAGTTTATGGATAATATGTTCCAAAATACCACCTTCTTTTACACCAACACTTTGTCCCTTAAATGCAACAGGAACAAGAATATGAATTGGTTTATCTTCTTGAACACCAAATAAATCAAAATGAACTATTGCATCAGTAACAGGATCAAAAGATATATCTTTCAACATGCATTTAAGAGTAGAATTAGAACCTTCTACTTCTAAGTTTATAATTTTTGCATTTGCTGTATACACAATAGGACGCATATTTAGCGGATGAACAGAAATAGCAATTGGCTCTTCGCCATGGCTATAATATATTCCAGTAACTAAGCCTTTATTCCTTACAGCTTTAGAGGCTTTTTTACCGATATCACGGCGCTGAGCTTTAAGAACAACTTCACTCATTGTGATTCTCCAATGAAATTCTTATTGAATAGTATATTTATCTAATTATTTCAAAAAGCGAACTTATGGAAGCATTATTATGCGTTCTACGAATCGCTTCTGCGAATAAGTCTGCAACAGATATTGTATGTATTTTATTGCTATCCCAATGCATCGGGAAAGTATCAGTAACATAAACATTCTGAATTGCAGGACTATTGTGAATTTTCTCGATAGCACTACCAGAAAATACTGCATGAGTACATACACCTGTGATACTTTTTGCTCCTGCAGCAATTAATGCTTCAGAACATTTCACAAATGTAGTCCCTGTATCGATTAAATCATCTATTACTATGATATTCTTTCCTTCAACCTCGCCGATTATATTCATCACTTCGGCAACATTATGAGAAGGCCTACGCTTATCAACTACTACTAAGTCGGCATCGAGAATCTTTGCATATGTTCTAGCGGTTTTGATGCCACCAACATCAGGAGATGCTATTGCAAGATTGTCAGACTTAATATCAAAGAGCGCTTTTACTAATACAGTAGAACCATATAAATGGTCTAAAGGAATATCAAAAAAACCTTGAATTTGCGGTGTATGCAAATCCATAGTGATTATTCTATCTGCACCAGCTTCGGTAATCAAATTAGCAACTAATTTAGCAGTAACAGAAACTCTTGGCTGATCTTTTCTGTCTTGACGTGCATATGCAAAATAAGGAATAACGGCTGTTATTCTTTTTGCAGATGCTCTGCGTGCAGCATCAATCATTATTAATAGTTCAAGAAAGTTTTCTGCAGGAGGATTTGTAGATTGAACGATAAAAACATCTTTGCCCCTAATGTTTTCTTCGTATTTAACCCAAATTTCTCCATCACTAAAATTAGTAATTGTTACTGGAGATAACTCTTCTCCTAAAGACCGAGCTATTTTTTCGGCTAAAGGACTATTTGACCTACCAGACACAATAATTAACTCTGACATGCAGAATGCACCAAGAACTGATTAATTATAAAGTACATAAGGTTACCAATAATACAGTAAAGTAGTACATGGTAACCGCTTAATTCTTAGTGAAAAGCCACAAACCGTAAGCCGGCTGTGGCTTCCAAGTATAGATATCAGCTGGGGCGGAAGGATTCGAACCTACGAATGGCGGCTCCAAAAACCGCTGCCTTACCGCTTGGCGACGCCCCATCACTGTTTGTTTATAAAACAGAGTTGCAAAAATAAGAGATGCTGATTAAGAATCAAAGAAAAAAAAATCTGAAGGATAAATAATATTGAAGCTTGATAAGATTATTCGAGTGAATTGGATAATATTTGAGCTGAAGACGAGTCAAATTCTCTTTGAATTGTTATTATATCATCTTTGTATAATTCTTCATGAGATTTGACTGTTTTACCATTTTTATGAAGTAATGCAAACCCTTTTTTTAGTGGGTGTAATGGATATAGCGCATGAAAATGTTGTTCTAATGCAAAAAACCTTTTTTTGTGTTCTGCAAGAGTTCTTTGACTATTCAGAAATAATCTAGTTTCTAGATCATCTGTTTTTTGAATTGCATATCTAATAGAATCTTTTATGTATTTAAAACCTGAATGTTGTTCATATCTAAGTACTAATTCTCTTTTTTGTGATATGGTTTGGGATATTACTTTTTTTATGGAATTTTCTGCACTATTAATAAAATTAATAAAATCTGTGCTTGTAATTGAGGTTGCTAATTCAGCTGCAGCAGTAGGTGTAGCCGCACGGTGATCAGACACAAAATCAGCAATTGTAAAATCCGTTTCATGTCCAATTCCAGCTATTATTGGTATGGAGCAATTGGCTATTGTTCTTGCAATTAATTCTGAATTAAATGCCCATAAATCTTCTATAGAACCTCCGCCCCTAGCAAGGATAATAATATCGCAATTGTGAGCTTGCAATTCGATTATAGCATTTTTAATGTCTTCAATAGCAGTATCACCCTGTACTAATGTAGGTCTTAAGATTATTTCGGATAATGGGCTTCTTCGTTTAAGTGTAGTTAAAATATCTTGAACTGCTGCGCCAGTTGGAGAAGTAATAATTCCTATATGTTTAGCAAATACTGGAATTGGTTTTTTTCGGGAAACATCAAATAAGCCTTCACGTCCAAGTTTTAATTTTAATTCCTCGAAAGCCATATAAAGATCGCCTGTGCCTAAAGGGACAATTGAAATACAATCTAATTGATATTTTCCTTGTGGGGGATATACTGAAACTGTTCCTTTTGCCAATACTTTCATGCCATCTTGTAAGGGAAATGTAAGGGTTTTGCCCCGCCACATCACAGCAGAAATTTGTGCGGCATCATCTTTTAATGAAAAATACCTATGTCCAGAAGAATGTAATTTGAAATTGGAAATTTCCCCAGTTATTGAAAGAATCCCCATACCATCTAATAATGATTTAATTGTTCCTGTTATCTGGCTTACTGTTAATGGTTTTTTTTCCATATGCATTTGATATATCTTATTATTAATCGAAACAAATTATGAATTTTAATTGCATATGGGAAAGGAAGTAAAAACATTATTAAATATTTGATGAGGGTGCCTATTTATTAGCCTTGGGGATATCCAACGTTTATTGTAATTTGGCATATTATTGGCAATAGAATACTTGAATGCCAAAGCATAAGGAAAAACACAACATATAGGAAGTGATCTTGAGTTCACATTTATCATACCGAGTTTTAGCTGCACAGGAAGCGCAAACTTTGGCCATTTCAAATAAAGCAAAAAGATTAAAGAAACAGGGTGTAGATATCGTGTCGCTCTCTGTAGGAGAACCTGATTTTGATACGCCAGAATGTGCCAAGCAAGCAGCTTTACAAGCAATTTCAGAAAACTTTACACATTATACAGAATCCGATGGTATTATAGAATTAAGAGAAGCTGTTGCTAATAAATTTATTAATGATAATGGTATTAAATCAGTTAGCCAGACAACAATCTTAATTTCTGGCGGTGCTAAACAATGTATTTATAATGTACTAAATGCTATATGTAATGAAGGAGATGAAGTATTAATCTTTGCTCCATATTGGGTTAGTTATCCTGCCATGGTAGCATTAACGGGTGCTAAACCAATTATCATTCAGGCTTCATTTGAACAAGTATATAAAGTTACTCCTTTGCAATTACAGGCTCATTTAACAAGTAATACAAAATGTGTCATCTTTAATAGTCCGTCAAATCCTACTGGAATCATGTATACAGAGCAAGAAATTAGGGACTTAGCAGCTGTATTACAGGATCATGATTGTTATATCATAAGTGATGAAATTTATGAGAAGATATCGTTCGGAGAGATAAAACACTTTTCTCCTGGTGCTATCGAATCTATAGCTCATAGAGTAATTACAGTTAATGGGGTATCGAAAGCATATGCAATGACAGGATGGCGTATTGGCTATATGAATGCCCCCGAACATGTGTTTAAAGAAGCTTCGAAAGTACAAGGACAAAGTACTTCGCATCCTTGTTCTATTGCTCAAAAAGCAGCGCTTGGTGCTTTGATTGGTGGAGATAATGATGTAGAAAACATGCGAGAAGCATTTTCTTTTAGAAAACAATTGGTTTGTGATTTGCTTTCTACTATACCCGGTATAAGATTTCATATTCCTGATGGTGCTTTTTATGTTTTTATCGAATTAGGATCAATTCTTACAGATGCTGGGATTGAAGATGATGCAATGTTTTGTAGCTATTTATTAGATAGTTTTTTATTGGCCTTAGTTCCTGGTAGTGCATTTGGTAATCCAAATTCAATCAGAATTTCTTTTGCTGCTTCTGAACAAACACTTCGAAAGGGCATATTGCGTCTTGCAGAGGGGATTTCTTCTTTACAAAATCAAAAAAATGTATAATTCACATAAATATCTTAGCCCCGAAGCTGTTTCAAGTTTGGGATCAATTGAAATTAAAGCTAGACTTATAGTAGAAGGCTTTATGTCTGGTTTACATAAATCGCCGTATCATGGTTTTAGCGTAGAATTTGCCGAACATAGACAATATCACCCTGGAGATGATTTAAGATATTTAGATTGGAAAATTGTAGGAAGAACTAATCGATATTATATCAAACAATTTGAAGAAGAAACCAATTTACGTTGTACTGTTGTAGTAGATTCCAGTGCATCGATGAATTATGCTTCTAAAGGTAATATTACTAAATTCGATTATGCTGCTTGCTTAGCCGCTTCTTTCTGCTATTTAATGATGAAACAACAAGATGCTGCAGGACTAGCATTATATAACACAGATTTAGTAAATTTTTTACCTCCAAAAAAGAAGCCATCTTATCTTCAAGAAATACTTAAAATTTTGGGGTCGGCTGTTCCATCAATGCAAACTGGTACTTCCGATGCATTGCATAAGCTTGCTGATCAATTACCCAAAAGAGGTATGGTAATAGTTATAAGTGATTTTTTTGATGATATCCAATCAATCGTACAAGCTTTAAAGCATTTTAGACATAATGGTCATGAAGTGATTGCGATTCAGGTTTTAGATCCAAGAGAAAAAGATTTTGATTTTGGTGTGGATGCAAATTTTAGAGACATAGAGTCAGGAGAGGAGTTAATTACTCAGCCATATCAAATTAAAAAGTCTTATACCGAAGAGTTTCAGCGTTTTGTGATTCAATTAAAGCATGAATGTAGAGTTAGGGGTGTAGAATATTTGCAGATAGATACTTCTCAGCCATATTCAATAGCATTAAGAGAATATCTATTTAAAAGAAATAGACAATAAAAAACCCCAAAAAAACTTTTTGGGGTTCAATACATTTTATGTAGAATGAATTATTTTTTTACCATTGCGCGCATTATGGCAGATTTAAAATCTTCTTTGCTTCTTGCTCCAACTATTTTTTCAGAGATACTGCCATCAGCTTTGATAATAAACGTGGTAGGAATAGCTCCAATTCCATCAAAAGCATCTGCAACTTGATCATTTCCAATCAAAACTGTATAAGGCATATTTTTAAGACGGACAAATTTACTTACAGTCTTTAAGGCTTCGTCATCTCTGTCCATTGAAACGCCTAAAACAAGAACCTCATTCTCAGAAAACTCTTTAGAAAGTTCAATAATATCTGGTATTTCTTTCCTACAAGGAGGACACCACGTTGCCCAAAAATTTAAGAATATTACCTTACCAGCACCATACTGAATTAAATTACTCGCATTGGTGCCATCTTTCCATGTAAAAGTAGATGCCTTGCCCGGAACTGTGGATTTATTAACTGTTTCAATTGGAAAAACCTTAACCTTAGCAGTATTATCTGGAGTTTGAGCATGTACATGTAAGGAAGTAAATATTCCTAATAAAATGGTACATATTAATGCAAAACGACGATGTGATGTGCCCTGAAAGCAATTCATATCAGGATTCCTTAACGTGAATAAGTGCTGAAAGCTGATCTATACGGAGATTTGTGACGATTGAACACATATTAGATTTTAAACGCCATAATACCATTGTATTATTAGATCCTTTTTCTTTCTCCCAATACCAATCTGCTTTATTAACTATTTCTATAGCTTTTGGATTGATGTTCAGATTATGATTGTCTATCATCTGATTTGGAACTTCGTACATGTACACAAATTTATCACCAGCTTTAAAAACAAAGTGAGCTAATTTAACACCTTTATATTCAGAAACAACACCACCCTGCAATTCTGCATCAATTTCTGGATAAAAAACTGGGTAATTGACGCCTTTTTCTTTAAAAAATCTAGATAATTCTTCTTTATTATGAGTTACCTTTTGCAAAGATAAATTGCCCTGTTCTAATGAATGAAAATTATTATATGCCTGAAAACATAAATTATCATTGCCATTATGTGTAATATTCACATAAGAAAAAGCGTCTGAATTATTGGGGGCTTGATTGTATAATAAATAACCAGATATTCCAATAATTATACCCAAGGGAAAAGCTATCACAGGCTTTAGGAAAATAGCAAGAATAGCATTATATGCATTGTAAATTGTTTGTTTAAACGTTGATGAATGCTCTTCAGAATTCATTAATTCTTCATTTGCAAGATTTCTTTGAATTGCCATTTGAATGTCTAGAGGGGCATTTATACTCAAAGCATCTTTGCGATTAATAAGAATGTTTTTGGTTGCCGTTTGAATTGTATGTGCTACGCGTAACTCAGTGTTAGAATCAAGACGGTTCAGAAGCTCTTCTCTAAGATTAGGGGCAATATATTCCCCATCTATCAAAGATGTAAGATTCTCTTCGAGTTCTTGTTGCTTGTAATTCACTGTAGTACTTAAAGATGTAAAAAAAGATTTAATTATTATTGTTCATATTGATGGGTATCATATCCACGGTTTTTAGCATATTTTATAAGTTTTGATGCTAAAATATTTCTAGCTCTGTGAAGCCTAGACCTAACAGTGCCAATTGGACATTCTAAAATTTCTGATATTTCTTCATAAGTCATTCCTTCTAAATCACATAGTATAATTGCAGTTCTAAAAGATTCTGGTAAAGAATCCAAAGCGATTGAAATTTCATCATCTAATAGATTGTCAAAAATTCTTTTTTGCAGATCTGTAGATTCTGAAGACTCGCTTCTAATTAAATCATAAAACTCTTCTATAGTATCGTATTCAACAGTATCAGGCTCTTTTTTATCTTTACGATATTGATTTATATATGTATTCTTCAGTATTCGAAATAACCATGCTTTGCAATTTGTGCCAGACTCAAATTTGTCAAAAAAACGGTAACCTTTTAAGAAGGTTTCCTGCAATAAATCACTAGCATCATCTCTATCTCTACACAATCTTACTGCAAAACTGTATAAAGCATTCATATGTGGAAGTGCTTCCTGCTCGAACAATGCCTGCTTACTTTGTGAACTATTCATTAGGGTATTAATTTGTACTTTGGAATGTGTATCCAAATTAATTTCTTCATTAGTAAGTGCAAACTTATCAATTTCTAATACAGAAAGTGTATTCATAATAGTATCTAAGAATAGAAATATGTAGTCAAGTCACTAATCTCTAAAAAGGCATCCAGTTGAACCAGTCCACGGAATATTGTTATATCTAACTCCCATCATTGGGCCTCTTCCAGTCCTTGCTAGTGACATTGCAGGAATAGGTTCATTGGCGTGTTCTGGCCAAATCAACATTATTCTGATCTCAACTTTATTTTGTCCTTCTGGAGTATATATGCAATCCGCATAGTTGATTTTAGATTGAAGTATATACTGATCTCTCATATCAGCAGGTATTTCATCAATGTCTTTTTTACGAGGATGTACATTAACTCCTTTGCCAGAGAAAGCAAACAAAGGTTTAAGGACAAAAGGTTCCAGATTATCTGGAAAATTTTCTATTTCAGATAAAAAAACTGTGGTAGGAATAGATTGATGCTTCAAATAGGGCATTGAATTCTTACTGATAGTAAAATACCAATTAGGATGTCCTGCCCATTCAATATCCAACTCTTCATTCCAATGAAAATTCAACTTTGCTTGTTTTTCTTGTAATTCGTCTACTATAGCCCTATTGAAAACTCTTTTTATTTGAACCCATTTCCCATGTCTTTTATGATATAATTTATTTCCTTCTTTTTTAACGTGTTCAATGTCAGTTGTTTGGATGCCAGTCAATGTTTGTAAAGCGATAAAATCTGGTCTTGTTTTTTGTTGTTCAGGTTTATACTCCAATAAGCATGTTTCATCAGGATGATGTGAACTTATTAGTGAATCTTTTAATAATGAAACATATTCATCATTAGTATAATCCGATAAGTTGGTACTATAATTATGAGAAAATGGATATTCTTGCAATATTGTGTTTGCATAAAAAAACTGATATCCAAATAGTGAAGGAAAGCCCTGTAATTCAACTACTTTAGGAATATACTCGCCATTTGCATCTTGAGTAATTGCAAAGTCAACAACAGAGAAAAGTGGCTTTGATGATTGATGTGGAACCTTAAATAATTCTGGTATTTGATTATTATATTTAGAATTATTCTGAAGATCTATACATTCAATGATAATTTCTTTAGCATACTTTTCTAATTTCTTTCTTAATGAATTATTGACAAAAATTGGCATTTCTGCAATTCTAAAATCAATCAATGCCCCAATATTTTGTTCTAGTTTTTTTATAAAAGAATGATGTCTTTCTGCTGAGTATAATTTATTGGCAAAATGTTCCTGATCTTCCAAAAGCATAGTCCAGATCCATGAAGTAAGTGTTAGTTTTTTTGTTGGCTAAGTATTCGGTAAATATATCCAAAATCTCTGTATTCAAAAGACAATGAAATAGTAGTTTTTGGATATTTCTTAATATTAACAGATAAAGAGATTAATTTACAGCAGTATCATCAGAGATTAACTATAAAATTATGATAATTGGAATCGGAATAGATATAACAGAAGTTTCTAGAATTAAAGAGTCAATTGATATGTATGGTCAATCTTTTTTATCCAGAATATATACTTCTAGCGAAATAGCATATTGTGAGTCTTTCTCGCAAAATAGTATGTCGCATTATACTGGTTTTTTTTCCGCAAAAGAAGCATTTAGTAAAGCCTTAGGTACTGGGATCGGACAAAACTGCTCTTTTTTATCATTAGAAATATCTCATGATTCGCATGGGAAACCATGTATCATTATCAATGAATCATTAAAAGAATTAATAAAAGATTGCCAAATCGATTTATCAATTTCTCATACCAATAACATGGCTATTGCATTTGTAATTTTATCTAGAGATGAAGAAATTGAGCCTTTGCTACACACAATATCACAATCACTTAATGGGTAAGTCTATGATTGTAATGAAGTTTGGTGGCACATCAGTTGGTACAGCAGAGGCAATGAAGCAAGTAGCAGCTATCATTCAAAACGATGTAAGGAAGAAAAAGGTTGTAGTTTTATCAGCCTGTTCTGGAATTACCAATAAGCTTTTATATCTTGCTAAAAAGTCAGCTTATATTGATGAACAAGAAAGAATATCTTTGATAGATGAAATTATACACTTTCATTCAGATATTATTTTTTCTCTAGGTATAAATAGTTCTATTTTGGATGCTCAATTTGATTTGATTACTAAAGAAATATATGAGTTTTGTGAGGGAATATCTTTGCTAGGTGAATGTACTCCAAGATCTTTGGATCGATTAAGTTCATTTGGGGAATTATTATCTACTCTTATTTTTTCTGAATATGTAAAGGGAATCGGATTACATGCTGAATTGGTAAATGCTTTATCATTTATGAAAACAGATTCAACATATACTTCGGCACATATTCAATATGATTCAATGATTCAGCAAATACAGAAAACAATTATACCCAAATGTGAACATAATGATATTATCATTACCCAAGGTTTTATTGGAAGTGATGAACATGATATTGTAACTACTTTGGGAAGAGGTGGCTCTGATTTTTCTGCTGCTTTAATTGGAATGGCTATCGAAGCACAAGAAATTGTTATTTGGACAGATGTATCTGGAATTGCATCAGCCGACCCAAAATTAATTTCTCATGCACATACTATCGAAAAAATGAGCTTTCAAGAAGCACGGTTATTGTCATTCTTTGGCGCAAAAGTATTGCATCCCGAAACTATTTTACCAGCAATTAAACATAATATTCCAGTAATAGTAAAAAATACATTTTCACCTCATGACAAAGGAACTACGATAGTTTCTGATTCTTCATATTCTGAATCCAATATTATTTCTATAACTTCAAAGAATGCAGTTGGACTTGTAGAATTTACACATCAAACTTTTTCTATAACACAGAAAATGTCAATTATTGGAGAGTTTTTAGACACTTTGCAATGTGATTTATATGCTTTTGGATGCCTTGAAAATACTATGTACGCTGTAATTTCATTAGATAGAATTAATTTTTTAAGTAAAGCCGAAAGTCTGAAAGATTGGGAAATATCTTATAAAGATCAGTCATTTATTGCAGCTATAGGGCCAAATAAAGTGTCAGATAAATACCCTGATATATTGTCAACCTTTAATCAAATAATTTGCCAGCATAACTTTATGCCAATTCTTTTAAGTGGCATTTCTGAATATGCTTTATGTGCTGTGATCAACCAGAAATCTTTACATCAAACCTTGATTTCATTACATTCAGAACTAATTGAATAATAGAATGTTTTTCTTGCGCCATACAGTACTTTTCTATGTTTTCATTTTCTTTATTTCTGAGGTAGATATTTATGCAGAAATCCATGAAAATGATTCTACAACAGTATTTTCTATACTTAAGGAAGATGTACACTCTACTTTTTATGATATTTCTTCTATATATACATCTAGTTCAATTGGAACCATTATTGATTTAAAAAAAACGGGATTATTAGTTGCTGGGTCATTATTGGGGATGACATGTGACAATACTTTTAAATCTATAGCAGAAAGAAATAAAGTAGATGTAGATGGTAAAACAATAGAGTTCGCTAATAATTATGGTAATTTATATTATCAATTGGGGATCTCGGGGAGTATATATGCGATTGGTTTAATAAGTGATTCCAAGAAGCTAAGAAATACTGCAAGATTAACAGTTGAATCATTTATTGTTTCGGGATTAATTACAACAGTATTGAAATCCATTATTGGCAGAGCAAGGCCATATGCAAAAGAAGGCAATCAATCCTATCATTGGTTTCAGACCAACGATGCATATTTATCATTCCCTTCGGGACATAGTACTATAGCTTTTGCAGCTAGTACGGTGTTTGCAAATCAGCTTGATACGTGGTGGGGTGATGTTCTTTTTTATGGGTTAGCTTCAGGGACTGCATATGCGAGAATGCACAAAGATGCGCACTGGTTTTCTGATGTATTACTTGGGGGCAGCTTAGGATATCTTTCGGCAAAAGCAATTCTAAAAGCTCATAATTACCAGCAAAAAGATTCTCAATTAAATCATTTTATCCCTATTCTTTCTCCAACCTCATTTGGATTCGCCTACCAGTTTTGAATTTATTAAATCTCTATTATTTTATCGTTGTATTTGTATTATATTTTCTTAATTTGAAATGCGATAAATATTGCTAAATTGATAAGTATATAGAGATACATAATTTCCATCTGAATCACCCAAAAAAGTTCTTTATCTAAGGACAAATACACAACAGAATGAGATGAGATAACTGAGTTTTCAGATAAGCTCATTGATAATCACCAATGCTAGATTATATACCTTAAAAGTATATATATGTACTGTGTTTTTTCGTTGATTTCTGAGCATTTAATTCCTCAACTTTATATTTCTTCACATTACTCATGGAGTAAGCATGAAAACTTTTTACTCTTCGCTGATTATCTGTCTTATGGCGACAGTACAGTTTGCATTTGCACAAGAGAGAGTAGTTTCTGGTAAGGTTTCTTCTAATAAAGGAAGTAATTTACCTGGAACAACGGTACTTGTTAAAGGTACCAGTGTTGGTACTTATGTTAAACAAGATGGTAAGTATAAAATTACTGTACCAAGTGGTGGAAAAACGTTAACATTTAAACTTATTGGTATGAAAACCAAAGAAGTTTCTTTAGGACAATCCGACATTGTAGATGTGGTTCTTGAAGAAGATGTCGCAAAAACAGATGAAGTTGTGGTTACGGCAATTGGTATTGAACAATCTAAGCGTTCATTAACATATGCTACACAAGAGGTAAAAGGTAGTGCAATTTCACAATCAAAAGAAGCAAATATTGTTGGTGGCTTAGCAGGTAAAATTGCAGGTGTTCAAGTTACTAATTCTACAGGTGCAGCTGGTGGTTCTTCATATATTAGAATTAGAGGTGCATCTTCTATAACCGGCGATAATCAGCCATTATTTGTTATTGATGGTATTCCAATAGATAATTCAATGTTATCTACCGAAGCCAATACAGGCGGTGTTGCTTATTCTAACCGTGCAGTTGATATTAATCCAGATGATATAGAATCTATGAATGTTCTTAAAGGTGCAGCTGCAACTGCATTATATGGTATTCGTGCTGGATCTGGAGCTATTATCATTACAACGAAAAAAGGTTTGAGTGAAAAAGGAATTGGCAGAATGTCTGCATCTTTTTCAACTTCATTAGGCATCGATCAAGTTAATAAATTACCAGAATTACAATCTAAATATGCTCAAGGATTAAATGGTGCATTAGGATCTCCTGCTGCTGCTGCTAGCTTACGTCCTCGTTCTTGGGGTCCTGCTATTGATACTTTAGTATGGGTAGCAGATCCTTCATGGATTTGGGATAAAAATGGAAAAATCTACGGAAAAAGTTCAACACCAAATGGTGTCACAGGAACACCTGTAACTCCATATGATAATACAGGTAATTTTTTCCAAACAGGATACACAACTACTAATACATTTAGTCTTTCCGGTGGAAATACAGCCTCTTCATTCTTTTTGTCATTATCAAATATGAATCAGACAGGTGTAACTCCTAAAAATACATTTAGCCGTACTACATTAAGACTTTCTGGAGACCACACATTTTCTCAAGAATTAAAAGTAAGTGGTTCTGTAAACTATTCAAATTCTGGTGGAACAAGAATTCAGCAAGGTTCTAATATTTCTGGTGTTATGCTAGGATTATTGCGTTCACCAATTACTTTTGATAATGCAAATGGAGTAGATGGCGCTACCGATAAATCTGCTTATACATTTGCTGATGGAAATCAAAGAACATATCGTGGTATTTTTGGTTTTGATAATCCATATTGGGTAGTTAATAATACTCCATTTACAGATAATGTTGATAGAGTAGTTGCTTATGCTCAAGCAGATTATACTCCTGCAGATTGGATGAGTATAACATATCGTATAGGACAGGATTTCTATTCTGACCGACGCAAGCAAATTTATGCTGTAAACTCTAATTCTTATGTTGCAGGCCGTGTAGTAGAAGACCAATATTTCAATAGTGATATTACTAGTGATTTATTGGTAACAATGCGTAAAAGCTTTAATGAGGATATGAATGGAAGCATAACATTGGGTCAAAATATGTATTCCAAAAGCTTAGATAATTTATATGCTACTGGTGATGATTTAGTGATTCCAGGATTCTATAATATGTCTAATGCAAGAACATTAAATCCAGGACAATATCTTTCTAAAAAAAGAACTGCAGCTGTTTATGCAGATGCTAAACTTGACTATAAAAACTATCTATTTATTAATGCAACATTGCGTAATGAATGGTCTACAACATTACCAAAAGACAATAATTCATTTATGTTTGGATCAGCATCTCTTGGTTTAGTTCTTACAGAATTAATGGACAAAAGCGATGCATTAAATTATGCTAAACTTCGTGCTTCTTATGCTTTAGTAGGTAAAGATGCTCCTATTTATGCTACACAAACATTGTTTACAAAAGCTGGTTTCGCTGATGGTTGGACAAATGGTATTACATTCCCATTCAATGGCTCTGCTGGTTTCCAAAAATCTAGCAGTTTGGGTGCTTCAGACTTAAAACCAGAAATGAAAACTGAAGTTGAAATTGGTTTAGAAACACGTCTATTCAATAATAGTATCTCTTTTGATATTAATTATTATTCAAATACTTCTACAGATCAAATTTTTGCAGTTCCTGTTGCTAGTTCAAGCGGATTTACTAGTAAATTGATGAATGCTGGTAGTATTCAAAATAGTGGTATAGAACTTCAATTGGGCGGACGTTTATTTGAATCCGATGGATTTACAGCAGATTTAAATGTAAACTGGTCTACCAATAACAGTGAAGTATTAGAACTTGCTCCTGGAGTTGATAATATTTATATCAATGGATTTACTGGTTCACAAATTCGTGCAGTAGCTGGACAGCCTTATGGTACTATTTATGGTGGCCGTTGGAAAAGAAATGCAGCTGGTGAAAAAATTATTGGATCAAATGGATATCCTGTTGTAGACAGCGAAGAAGGCGCACTTGGAAATATTAATCCTGATTGGATTGCTGGTACACGCTTAACTTTAGGATTTAATGATTTAACTGTTTCTGCATTATTGGATATTAAGCAAGGCGGTGTAATGTGGAATGGAACTAAAGGTGCATTGTTAAATTATGGAACACATAAAGAAACAGAAAATCGTGGTAGTATGACTGTATTCGCTGGTGTAGTAGAGATTGTTGATACTATAACTAAAGCTGTTACTTATGCCCCTAATACTAAATCAGTTCCATTAAGCGAAGCATGGTACCGTGGAAATGGCGGTGGTTTTGGATCTCAAGCAGAGGAATTTGTAGAAGATGCAAGTTATATCCGTTTACGTGAATTAACAGTTTCTTATAATCTTCCTGCTTCTATGCTAAGTGGTTCTCTTGTTTCTAAAGTAGGACTAACATTTACAGCTCGTAATTTATGGTTAAGTACACCATATACCGGCATTGATCCTGAAACAAGTTTGGTTGGAAATGGTAATGGACAAGGCATGGATTATTTCCAATTCCCAAATACAAAGAGCTATGTTTTTGGACTTAGCCTTGGATTCTAATTCTATAAATTATCCAATTAACTTTTTAACCATTAGGTGATATAATTATGAAAAAATATCTTTTAATAATACTCGTAGCTTTCTCAACTGTGTTGTTTTCAAGCTGCGATTCATGGGTTGACTCCAATATTAATGTTGATCCAAATAATCCGGTAGATGCTCCATTAAATTTGGTTCTACCTGTAGCCGAAGTTTCTTATGCATATGTTGTTGGTGGAGATTTTAGCAGGTTTACAGGAATGTGGATCCAAAATTTCACCGGAATCGATCGCCAATTTGATGTATTAAATAATTATCAATTTACAGAAAGTGATGGAGATAATGCTTGGTCTACAACATATCAAGTATGCCTAAATAATTTGAAAATTGTAAGTGAAAAAGCAACCGAATCAAATTCTCCGCATTATCGTGGCATTGCCAAAGTAATGATGGCTGCTACAATGGGTCAAATAGCAGATTTATGGGGTGATGCTCCTATGTCTGAAGCATTATTAGGAAATGCAAACTTAAAACCTAAATATGATAAAGCAGATGCAATTTATGCATCAATTCAAACCATGTTAAATGAAGCTGTTACAGATTTAGGCTCCGCAACTAGTACTTTTAAACCAGATGCATCATCCGATATTATTCATGGTGGTGATGTTTCAAAATGGATTAAAACTGCACATGCATTAAAAGCACGTTATGCTTGGAGACTTTCTAAAGTAGACCAAAGTAAAGCAGCGACTGCAGCACTTCAATCAATAGCTCTTGCAATGGGTAGTGAAGCAGATGATGCAAAGGTTAATTTTGCTGAAGATCCAACTGCCGAAAATCCTTTGTCACAGTTTTTGTCTCAAAGAAGCGGATATATGACAATAGGTTCAAAATTAGTTGACATAATGAATGGATTAGAAGATCCACGTCGTGATGCTTATATCGCAGCAGATAAGTCAGGTAAATTCACTGTAGATTGCGATCCAGGCCCATTATATGCAAGTGCTAATTCTCCTGTTCCAGTTGTTACCTATGCTGAAATGATGATGATTAGAGCAGAAATAAAATTAGCAGAAGGCAGTGATGTTGATGCTAAGCAATCTTATACTAATGCTATTAAATCATCCATGAAAGCAGCAGGCGTTTCTGATGTAGAAGTTACTACATATCTTGCTAAGCCTGAAGTTATGCCAACAGGAAATCTAACTTTAGATCATATCATGACTCAAAAGTATATTGCTTTATATACACAACCAGAATCATTTTGCGATTGGAGAAAAACAGGAATTCCTGCAATAACTCCTCCAAAAAATGCATCTGGCCTCACTCCACGTAGATTTATTTACCCAATTAGTGAGCGTATTTATAATGCCGCAAATATGCCATCAGGTATAACTACTCAAAGCAGAATATTCTGGGACAAATAATATTATCATTCATGTATTGAATGCCAAATGCCTGAATTCATTAGAGTTCAGGCATTTTTTTTATTCTGTTACAAATTCTATAATTAAAAGTCTATACAAACACTTGAATAGTCAGAATTTTATTCTTAATATGCGATATATAAATATTCGTAACAATGTCTATTCATTGTAATACCTTCTTTATCTCCTACAGAAATACACTAAAAATTTATTATATATTTCAGGAATTCTCAATGAAGAAATTATTCTCATTATTGATTATTACATTTTGTACCTTGGCTCTTGGTGCTTCAGTGGCACAGTCTAGAGAAATGGACAAAAGTAAATTAACATCTCTTCTTGCCGGCTCAAATGCTGGTAATGAATTTTATTTTTCATTTCCCGCTTGTTATGATGAGGAATCACCTGGATCTGATAATTATTTGAGAGTATTTGTTGCTTCTGGTGTTCGCCAAGAAATTACCGTAGAAGTAGAATCTCAAGGTTGGAGAGAATCAAAAATTGCAGTAGCAAATGATGTTGTAGAATTTAAAATCCCTACAACTGTTGGACAACCTTTTTATAAAAGAGGTCGCGATAAAGCCCCAAAAGAACAGGTGTATTTTAAAGCAGCTGTTCATGTTAAAGCACGTGCTCCAATTATTTGTTATGGTGTAACTCGTTATCAATATACAAGCGATGGCTTTTTAGCTATTCCTATATCTGCATTTGGTAATGAATATGTAATTGCTTCTTATCCTCAATATACAGCTGCTGGTTTTGGTTACTTTCTTCCTGCAGAATCCAATATTGTAGCAGCTTATGATGATACTGAAGTAACATTTACAATGGGTGGAACAGCAGGCTCTATGACTACTGGCGGTCTTAAAAAAGGACAAAAAGCTACTTTTAATATGATGAAAGGTGATGTTCTTTGCTTTGCAAACGATGCAGATGCTCAAGATATTGCTGGTTCATTAGTTAAAGCAACAAAACCAATTGGTGTTGTCTCAGGAAATCAATGTGCTAATGTTCCCTCGGGTGTATATGCTTGTGATTATATAAGCGAAATGGAATTACCAACATTTACATGGGGTAAAGAATATCATGTTACTCCTATTGTTGGTCGTTTAAAAGCTCCTGTGATACGTGTTTTTGCTAAAGAACGCGACACTAAAGTATTGAGGGATGGTCAAGATTGGATGCGTATTACTTTGAATTCACGTGGCGAAGGTGATGCATTTATTGAACGCCGCGCATTTGATGGATTATTGGCTGATGTTGTAAATACAGGTGGTACTCCATGTAAAGTTATTTCTGCAGATAAGCCAATTTATATCATGTTATATAATCCTGGCCAAACTGATGATAATGTTACAAGCGATCCATTTGCGATGGTTATGACACCATTAGAGCAATATCAAAAAGAGATCGTATTCTGTACTCCAGGTGCAAAAGGTGGAACACTTCCATTCTTAAGACAATATGTAAACTTAGTATATGAAAATGCACCTGATGGATCTGTTCCAGATGATTTAGAATTTGCAACAGTTGTTAATGGTAAGTTTTCTTGGAAAAAAGTAAATGTCCAATTTGGTGCTAATCCTGGATATAAATTCTCTATTCCAATTAGAGGCAAAACTTATTCAATGAAGCGCCTTCAATTAAATGGAGATGGGGTATATCGCATTAGAGCGAATGCTCCTTTTGCAGGTTATGCTTACGGTTTTTCTTGGTATGATTCTTATGGTTTCCCAACAAGCGTTGCATTAGGTGACTTAGAGAAAAAAGATACAGTAAAGCCAGATCCAAAATGGAAAGTATTATGTGATGGGTCTGTAGTTGGCGCTGATGGTTCAGGTTCAGCATTAGTAACAGATAAACCAGACGATCCAAATGTTCGATCAAATCTTGCATTGATTTATATGGATTTAGATTCTAGTTATAATTATGACTTTAATTATGATAAAAAGCGTGAATTTATTGCAGGCACAACAATCACAACAGATTGGTCTTTAAATGTTATAGATCCAGCTTTAGATGCACGAGCTATGCTCATTTTTGTAGATAGAGCAGGAAATGACACAATTATCGAAGTAAATTATAAAGCATTTAGCGTAGATGTTGTAGCCAAAGAAACTGATTTTGGTTTATTAAAACCAGGTCAAACAAAGACAAAGCAAATCGACTTAGTGAATTTGAATAAGAACTCCGAAGCAATTGTCAAAGGTTTTAGATTAAAGAATGGTTCAAATGGCTTCAAACTTCAAAATATTACATTCCCACTTACAATACCAGCAGGTGGCAAGGTTACATTAGATGTTGAATTCACAAAAGATGTAATCGGTGAATTTACTGATGTATTTCTTATTGATGATGGTTGTGTTGTAGCCGAAAAGGGAACTGTTAAAGCTAAAGTAGGCGAACCAATTATCTATGTAAGTGAAATTGATTATGGTTCTATCAAAAAAGGAACTACATCAATTCTTCCATTAGCTGTTAGAAATGAGGGAACTGTACCTTTAACGATAACTGGCTATTCAATGCCAACTCAGCCTACAATCTTTAAACCTATGAATTGGCCAGCAGTTTCTGCTGCTAATCCTTGGATTTTAGCTGTTGGAGAAACTAAACAATTAGATGTAGAATTTACAGCATTAGACAAGATTCAGTATACAGATCAGATAGTATTTTCTAGTGATGCAAGTAGTAGAGATAGCATAGGAGAATTACGTGGTCGAGGTGTAGAAGGTGGCTTGATAGCGCGTGGATATGATTGGCAACGTCGTAGAACAAATGCAGGTCCATATGTATCAGATAGTGGTATTTATTTAAAGAATATCGGTAATGCAAATGTTACGATACGTCAGGCAACGGCATTAAATCCAGCAGCAGCATATTCCTATGATAATAATTTTGCAAATCAGTTAACCTTGAAGCCAGATGAAGAAGGCTGGTATCCGGCAGCATTTTCACCAGCTGTACCAGGTGGCGATACATTAACAATTAATTTCGAGACAATTGATGGAACAGTAACACCAACAGATCCACCATTACGTGGTGCAGGTATTATTGGCCATTTAGCAACGCAGAACTATGATTTTGATACAACATTTGTACAAGGTGTAGTAAAACCAATTAATAAGAAGACAGTTATTATTGAGAATGTAGGTACCAAAGTAAATGGTGCAGATTTCTCTGATAATGTACTTATTGATAGTATTATTATCACAAATGCTGGAACAATAGCAGATAAGATAACAGGTAATGTGTATGGAACAAGTGGTTTCCGCTTTGACTATTCAGCAATGAAATTACCAGTAACCTTAAAGCCAGGTGAGAAATTATCAATCCCAGCAGAATTCCAGGCACAGAAGCCAGGTATTGTGATGGAATCAATCAGCACACAAAGTGATGCAGATAATGTAGTACAGAGTGATTGGACAGGCTTTGGCGTAGATCCATTTAAACCAGATCCACGTATCGTATTAGTTGGTGGTAAGGTAGATAATATCTGTCTAGGAAGTCAAGGTACAATCTTGGCCTCAGTCCAGAATACAGGAAATGTTAAGTTTCCGATATTGAATGCATTTATAGAGCCAGCTAGTCAAGAATTCCAAATAGATCCGAATTCATTAACAGCATTAAAAGCGACATCATTAGATCTAGCAGAAACCCGTCCAATATCAATCTTGTTTAGTCCATTAGCCCCAGTAGGAGTAAAGACAGCAACATTGGCATTGATCGGCCCAACAGACCAGGACACAACACGTGTTATCGTTACAGGAACAGCAGTAGATTATTCGTATACAATCAATACAAAAGGCTCAACGGGCGTAAAGATTGGATCAAGTACAGATGTTGTTTTATCATTACAGACAGCCCCTGATGCGAATGCAAATTTACAATCAATGCGTTTTGTGGTAGATTTTGATAGCAAGGTATTTTCACCAGTGGTGAACAATATCAAGACATCTGGTAATTATGCGGGTGCAGGTTATAGTATAGGAAATGCATCGATAGTATCTCCAGGTAAGCTTCAATTTGATGTGATAGCATTAAATACAAAGATTGACAAGAGTGGCGATATCGTAACGATACCAATGAATGTATATTTACCAGTAGATGGTAAGAAAGAATTTGATGTTATTTCAACAATAACAACATCAAATCCATGTGTGACGATAAAGCCAGTGCCAGGAAAGATAGAAATCGATCCAACATGTGCGTATTCATTACGTGGCGTAGATAGTAAAGGTCAAGCATTTTCATTACAAAGTGTGAGCCCAAATCCGATAGTAAATGGCATGGGCGAGCTTGTGTTTTCAGTAGGCTTTAAAGTGCAGACAGAGATCTCATTGTATACAATGACAGGCGAGAGAGTAGCGATCATTAATGATGGCGTCTTAGAAGCTGGCGTGTATACTGCACAGGTACCATTTGCGAATATACCATCAGGTAGTTATGTCGTTAAGATGGTAGCTGGTCCATATATTGATCAGCAGCAGATATCAGTTACTAAATAAAACGAGTAACAGAATACATGAAAGGGTAGAAGGTTTTCCTTCTACCCTTTTTTTTGTCAAAATGAAACTATTTTGTAATTATATCGATTTTAGATTTTTATTGAATAGTATTACATATTTTTTTTTAATTTGCATCAATATCCAATTATAAATCAGAAAATCTATAAAAGACATAATTATTTAATTTTTTTTAGGAATTATACATGAAGAAAATGCTTCTCCTTTGTGTGATGGCTTTATCAGCTTTTGCGCTAAGTTTTTCCTCTGTCTCAGCTAAGGAAATGGACAAAAGCAAATTGCCATCTCTGTTAGCAGGTTCTAATGCTGGAAATGATTTCTATATTTCATTCCCACCTTGTTATGAAGAATCTGCTGGTGGTGATAACTCTTTAAGAGTATTTGTTGCTTCTGGTGTTCGCCAAGAAGTAGTACTGGAAGTTGAATCACAAGGTTATCGTGTCAATAAAATAGCGGTACCTAATGACGTAATTGAGTTTCGTATACCTACAACTGTGGGTCAACCATATTCTAAAGGTGTTACTACACTTGCTCCTCCAGAGCAGGTGTATCAAAAAGCAGCTGTTCATATTAAAGCACGTGCTCCAATCATCTGTTATGGTGTTACTCGCTTTTTATATACAAGCGATGGCTTTTTAGCTATACCAGTTTCTGCTTTTGGTAATGAATATGTTGTTGCATCTTATCCTCAATATACTGCTGCTGGTTCAACATATGATTTACCTTCATTAACAAATATTGTAGCAGCTTATGATGACACTGAAGTGACATTTACAATGGGTGGGACTTCTGGTTCTAGAACAACTGGTGGATTAAGAAAAGGACAGAAAGCTACCGTAACAATGAACAGAGGTGATGTTTGGTGTTTTGCAGATGCTTGCGATGCATGTGATGTTGCTGGATCATTAGTTAAAGCAACAAAACCAATTGGAGTTGTCTCAGGAAATCAATGTGCTAATGTTCCTGCTGGTGTACCTTGGTGTGATTATATGGTAGAAATGGAATTACCAACATTTACATGGGGTAAAGAATATCATGTTACTCCTATTGTTGGTCGTTTAAAAGCTCCTGTGATACGTGTTTTTGCTAAAGAACGCGATACTAAAGTATTGCGTGATGGTCAAGATTGGATGCGTATAACATTGAATTCACGTGGCGAAGGTGATGCATTTATTGAACGTCGCGCATTTGATGGATTATTAGCTGATGTTGTGAATGCAGGTGGTACTCCTTGTAAAGTCATTTCTGCAGATAAGCCAATTTATATCATGTTATATAATCCTGGTCAAGCAGATGATAATGTACCGAGCGATCCTTTTGCTATGGTTATGACACCATTAGAGCAATATCAAAAAGAGATCGTATTCTGTACTCCAGGGGCCAAAGGAGGCTCTCTACCATTCTTAAGACAATATGTAAACTTAGTTTATGCAAATAATCCTGATGGATCTATACCAGATGATTTAGAATTTGCAACAGTTGTCAATGGTAAATTTACTTGGAAAAAAGTGAGCGTCCAATTTGGTGGAAACCCAGGTATCAAATTTGCTATTCCTATCAATGGTAAAACCTATTCAATGAAGCGTCTTCAGTTAAATGGAGATGGTGTATATCGCATTAGAGCAAATGAACGTTTTGCAGGTTATGCTTATGGTTTTTCTAATTATGATTCTTATGGTTTCCCAACAAGCGTTGCTTTAGGTGACTTAGAGAAAAAAGATACAATTAAACCAGATCCAAAATGGAAAGTTTTATGCGATGGGTCTGTAGTTGGCGCTGATGGATCTGGTGATGCATTAGTGACAGATAAACCAGATGATGCTAATGTTCGCTCAAATCTTGCATTGGTTTACATGGATTTAGATTCTAGTTATAATTATGACTTTACATATGATAAAAAGCGTGAATTTATTGCAGGCACAACAATCACAACAGATTGGTCTTTAAATGTTATAGATCCAGCTAATGATGCACGAGCTATGCTTGTGTTTGTGGATAGAGCCGGTAATGATACAATTGTAACTGTCAATTATAAAGCATTTAGCGTAGATGTTGTAGCCAAAGAAACTGATTTTGGTTTATTAAAACCAGGTCAAAAAATGACCAAACAAATTGACTTAGTGAATTTGAATAAGACATCTGCAGCAGTAGTTAAAGGCTTTAGATTAAAGAATGGTTCAAATGGCTTCAAACTTCAAAATATTACATTCCCACTTACAATTCCAGCAGGTGGCAAGGTTACATTAGATGTTGAATTCACAAAAGATGTAATTGGTGAATTTACCGATGCATTTATCATGGATGACGGTTGTGTTACAGCTGAAAAAGGAATCGTTAAAGCTAAAGTAGGCGAACCTATTATCTATGTAAGCGAAATTGATTATGGTGCTATTAAAAAAGGAACTACTTCAATTTTACCTATGACAATTAAGAATGAAGGTACAGTTCCATTAACTATTACTGGATATACTCAACCAAGCCAAGGTTCAATATTCCGTTTAGTAAATTTCCCAACAATATCAACAGCAACTCCATTGGTATTACCAGTAGGTGAGTCTAGAACATATGATGTAGAATTTACAGCATTAGACAAGATTCAGTATACAGATCAGATAGTATTTTCTAGTGATGCAAGTAGTAGAGATAGCATAGGAGAATTACGTGGTCGAGGTGTAGAAGGTGGCTTGATAGCGCGTGGATATGATTGGCAACGTCGTAGAACAAATGCAGGTCCATATGTATCAGATAGTGGTATTTATTTAAAGAATATCGGTAATGCAAATGTTACGATACGTCAGGCAACGGCATTAAATCCAGCAGCAGCATATTCCTATGATAATAATTTTGCAAATCAGTTAACCTTGAAGCCAGATGAAGAAGGCTGGTATCCGGCAGCATTTTCACCAGCTGTACCAGGTGGCGATACATTAACAATTAATTTCGAGACAATTGATGGAACAGTAACACCAACAGATCCACCATTACGTGGTGCAGGTATTATTGGCCATTTAGCAACGCAGAACTATGATTTTGATACAACATTTGTACAAGGTGTAGTAAAACCAATTAATAAGAAGACAGTTATTATTGAGAATGTAGGTACCAAAGTAAATGGTGCAGATTTCTCTGATAATGTACTTATTGATAGTATTATTATCACAAATGCTGGAACAATAGCAGATAAGATAACAGGTAATGTGTATGGAACAAGTGGTTTCCGCTTTGACTATTCAGCAATGAAATTACCAGTAACCTTAAAGCCAGGTGAGAAATTATCAATCCCAGCAGAATTCCAGGCACAGAAGCCAGGTATTGTGATGGAATCAATCAGCACACAAAGTGATGCAGATAATGTAGTACAGAGTGATTGGACAGGCTTTGGCGTAGATCCATTTAAACCAGATCCACGTATCGTATTAGTTGGTGGTAAGGTAGATAATATCTGTCTAGGAAGTCAAGGTACAATCTTGGCCTCAGTCCAGAATACAGGAAATGTTAAGTTTCCGATATTGAATGCATTTATAGAGCCAGCTAGTCAAGAATTCCAAATAGATCCGAATTCATTAACAGCATTAAAAGCGACATCATTAGATCTAGCAGAAACCCGTCCAATATCAATCTTGTTTAGTCCATTAGCCCCAGTAGGAGTAAAGACAGCAACATTGGCATTGATCGGCCCAACAGACCAGGACACAACACGTGTTATCGTTACAGGAACAGCAGTAGATTATTCGTATACAATCAATACAAAAGGCTCAACGGGCGTAAAGATTGGATCAAGTACAGATGTTGTTTTATCATTACAGACAGCCCCTGATGCGAATGCAAATTTACAATCAATGCGTTTTGTGGTAGATTTTGATAGCAAGGTATTTTCACCAGTGGTGAACAATATCAAGACATCTGGTAATTATGCGGGTGCAGGTTATAGTATAGGAAATGCATCGATAGTATCTCCAGGTAAGCTTCAATTTGATGTGATAGCATTAAATACAAAGATTGACAAGAGTGGCGATATCGTAACGATACCAATGAATGTATATTTACCAGTAGATGGTAAGAAAGAATTTGATGTTATTTCAACAATAACAACATCAAATCCATGTGTGACGATAAAGCCAGTGCCAGGAAAGATAGAAATCGATCCAACATGTGCGTATTCATTACGTGGCGTAGATAGTAAAGGTCAAGCATTTTCATTACAAAGTGTGAGCCCAAATCCGATAGTAAATGGCATGGGCGAGCTTGTGTTTTCAGTAGGCTTTAAAGTGCAGACAGAGATCTCATTGTATACAATGACAGGCGAGAGAGTAGCGATCATTAATGATGGCGTCTTAGAAGCTGGCGTGTATACTGCACAGGTACCATTTGCGAATATACCATCAGGTAGTTATGTCGTTAAGATGGTAGCTGGTCCATATATTGATCAGCAGCAGATATCAGTTACTAAATAAAACGAGTAACAGAATACATGAAAGGGTAGAAGGTTTTCCTTCTACCCTTTTTTTTGTCAAAATGAAAAAGAAATGCAACAATGAGCGATTGTAATCGTTATAGACAAACACTTTGAAATATACATGTATTTACTAATCTTCTAAAAGGTTTACAATGCTAAAAAGACCTCTTGTCTCGGCTGTTATTTTAATAGGCGTTGGCATTATCTTTGGTATTGCCTTGGTATCAAGTATTACTACAGGCGGAATTTCATCAGTTTTTGCAGCAAATAAGGAAATTGGAGCTAAGACAGCCCCGGTAAATCTAAGTTCGCAAGTGCAAGCAATTAACGAGGCATTTGCTAATGCAAGTAAAGCAGTTAATGCAACAGTTGTTAATATTAATGTAATTACTGAAACTAAAGTTAGCAATAATAGAATGCAAGATTTATTTAGGTTTTTTGGAAGCCCAAATGAAATCCCAAATGATGAAGATAAAAGTGAACCAGAAACACAGAGATCCGAAGGGGCTGGTTCTGGAGTAATTGTTTCAGAAGATGGTTATATAATTACTAATAATCATGTAGTTGCTGACGCAAAAGAAGATGGAATCAAAGTAATTCTATCCGATAGAAAAGAATATAAAGCAAAATTGATAGGAAGAGATCCACTAACCGATATTGCCGTCATTAAAATTGAGGCGCAAGATTTACCTGTTGCACATATTAGCAATAGTGATGATGTACTTATTGGCGAGATGGTAATTGCAGTAGGAAATCCATTAGGATTGAATTCAACAGTTACATCTGGAATAGTAAGTGCTATAGGAAGAGGAGCATTAGGATTAAATAGAGATAAATATGCAGTTGAAAATTTTATTCAAACTGATGCTGCAATCAATCCAGGAAATAGTGGTGGTGGATTGTTTAATCTTAAAGGAAGTCTGATTGGAATTAATACTGCAATTGCATCAAGAACAGGATATTTTTCTGGATATGGCTTTGCAATTCCAGCAAATCTAGTTCGTGCTGTTGCAATGGATTTAATCGAAGATGGGAAAGTTGATAGAGGCTATATCGGAATCTCATTAAGACCAATCGATGAAGTATCATCTAAATCTTTAAAATTAGAGAAAGTTGCAGGTGCTTTAGTAGATGATGTACTTAAAGATAGTCCAGCAGAAAAAGCAGGTATAGAGGCAGGTGATGTAATTCTTGAATTAGATGGAAAACCTATAAATTCTTCAAATGATTTGCAAAGTTATGTTGCTCAAAAGAGAGCTGGAGATAAAGTTAATTTAAAACTTTGGCGAGATGGTAAATCACTTAATAGATCTGTGACACTAAAACGTAGAGATAAAGATGATATAGCATCAGCAGATGATACAGATTCTGATCCAAATTCATCTGCAGAAGAATCAACCAATAAACCAGTAAGCTTTAAAGAACTTGGATTTAGTGTTGGGCCCCTAACAGAAAAAGTTAAAAAAGAAATGGAAATTGAAACTGGAGTATTGATAACAAAAGTTGATACTTATAGTTCAGCTGCCGAACGTGGCATCTTTCCTAATGGAATAATCGTAAAAGCTGATAAACAACAATTAAATTCAACTGGACAATTAAAAAAGATGGTTGAATCAAGAAAAGGTGATGTAATTAGATTGCAGATCAAATATAAAGAAGGAACAAGATTGGTATTTATGGAAGTACCAAAAGATAAAAGCTAAGTTTGGTTATTTGAAATAGATACACTAAATTTGCGGTCCCTATTTACACTAATTGGAAATAAAAGTACTATGAGTACATATATTGTTAATCCCGTAGAAGTACGGATGAAAGAGTCTTCAAAAGGCAGTATTTATCAATCTATCGTGGCGATGGGATTGCGTGCACGTCAAGTAAATGATCAAATCAAGACACAATTGACAGCCCGCATGGAAAATGTTGAGACTGATGCTGATGAATCAGAAGGTCCTAATTTTGATAAGCTAGCTATTAGTAGAGAATTTGATGTTCTTCCAAAACCAATATTTATTGCTATGAAAGAAACAATGGACGGAAAACTCACATTTCGTATGAATGACGATAAATAATTTTATAGAAGTATAGTGAATTATAATAAGCCATCGAATGCTATTAGCTCGATGGCTTTTTATTTAATATGTAAAGTATAGATTTGTTAATTGGTAGATAGAAATGACATTATATCAAAAGAAAATAGTACTTGGAATAAGTGGAAGTATTGCAGCTTATAAAGCCCCTATGATTGTACGAGAATTAATAAAAAGGGGTGCAGAAGTGCGTGTTGTTATGACGCCTTCAGCAGAGAAGTTTGTATCCAAAACAGTTCTAATGAATCTCTCCAAATATCCAGTTGCAATAGAAATGTTTGAAGATGACATACAATCAGGTGGGTCTTGGCATATTCATCTTGCTCATTGGTGCGATGCAATGCTTATTGCTCCATGTTCAGCAACTACTCTAGCAAGATTAGCTACTGGATTTTATGATACTGCTCTATCCATTGTTGCTTGTGCCGTTCCTAAACATATTCCTCTTATTATTGCTCCTGCAATGGATAGTGATATGTGGATGCATCCAGCTGTTTTAAGAAATGTACAAAAAATTGAAGAAGATGGGGCAATTATAATACCTCCAGAAGTTGGAGAATTAGCATCGGGAATTATAGGCCAAGGACGATTGCCAGAGATTGAATTATTGCTTGAATATGTTGAACATGCACTGTCTATTTCTAATTCACATGCATATTCGGCAGATATATCTCAATCAGGAAATAATAAACCAATTTCAATAGTTTCTAAAGATCACATTGCAGATACTCTGTTGGATACAAGTATACATTTAGATTCAGAACAAAAAATACAGCCACAGATATTATATGGAAAGAACATACTAATTACCGCAGGCCCAACAATTGAAAAAATTGATGATGTGCGATTTATAAGTAACTTTTCTTCGGGAAAAATGGGGTATGCATTAGCAGAACAAGCAGCTGCAATGGGTGCTTTAGTTACATTGATTTCTGGTCCAGTTCACTTATCGAAGCCAAAAGGATCAATAAAAAGAATTTTTGTTGAATCTGCTCAGCAAATGTATGATAAAACAGTTGCATGTTTTCATCAGATGGATATTGCAATATTATGTGCAGCAGTAGCAGATTATACTCCTAAACAACACATTGCAGGTAAGTTAAAAAAAGGAGAATTAGGAGAAAATATGGTAATTGAGTTAATCAAAACTCCAGATATTTTATCTGCTATTGGCAAGAGTAAAACATCTCAGCAATATGTTGTAGGATTTGCTTTAGAATCAGAAAATGAAATACAATACGGAAAAGAAAAGTTGGATAAAAAGAATGCAGATATGATTATTGTGAATTCCGTTCAGGCTCCTGACAGCGGGTTTCAAGGGGATAATAATACTATTACAATACTTGCAAAAGATGGAAGAGAAATTTCATATCCTGCTATGACAAAACATGATTGTGCAAATGCAATTTTATATTCAATTGGAGCAATGATTAATCTATAATGAAATCTATGCACGAACATATTATTCGTTTACATGTAAAAAAAATAGCAGATCTATTATCAAAGTTTCAGTTTACATGTTCTATAGATGAACACAGTTGGCAAGAATATTCTGTCAAATTAATGTTCTTAGACAAAAATGAACATCTTGGTCATGCTCGATTATATTATGCACCATCAAAGAAGTCATTTCGCTTCGATGCACGATATATTCATAATGAAGATATCGTGGGGCTAATCGGTGGCAGTACTCAAAAATCTGTTTCTGAAAAAAAGAAGGAACATTCAGAGAAATATTCACATCATACAGGACTATCTGCATATGTAGATGGATCGTATATTAAGGGAAAGATAGGATTTGGTTTTGTAATATTATTAGACAATGATAAAGTTTTTGAAGATCAAGGAAAAGTATCGAATCCTGAATATCAAGATGCCAGACAAGTAGCTGGAGAATTAACTGCAGTTGGTAAAGTGATTCAATGGTGTATAATACATAATCATACATCAATTACTATTTATTATGATTATGCTGGAATTGAAGCATGGGTTACAGGTACTTGGCGGGCAAAACAACCGCTAACTCAGCGCTATGCTGCATTTGTTAAAAATTCAGGAATAACTGTGCATTGGAAGAAAGTTGCAGCACATACGGGAAATTATTGGAATGATTATGTAGATGAGCTAGCGAAGAAAGGAACGAAATAAAAAATGGATATATGAAACACATATATCCATTTTTTTATTGAAAAACAGAGATTGCTAAATATGAGCAGAAATATATTCTTTAACTCTAGAAATAGTAATTCTTTCTTGCTGCATAGTATCACGATTTCTAATTGTGACGGCTTGATCAATGATTGTATCATTATCAATAGTAATACAAAAGGGAGTGCCAATTTCATCTTGGCGACGATATCTTTTACCAATTGAACCAGATTCATCCATTTGAACTCGCCAGGTTTTTTGCAATTCGCGATATAATGGCTCTGCAATGTCTGGTAAACCATCTTTACTTGTTAAAGGGAATACAGCAGCTTTTACAGGCGCTAGTGAAGGATGAAATCTTAAAACAGATCGTTTTTCGGAATTACCATTTTCTGCCATAACTTCTTCTTCGGCAAATGCATTGCATAAAAATGCCATAAAAGATCTAGATGCACCAACGGATGTTTCTATAACATATGGAGTATAACGTTCTTTAGTGACTGTATCAACATATTCCTGTTTTTTACCAGAAAATTCTTGATGATTTTTAAGGTCAAAATCAGTTCTAGAATGAATCCCCTCTATTTCTCCCCAACCAAATGGGAAAAGAAATTCAATATCAGTTGCTGCAGATGCATAATGAGCTAATTTTTCATGTGGTTTAGCCCTTAAGACAGAAGAATTCATTCCTAAATTTATAAACCAATTCCAGCGTTGTTCAAACCAATAGTCGAACCATTCTCTTTCCGTTCCAGGTTTAACAAAATACTGCATTTCCATTTGTTCGAATTCTCTTGTCCTAAACAAGAAATTTTTAGTGTTTATTTCATTCCTGAAAGCTTTGCCAATTTGTGCAATACCAAATGGAGGCTTTTGACGAGTAGAATCCAAAACATTCTTAAAATTAACAAAAATACCTTGGGCAGTTTCAGGCCTTAGATATACAGTATTTGAAATGTCTTCTACAGGGCCAACAAATGTTTTAAACATCAGATTAAAATATCGAACTTCTGTCCAATCAGTTGTGCCACTTACTGGGTCTGGAATCTGCTCATCAATAATGATAGAATGAAAGTCAGAAGGTTGTTCTGCGGCATTAAGCCTAGATTCAATAGCAGCAGCAAGATCATTCTTCCCTTTTTTTTGCAACTTCTGAATATAATCTTCAATTAACGTATCTGCGCGATGCCTAGCTTTGCTTACTTTATTGTCAATCATTGGGTCTGTAAATTGTCCAATATGTCCAGAAGCTTCCCAGGTTTTTGGATGCATCAAAATAGAAGCATCTAATCCCTCGATATCATCTCTATAAGTCATAGATTTCCACCATGCTTCTTTAACATTGCGAAGCAATTCAACACCTAATGGACCATAATCCCAGCAGCCATTTAAGCCACCATAAATTTCTGAAGATTGAAATACGAAACCTCTTCTTTTGCTTAAGGAAAGAAGTGAATCTAAAGGAGATGACATAATAAAGCCTTTTTTGAGTTCTAATGATTGTACAAAAATACCTTAGTATACCTTAATAGAAAACAATTCTCTCAGATTTTCATAAATATAGAAGAGATCATTTACCTTGATATACCCTCTATATGGGCTTAATAGATTATTTTTGCTAAAAATACAGGTAAAAAAAGTAAAGCATATGCATAATCTAGTAGCAATAGTAGGCAGACCAAATGTTGGTAAATCAACATTATTTAATAGAATTCTAGAACAGCGTGATGCAATTGTTGATGCCACATCTGGAGTTACTCGAGATAGACATTATGGCCAAGGTGAATGGAATGGCTTCGCTTTTATGTTAATCGACACAGGTGGAATTGTTCCCGAAAGTGATGAATTATTTGATAGGGCAATTCGTGAACAAGCTCATTTGGCCATAGACGAAGCACAATCAATTATTTTTGTGTGTGATGGACGCGATGGTCTTACTCCGGTAGATAAAGAAATCGCTACTACATTGCGTCAAAGTGGTAAACATATCACACTTGCAATAAATAAATGTGATAATTCAGTTCAAGATGCTCAATTATTTGAATTCTTTACATTAGGATTAGGTGAACCTTTTGGTATTTCTGCCATGAATGGCAGAAGTACTGGAGATTTACTAGATTCTGTAGTTAAGCCATTACATAAAACAGATAATAGCATAGAAGATACGCGATTAAAAATTGCATTAGTAGGACGTCCTAATGTTGGAAAATCTAGCATAACTAATGCATTATTAGGTGTAGATAGAGCTATTGTATCGCCAATTCCTGGTACAACCAGAGATGCAATAGATAGTACACTGAAATATCATAATGAAGAAATTGTATTGATTGATACTGCTGGTTTACGTAGAAGAAGCCAAATCAAAGAAAATATTGAGATGTATTCTACAATGAGAACAGCAAGAGCAATAGATAGATGTGATATTGCAGTAGTAGTGTTAGATGCAGAAAGAGGTTTAGAAGCCCAAGATAAAAGAATAATAAATGATGTAATAGATGCCAGGCGTGGCGTTATCATTGCGGTCAATAAATGGGATGCAATTGAAAAAGAAACTAATACTGCTTTGGAGTTTACTAGAAAAGTGCATAGCGAATTAAAAACTTTTGATTATGTACCAGTAGTGTATATCTCTGCACATACAAAGCAAAGACTCTCTAAGCTTATTGATATGGCAAAAGAAGTTCAACAAAGAAGAATATCCAGAATAACAACGTCAAAATTGAATGATATTTTACATGAAGAAATATCAAAAACGCCTCCACCAAATTATCGTGGACATGATCTCCGAATCAATTATATAACTCAAACTAAAGTTGCTCCACCTACTTTCGCGTTTTTTTGTAATCATCCTCAAGAATTACCTGATTCTTATAAAAGATTTTTAGAAAGAACACTTCGTAAACATCTAGATTTAGAGGGAGTTCCTATCTCATTTTTATTTAGGAAAAAAAATAAAAGAGAAGATGAACATTAAGGTTTTCTTCGTAAATTTCTTTCGCTATTTTGTTTTTAATTATTTATGAAATGATATGCAATACTTAATTACACATTTGTTTCTTATACTTCTAGTTTGTAGTACTTTGATTGCTGAAGATGGTAGAGTATATTCAATTCCTCTAAAAGTTTTAACATCAAAAACCCCGCAGCCATCTATTAAGCTTGTTTGGACAGAAGATCCAACAGCAAAAAAGTATTCTGTGTTTCGCAAAGATCCTACCGAAATTAGTTGGTTCGATCAAACTGCTTGGGGAAAAGAAATTGCTGTATTACAGCCAAATGCAAATTCTTATACAGATAATGAAGTAGAAATTGGTAAAGAATATGAATATCAAATCATAAGAACTTCTGAATATGCAAAGATTACCACAATTAATCTTGGTAATGGAAATGATACGATTACTCAATATCTTGGTTTAGGATATGCTTTAGCTGGTATCGACATTCCTCCAGTTCAATATAGAGGTAAAGTTTTAATACTAGTAGATTCTACAATTGCTGATTCCTTGGCTTTAGAGATAGAAACATTAAAACAAGATTTACTAAAAGAATCTTGGAATGTAGTAATCACTCAAGCACCAAGAACTCCCGTCTTTAATTCTGCAAGTGTTGATATAGTTAAAACTATTATTAAAGTAGAATATGATAAGAATCCAGATGATCTAAAATCTGTACTATTATTAGGTAGAATTGCTGTGCCATATTCCGGTGACTTATATCCAGATGGACATCCCGACCATAAAGGTGCTTGGCCTGCTGATGTTTTTTATGCTGATATTGATGGTACATGGACAGATGATAATGTGAATAGTGTAACCGCTTCAAGAATAGAAAATAAGAATGAACCTAATGATGGAAAATTTGATCAATCAGAATTGATGTCTGATATTAGGATTGCTCTTGGTAGAGTTGATTTTTATAAAATGAATGCATTCCCGGAATCAGAAATTCAATTGTTAAAGCGTTATCTAGATAAAAACCATAGGTTTAGATCTGGGCAAACTAAGCCTAAATATGCAGCAATTATCGATGATAATTTTAAAGCATATGGCGAAGGATTTTCTGGTACTCCGTATAGAGGATTTGGTCCATTATGTGGGCCTGAAAATATTAATGGTTCTGGTGATTTCTTTACTACAGATACTATAATGTTTGCTTATGGATGTGGAGCTGGAAGTTATAATAGTTGTAGCGGAGTTGGTGCAACTGCTGATTTTGCAGCAAAATCTGTCAATAGTGTTTTTACAATGCTTTTTGGAAGCTATTTTGGAGATTGGGATTCAGAAAATAATGTAATGAGAGCATCATTAGCTTCAAAAGGTAGTTTGCTAACAACATGTTGGTCTGCACGTCCGCATTGGTTCTTTCATCCAATGGGATTAGGTCGTACTGTTGGTGATATTCTTATCACTGCTCAAAATAATAATCAGCAATATCTAACATCTGTATTTTCAACTAAAAAATATAAAGATGGAATTATCTATCAAGTTCAGCCTCGAGGAACACATATTTCTCTTTTAGGTGATCCAACCTTAAGAATGACATCCAATCTGCCTTTAGTGGCTCCAGAAATTATTCAATTATCTGAATCTACCGATAATTCAATTACAGTTCAGTGGTCTGAGGGTGGCGGAAAATACGATGGATATCTTATTTATAAATCTGCAAGTATAGATGGACCTTTTATTCAATTAAATAGTACGCCCGTAACAAATCTTACATTTAATGATAAATCTGCCAAAAAAGGTGAAAAAGCTGTCTATCAAGTAAGAACTGTTGCATTAAGAACAACTGCAAGCGGTACATATTATGAAGCTAGTTCTCCTGTGACTGCCCAGCCTATTACCGTAAAAGTAGATGATCAGGCATCATTTGTATATGATCCACTATTAAAAGCTATGCCTCAGCCCGCAACTTCGTTTGCAGAAATACATATTTCATTGCCCACGATTTCTACTATAAACTTAGAACTTTGTTCAATGCAAGGTAATAGTATTATTACTATTCAAAATGGATCTTTTGAGGCTGGTGAACATGGATTTGTACTAAATTTACAAGATGCAGCTCTATCTAATATACCAAGCGGTATGTATATGCTTAGATTAAAAACGCATATATCTACGGTTTCCATGCCATTTCATATAGTACGATAAGATGAAGCCTCAGTCATGAGGCTTTTTTTTATACTAATAAGGCATAAAGAAGAAGTAATCCAAGGGTATTTCTAATATATCTATACGCTTTTGGTTTTTTATACTTTATCTCGTCTTCTGCTTTAACTATGCCAAGAGTTAACAGAATTATCAATAGCGCTAATCCTGCTCCAGAAATCAAAGATTGACTATATTGAAATGACCTTCCTATGCTTGGAAACCAAGGGGTTCCATATAATAAAATTAGGTGGATAACATAAATATGAAGTGATTTGCTGCTAAAAAAAACAAAGTGATGTTTGTACGAATCAAATAGATTCACAAACTTTTGGCATATACCAAACAAGAGTAAAATAATTCCAATTCGTACAAACATGAATGCTGGATTTGTCATCATAGCATCATTATGAACAGGAATTGGCATCCAAAGATTTGTCCAAATCATTGCAATTAAAGCAATTCCAATTACTATGGGAGATAAAAGAAACACATGTTTATTAAAGAAAAGTGATCTTTTTTCTGTACCTAAACTATGCAACCACGACCCAAATGCTACTCCGCAAAGCATAAATCCACTAAAAGGGAAAATTGGAAACAAAGAGCCATGTTTATAGCTTATCATTGCTCCAAATGTTTCAGGTAAAAAAGCAAAAACGTCTATATTTTGTATGTATGGAGTGCTAATAAAAATAATTAGTGCAGATATACCAGAAATTATTCCTAATGATCTTACAGAATGAGTAATATATGATAAAGCTAATACGAATAGTAAAGTAAAAGGAGTTAATTGTAAGATATTGAATTGAAGGAATTGCCTCCAAATTGATGTATCCAGATATGGTAAATCGATAAGCCTAGAAGCTGGAAAAACAAGTAAATATCCACATATGAAAATGATTGCGATCCATTGTAAGCGTTTTTTTAGCGTTTCTTTGCTTATTGAGCCACTTTGTGATCTTTTCATAGCAAATACATGTACAGCGCCAGATACAAATAAGAAAATAGGTGCTGTTAATCCTCTTAAAAAATTCCACCAGCTCCAAGGAAAAGACTGCACATCTATGAATTGATGATCTACCATCGTATACATTGTATGGCCTTGAATCATCATAATCATAGCAATAAATCTGGCCATATCCAATGCATATAGTCTTGAACCAGAATTTGTGTGTTTTGGTATTAATTGTTGATTCATAATGCGGGATATGAATTAGCAAGAACGATATCAATAAAAAAAGCCCTCTAAGTTAGAGGGCTAAATGCATTCTAATAATTAGAGTGATTCTTCGGAGTTAGCATGACAATGTTTGTATTTTTTGCCACTACCACAATGGCAGGGTTCATTTCTACCAATTCTAGGTTCGGCTCTTCTAACTGTTATACCAGGGGAAGATTGTTCTTGACTTTGTTGTGGTTGAGTTCCTTCCTGATAGTCTTCAATATCTGGTTTTATTGCTCTTAGTCCAGCAGTAGAGGAAGTATTATTTCGGCCACCCTTAAAAAATCCTAAAGATGGAGAGCGCCCGATAGTTACGCTAGGATGATCTAAGTTTGATTCACGCGGATTAAGTGGAACTTTATCTGTTTGCGCAGGTATATTCGAAGGAACAACTTGAGGATAGTATCTGAATACTACACTTACAGTCTCTTTTTGAATTTCTTGGATTAATCCTTGAAATGCATGTAAAGCCTCACCTTTATATTCCAAAAGTGGGTCTTTTTGGCCATAAGCACGTAAATGAATACCCTCTTTCAATTCATCCATAATCATAAGATGTTCGCGCCATTTATCATCGATAGAACGAAGAAATGCATAATGTTCTAATCCTGACATAAATTCAGTACCAAATTGCTGCTCTTTTCTTTCGAGGAAATCTTTTGCTGTATCTAAAATTCTATCTATACAAGCATCTGCTTGCATATTTTTGAATTCTTCTTCTTGAATTTCAACTTCGCACAGCATATGAGTTCTTACTGCATCTTTTAAGCCTTCTAAGTTCATTTCTTCGTGATATTGTTCATACCACAGGGCAGCTAATTGATACATAAATTCATATAATTCGCCTTTCATTCTTTCGCCTTGAACTACTAAACGACGCATTGAATAAATAGCTTCTCTTTGCTGATTCATTACATTGTCATATTCAATCAAACGCTTACGAATAGCGAAATTATTTTCTTCTACTTTTTTCTGGGCATTTTCAACTGATTTAGTGACCATTCCTGCTTGAATTGGTTCACCTTCAGGAACTTTTAGAGTTTTCATCACACCGGCAATGCGTTCACCACCAAAAAGACGCATTAAATTGTCTTCGAGTGATAAGAAGAATTGAGAAGATCCTGGGTCACCTTGGCGTCCAGCTCTACCTCTTAATTGTCTGTCAATTCTTCTTGCATCATGTCTTTCAGTTCCAATAATTGCTAAACCACCATTTGCTTTTACAGCTGCTTCTAATTTAATATCTGTTCCTCTACCAGCCATATTTGTTGCAATTGTAACCTTCCCTATTTTACCAGCTTCTGCAACAATCTCCGCTTCGAACTGATGCTGTTTAGCATTTAATACTCTATGTTCAACATTTGCTCTTTTCAGCATTTTACTTAAAAGTTCGGAAACATCAACACTGGTTGTACCAACAAGAACGCTACGACCTTGTTTTACCAAAGATTGAATTTCTTCTATCACAGCATTATATTTTTCTTTTTTGGTTCTAAAGATATAATCATCTAAATCTTTTCTGGTAATTGGTCTATTTGTGGGGATAACAACAACATCTAGATTATATATTTTATCGAATTCACCTGCTTCTGTTTCTGCAGTACCTGTCATACCAGCAAGTTTTCGATATAATCTAAAATAATTTTGGAGTGTGATTGTTGCATACGTTTGTGTATCAGCTTCAACTGTCACACCTTCTTTTGCTTCTATAGCTTGATGCAAGCCATCGGAATACCGTCTTCCATCTAAAATACGTCCAGTAAACTCATCCACTATCTTTATTTTACCACCATCAACTACATATTCTATATCGCGATCATATAAAGAATATGCTCTTAACAATTGATGAACAGTATGAATGATATCGCTTCTCATGGAGTAAATACGAATTACTTCATCTTTTTTGGCTTGTTTATCATCGGGTTCTAGGCCAGACATTCCTTCAATCAAGCTAAGTTCGCCTGTGATATCAGGAATAATAAACATATCTGGATCTTCTCCTACAGAAGTAAGAAGACTTCTTCCTTTTTCGGTAATATCTATTTGATGATTTTTTTCATCTATTGTATAATAGAGTTCTTCATCGATAATAGCCATACGAGTACCTTGCTCACGCAGATAGTCTAATTCAGTATCTCGCATAAGCTTTTGATTATCAGGCTCTTGTAGTAATTTGGCTAATTTCTTTTGTTTTGGAAAACCCCTATATGAACGCAATAATGCAATACCGGCATTACTTTTACTTTCTTTATCAGATTCTTTTAATAATTTTTCTGCTTCATTAACTATAGTATTCACTAATCTATTTTGAGCATCTACAAGCCTACGAACCCTAGGATTTAACTGCTCGAATTTTTGATCTGTAGAATGAGCTACTGGACCAGAGATAATAAGTGGAGTTCTTGCTTCATCGATTAAAACAGAGTCAACTTCATCCACTACTGCAAAAAAATGAGGTCTTTGAACCATATCTTCTGCATCATTAACCATATTATCTCGTAGATAATCAAAACCAAATTCATTATTGGTTCCATAGGTAATATCGCATCCATATTGTTCATGCCTTTGATGAGGTTGCATAGCTGATTGGATGCATCCTACTTTTATACCAAGAAAATTAAAAACTGGCTTCATCCATTCACTGTCACGCTTAGCTAAATAGTCATTAACGGTAACCAGATGTACTCCTTTAGATGACAAAGCATTAAGATATAGTGGAGAAACCGCCACGAGGGTTTTACCTTCCCCTGTAGCCATTTCGGAAATCTTGCCTTGATGCAGAACAATGCCACCAATTAGCTGAACATCATAAGGCACCATTTCCCAAAGCACTGATTGCCCAACAACATCATATGTATGTTTTCTTTCGGTAAGTCTTCGGCATGTTTCTTTTACTACTGCAAATGCAGAAGGAAGTAATTCATCTAAAGTATCTTGAATACTTGCAAATTCTTCTTTGCCAATTTCTTTGATTCTATCATGAATATATTGATGTTCTTCATGATCTGTATTGGAATCATTCAATTTGGTTCTTAAGTCTTCGAGTTCTTGCTTGTATACTTCTATTTTAGACTGTATATAGGCTTTAAATTCATCGGTTTTTGCCCTCAATTGTTCGTCTGTTAAACTATGTAATTGGGCATATTCTTCATTAATTTGAGTGATAACAGGCCTTAAAGCTTGTACATCTTTCTCATGTTTTGTTCCGCCAAATATTTTCTTAAGAATCGAAAGCATATTGATTCTTTTCCTACTAACTGTAAATAATCATTGTGCCCTATTTGAAATTCAAATTAAAGGGAATCTTAAAATCCCAAGAGCATTCAAAATTAGCCTAATTTTTTGTAACTATAACACCTTTTGACGCATAAAATGGAAATGTATTACCATTATTATTAAATTCTGTTTATAATTTACATGTCAAATAGTGAATAATTAGAAAATACAAAGAATTTACCTTTCTATAAGTTCGGTATATTTGCACTGTATTTTACATAGAATTGCGGATATGATGATATGAAAATTGCAATTACTGGTGGTGCTGGTTTCATTGCTTCTCACATAGCAGATGCCTATATAGCTTTAGGACATGAAGTATGGATTATTGATAATTTAAGCACGGGAAAACAAGAAAATATTCCTGAAAAAGCTTGTTTTGTCAAAATGGATGTGAATGACCCTGCTATTCATGATCTTTTTTCACAAGAAAAGTTTGATATTATCAATCATCATGCAGCACAAATGGATGTTCGAGTATCTGTAAATGATCCATCGCATGATGCCCGGATTAATATATTAGGCGGAATTAATATTTATGAGGCAGCTAAAAACTCTGGAGTAAAGAAAATAATTTTTGCTTCTAGTGGTGGAACAGTGTACGGTGAACAAGAAATTTTTCCTGCCGATGAGTCGCATTCTACAAAACCCATTTCTCCCTATGGAGTTGCAAAATTATCCAATGAACATTATTTGTATTACTATTCTGCTGTTTATGGTATCCCATTTGTTGCTTTTAGATATGCTAATGTATATGGCCCAAGGCAAAATCCCCATGGAGAAGCAGGTGTTATTGCAATTTTTACGCAAAAATTATTAGCAGGCGAGCAACCAATCATAAATGGAGATGGACTGCAGACACGAGATTATGTATATGTTGGTGATGTAGTCAAAGCGAATGAATTAGCAATTTCTACTGATATGCAAGGGGCATTTAATATCGGTACTTCGATTGAAACAGATGTCAATACTTTGTTTAGACATTTGCATTCATTAATCGGAGCTACTTGTTCCGAGCAACATATTCCAGCTAAAACAGGGGAACAAAGGCGCAGTGTATTGTCATATAGTCATATTAATCATCAATATGGATGGGAGCCCTCAATGGAAATTCGTGATGGATTAGAAAAAACAGTAGAATCTTTTCGTGTAAAGAGTACAAAGTGAGCGATATTAATCTCAAAAGATCCGTCCTTGCTATTGTTGGGCCAACTGCTTCAGGAAAAACAGATTTATCTTTTCAGATTGCTGCATCGTGTAATCAAAAGGTAGATATAATCTGTGCTGACTCCAGGCAGATTTATAGGGGAATGGATATTGGAACTGCTAAACCAAGTAAAGAAGAACAATCATTATTTCCTCATCACTGTATAGATATCTGTAATCCAGATGAACATTTTAGTGCAGGGAAATTTGCTCAATATGCCAGAACATGCATAGATAATAGTATTAATCAAGATAGAATTCCAATCATAGTTGGTGGATCTGGTTTATATATTCAAGCTCTTTGCGAAGGTTTTTTTTCATTTGAAAGCAAAGAAAACTCATTAGATATTCGCCAAGAACTTCAAGAATTACTGTTAACTAAAGGAAAAGAATTTCTATTCCAAGAATTAAAAAAGGTAGATCCCACAAGTGCAGAAGAATATAGTGATATGAATCCAAGAAGAATCATGAGGGCATTGGAATTCTATAAAAGTACAGGGTTGCAGTTTTCAAAAGAAAAAAAAGAACATATCAGTGTGCCAACATTTACTACAACATATATTGGCATAGCTTTTCAAAGAGATAAACTGTATGATAGAATAAATAAACGTTCGGAATATATGTGGAATAATGGCTTAATTGATGAAACATCGCAATTGCTGAGCAATGGATATAATCCAACATTAAATGCTCTGAATACAGTTGGATACAAAGAAGTGGTTAAAGTGTTGCAAGGTGAGCTTAAGCACAAAGAAGGATTGGAAGCTATGAAACAAGCTACAAGACGATATGCAAAAAGACAGTTAACATGGTTCGGAAATCAAATTCATGTTCAATGGATATATGAAGAAAATCTAAAAGGATATGTAGAAAACTTGAATATTGAAAAACTAAATCACCAAATATCATAGGCTTAGTTGCATAATTCAAAATAATATGTTAATTTGCCTAGCTAAAATTAGAAAGCACTTTTCATATATGTATCAATATTTCATCCCCTTGTGAGGAAGAGAAAAGCAGAGCTCAAGTGCTATAACTATGAAACAGAGCAATGTTTTACTTATATCGCAAATAGAAAGGTTCCTATGTCCGAAACGACCGAAACTGCAGCGCAAGAACAAGATATTATGTCTGTTGTTTTGCCTGCACAACAACCTGCAGCAAAAAAGAGACCATCATTAGCCGATTTATTAAGCGGAGATTTTGATGTTCCTATGATGGACGACAGTACATTTGATGCTCTTTTTCAGCAAAGTTTTTCGCCTGTAAAAGAAGATCAGATGGTAAAGGGTCATGTTATTCAGGTAACTAAAGATAGTATTTTTGTTGATATTGGATTTAAGTCATTGGGAATGATTCCACGTGCTGAATTTGGTACAACAGATATTTTTAAACCTGGTGATGAAATTGATGTATTTGTAGAGAAAATCGAAGATACAAGTGGTAGAATGCTATTGTCTCGTCGTCGTGCAGACTTCATGAAAACTTGGGAAGAGATTCTTAAATTAAATGAAACACAGCAAGTTGTTCCGGTTCGTATTCTACGTAGAATTAAGGGTGGAATGGTAGTTGATTTATTAGGTATCGAGGCATTTTTACCTGGTTCTCAAATTGACGTACGCCCTGTGCGTGATTTTGATGCTTGGGTTGCAAAAATGATTGATGTTCGTGTTGTAAAAGTAAATCATCCAAGTGAAAATGTTGTTGTTAGCCATAAAGTTTTATTAGAAGAACAATTATCAGATCAACGCTCTAAAATTCTAGATACATTAGAAAAAGGTTTAGTTCTTGAAGGTGCTGTAAAGGCAATTTCAGATTTTGGTGTATTCGTAGATTTAGGTGGAGTAGACGGGTTGGTTCATATCACAGATCTTTCATGGGGACGTGTTACACATCCTTCTGAAATCGTAACATTAGACCAAGTAGTTAAAGTTGTTGTATTAGATTTTGATTCTGAAAAACGTCGTATTTCATTAGGTATGAAGCAATTAACTTCTCATCCATGGGATACAATTGGTGAGAAATATGAGCCTGGTACTAAAGTACAAGGTAAAGTTGTTTCTCTTACCGATTATGGTGCATTTATAGAAATTGAAAAAGGTATTGAAGGCTTGATTCACATTAGTGAAATGAGTTGGACACAGCATGTAAAGCATCCTTCGCAGATGGTTTCTATGGGACAAGTTATTGATGCTATCGTATTGAACATTGATAAAAATGACAAAAAACTTGCTCTTGGAATGAAACAATTAGAGCCAGATCCTTGGGCAGATTTATTAGCTAAATATCCTGTTGATTCAGTTCATAAAGGTATTGTGCGTAATCTTACTAATTTTGGTCTTTTTGTAGAACTTGAGCCAGGTGTAGATGGATTAGTTCATATTAGTGACCTATCTTGGACGAAGAAAATTCGTCATCCGGGTGAATTTGTGAAAAAAGGTGATTCTTTAGATGTAGTTGTATTATCAATTGATTCACAAAATCGTCGTATTGCATTAGGCCATAAGCAAATAACAGAAAATCCATGGGATTTCTTTGCTGAACGCTATGCGGTTGGTGCAGAATCTGAAGGAAAGATTGAAAGAATTATCGAAAAAGGTGTAATTGTTGAATTACCAGAAGGTGTTGACGGTTTTGTACCGGTTTCACAACTTTCTTTTGCACCTGTTAGAAATATCGCCGAATTTTTCCATGTTGGTGAAAACCTTCCTTTGAAAGTGGTAGAATTTGATCGTGAATCTAAAAAGATTGTTCTTTCTGCAGTTGAATATTTACGTGAAAAAGATCAGACTATTATCGATGATTATAATACAGCTCATCCTGTTCCTAATGCAAGTAAATATGCTCAAAGTGCCCCAGAAGCAGTAAATTTAGAAGCAATTGCCGATGAAATTGAATCAGTTTTCGAAGAAGTTAATGCTCCTTTGAAAGAAAAACCAGTTCTCGATATTGCTCCTGCATCTGATGAGGATTCATCAAATGTAGAAAATTCAGCAGAATAAGAATTTACTTAATTGTAGAAATAAAGGGCATCCGCTTCTAGCAGATGCCTTTTTTTATTAAGTTATAAACATCCCTGTGTAGTTAATAGCAAAGAAATTCAGAAATACATATGAGCAAAACCAAAGTACAATTTTCTGATATATTAGGTGTAAAACCCATTATTACATCTGGTTCAATAGAGATAGAATTACAATCTAGAGGATATAAGGATTTCCCTGTAGAAATATATAATTTGAAAAATCCAGTGATTGTAGAGCATATCTATAGAGATTTTCTCAATGCAGGTGCGACTCTCTTATTAACTAATACTTTTCACGCAAACAGAATTACTCTGGAACAAGCTGGCTTAAGTGATAAAGTGTATGAAATAAATAGAAAAGCTGTGTGGATAGCCAGAACAGTAGCTCTGCAAAATGCTTATGTAGCTGGTGTGATTGGCCCTACGGGCAAATTTTTTGTCCCAATTGGTACTTTAACAGAAGATGAAGCATTACAAGTATTTATAGAACAAGCAGTTGCATTATTAGATGGCGGTGCAGAATTAATAATGCTCAAATCATTTATAGATATCATTGAATTAGAAATTGCTATTAAGGCCATTCGCTCTGTTCATAATGATATACCTATTATAGCATTAAAAACATTTCCCGAGGATGGTAGTGTTTTAGCTACTTCTTATCCATCTGATATTGCATATAGACTCGAACAATATGGAGTTTTAGCTATCGGAAGTAGCGGAACAGTTGGGCCTCAAAGAATGTGCGATATCATAAGAGCACTTTCTGTTACTTCGACTCCTTTGTGTGCCTTACCAGAAATCGCAATTCCAACTCTAGTAGATGGCCGTGCTGTTTATAATGCAGAGGTTGCATATGTTGCTTCTGTTGCAGTTTCTTTAGTACAGGGCGGTGCATGTATTATTGGAGCCGATGGTGGTGCTTCTGTTCAACATATAAAAGCAATAGCAGACGCAGTACAAAATTACATTCCTGGATCATCTAAATATATTCCCAAGATGATAAAAGAAGTAAATACATTAGCTGCTGATTCAGATAAAGTTTCTTCATTTGCCGAAAAGATAGGAAAGAAGTTTTTAACTACAGTAGAAGTAGAAATACCACGAGGAATAGATATTTCCAATGTAATACAAGCTGCTTCCTATTTAAAAGAACAAGGTATAGATGCAATAAATGTTTTTGACGGTGCACGGGCAAGGGTAAGAATCAATCCTATAGCAGCCTCTTATATGATTTCATCTGCCACTGGAATGGAGTGTATTACTCATATTGCCTGTAGAGACAGAAATATGGTTGGTTTGCAATCAGATTTAATAGGAGCATATGCCTTAGGAGTAAAGAATATTTTAGCCGTTACTGGAGATCCAACATCAATTGGTGATTATCCTTTTGCAACTTCGGTTTATGATGTTGATTCTATTGGACTAATCAGAGCTGTAAATAGAATGAATCATGGTATGGATCTAATGGGCAATCCTTTAGGAAGATCTACACGATTTCTTATTACTTGTGCCGCAAATCCAGCAGCAGACGATATCGAGAGAGAAATAAAACGATTAGAGAAAAAAGCTCAAGAAGGAGCTACCATGTATTTTACTCAGCCTGTTTTTGATATAAAAACATTAGAGTATTTTCTTGATGCTACAAAACATCTTTCTATGCAATGTATTTTAGGAATTATTCCATTAAGAAGCATTAAACATGCTGAATTCTTACATTATGAAGTGCCTGGAATGGTTGTACCAGATTGGGTGAGAAAAAAGCTAAAAGATGCCAATACTGAAAGTGGAATTGAAGGTATGAATATTGCGACAGAGTTTTTAAAACAAGCAAAACATCTTGTTCAAGGTGTATATATTATGCCTCCTGCCAAAAAATATGAAATGGCTATAAATATCTTACATGCCGCAGATATTCTGTAGAATTTTGATATTAAGCAAACAAAAAGCCCTATATAATAGATAGAACTATCATATAGGGCTTTTTAGTTATTTAGATAATATTATGCTACATCAAAGCGATCTAAATTCATAACTTTATTCCATGCGGCAACAAAGTCGCGAACAAATATCTCTTGTCCGTCTTCACAAGCATATACTTCTGCTATAGCTCTTAATTCAGAATTAGAACCAAAGATCAAATCAACTCTGGTGCCTGTCCATTTTACATGACCAGATTTACGATCTATTCCTTCAAACTCGTCCTGGTGAGGAGACACTGATTGCCATTTAGTACCTATGTCTAAAAGATTTACGAAGAAGTCATTTGTAAGAACTTCTGGTTTATATGTAAAAATTCCATGTTTGGAATGATTATAATTGGTATTAAGTGCTCTCATTCCACCAATCAAGACAGTTAATTCTGGGGCTGTCAAGGTTAATAATTGTGCCTTATCAATTAGCATTTCTTCGGCAGTAACTGTATAATGAGTTTTTACATAATTCCTAAATCCATCGGCAGATGGTTCTAGTACAGCAAATGAATCTATATCAGTTTGTGATTGACTCGCATCAGTTCTGCCTGGAGTAAAAGGTACTTCAATGATATGACCAGCATTTTTTGCAGCTAGCTCTATCGCTGCACAACCACCTAAAACAATGATATCTGCAATTGATACATGCTTATTACCAGATTGAGAAGAATTAAATGAATGTTGAATAGATTCTAAAATAGTGAGAACATGTGCTAATTGTGCCGGATTATTTACCTTCCAATCCTTTTGTGGTGCTAATCGAATACGTGCACCATTCGCACCTCCTCTTTTATCAGATCCGCGAAAAGTAGAAGCAGAAGCCCATGCAGTAGATACAAGTTGAGAAATTGTTAAACCTGAAGATAATATCTGTGATTTTAATGATGTAATATCATGTGAATCAATTGTCTCATGAGTTAAAGCTGGAATAGGATCTTGCCATATTAGTTCCTCTTCAGGAACTTCAGGACCATGGTATCTTGCCTTTGGTCCCATATCTCTATGAGTAAGCTTAAACCAAGCTCTAGCAAAAGCATCTGCAAATTCATGTGGATTTTCAAGAAATCTTCTAGATATTTTTTCATAGTCTGGATCCATTCTTAATGCTAAATCTGTTGTTAGCATTATTGGCGCATGTGATTTTGAAGAATTGTGGGCATCAGGAACAGTATGAGCACCTGCACCATTTTTTGGTGTCCATTGATGAGCACCTGCAGGGCTTTTTGTTAATTCCCATTCATAATTGAATAAATTTTCAAAATAATTATTACTCCATTGAGTAGGAGTTGTTGTCCAAGCACCTTCTAAACCACTTGTAATTGTATGTTCACCATTACCAGATCCAAAAGTATTTTTCCATCCTAATCCTTGTTCTTCGATAGATGCGCCTGCAGGTTCTGGACCAACATATGTATTTGGGTCTGCTGCACCATGAGTTTTTCCAAAAGTATGTCCGCCTGCTATTAAAGCAACTGTTTCTTCATCATTCATAGCCATTCTACCAAAGGTTTCTCGTATATCTTTGGCTGATGCAATTGGATCTGGATTGGCATTTGGGCCTTCTGGATTAACATAAATCAAACCCATTTGAACTGCTGCCAAAGGATTTTCAAGTTCTCTATCACCAGAATAACGTTTATCTTCTAACCATTTACCTTCAGAACCCCAATAAATATCTTCTTCTGGTTCCCATATATCTTCACGTCCACCGGCGAAGCCAAAAGTTTTAAAATTCATCGATTCTAATGCACAATTACCAGCTAGAATCATTAAATCTGCCCAAGAAACTTTTCTGCCATATTTCTGTTTTATTGGCCATAATAATAAGCGTGCTTTATCAAGATTTGTATTGTCTGGCCAACTATTTAATGGAGCAAATCTTTGGCTTCCAGTGCCTCCACCACCTCTTCCATCGGCAATTCGATAGGTACCAGCACTATGCCAAGCAAGACGAATAAAAAATGGACCATAATGTCCATAATCAGCTGGCCACCAATCTTGTGAATTAGTCATGATATCGTATATATCTTGCTTCAAAGCTTTTAAATCAACAGAATTAAATTCTTTAACATAATTAAAGTCTTTTCCCATTGGATTTGAAAGATCAGAATGTTGTCTTAAGATGCTAAGATTTAATTGATTAGGCCACCAGTCACGGTTTCTTGTGCCATTTCCAGCACTTTGTTTTAGCATGCCACCGGTAAATGGACATTTGCTTTCACTACTTGGATTGTGTGTTGCGTCATTCATGTGAGTATATTCCTAATTCATGTAATGATGAAAAATATATGTATGTTATTCTAATCGTCAATGTGTCTAATAGTTGCTTATATCTCAAGCAAAATTCGAGATTCGAGGGTAAATAATCAAGAAAGTACAAACAAAAAAAAATGATGTTTGGTTTCTTTATTGTGATAAATGTTTATTGCTTTGTAAAGGATGTTCATCATCCTGTATGAATTCATTAATTTGGTATGAACATATATTTTATTTAAGGATTTATAATGAAATTAGATCATCTTATAGAAAAGCATGCTAATACACTTAAGCAATCCGTAGAAGCAGTCCAATCCAGACAATTCTATGCACACTGGCCAGAGCCTCCAAGTGGGAAAATTTATGGAGAAACAGCACAAGCTGATGGATTAGCTGCTTTTCAAGCCTCATTACATTCTACATTTGAATTACCTCATCAATATGGTTCTAATGGATATCAAGGAGATGAACAATCTCCATATGGTTTTCCTTTAGAAATACAATATCCTTCATGTGCTTCAGACATATTAATAGAACAAGCAGATAAAGCTAAGCAAGAATGGAAGTCTTTTTCTACAGAATTACGTGCTGCAATTTTGATTGAATGTTTGGAAAGAGCTTCAAAGCATTTTTTTGAAATAGGTTTTGCAACAATGCACACTACAGGACAAGGTTTCATAATGGCTTTTCAGGCCTCTGGGCCTCATGCATTTGATAGGGCTTTGGAAGCTATTGCTACGGGCTATATGACAATTAATCAATTTTGTTCAGAAACAAGCTGGACAAAACCTATGGGTAAATTTGAAGTTACTCTTCAAAAGTCATTTCGTATTATTCCTAAGGGCATAAATGTCACCATAGGTTGTTCTACTTTTCCTATATGGAATTCATTTCCTGGAATATTTGCATCATTAATAACTGGTAATACCTCTATTGCAAAAGCTCATCCAAGAGCTATTCTTCCTATA